>JAAUYG010066840.1_pt1 | contig 23452 bp, 18 predicted proteins | sample 7278091 | NCBI WGS metagenome assembly JAAUYG01 (sample SAMN14350201, study PRJNA611818) | marine sediment metagenome | isolation source: surface marine sediment (0.6m) | place: French Polynesia: Moorea | collected 2018-08 | reverse complement strand
AGCTGGGGCTGGCGCTGCTGGCCTCGGGCCTGTCGCTGGCCTTCTGCGGCATCATCGGCTGGACCTCGGTCTCCTGGTGGCACGAGGCCTACGCCAACGGCTGGCGGGGCGAGACGGTCTGGGCGCCCCGGCTGTGGATTCCCTGGGCCGCCATGCCGCTCGGGATCGGCCTGCTCTGCCTGCAGTACCTGGCCGACATCGCCGCCTTGCTGACCGGCCGCGCGCTGCCCTTCGGCGGCGGGGAGGCCGCGCGATGAGCCCGCTGGCCCTCGGCATCATCGTCGCGGTCGTCACCGTGGTGGTGCTCCTCTCGGGCGCGCCGGTGGCCTTTTCCCTGGGCTTCGTCGCCATCGTCTTCCTGGTGATCTTCGACGGCCTGGGCGCGCTCTCGGTCGTGCCCGACATCTTCTACGGCGGGCTCGACAACTTCGCCCTGCTGTCGATCCCGATGTTCATCCTGATGGGCGGCGCCATCGCCTCCTCGCGGGCCGGCGCCGACCTCTACGAGGCCCTGGACCGCTGGCTGACCCGGGTGCCGGGCGGGCTGATGGCCTCCAACATCGGGGCCTGCGCGATCTTCGCCGCGCTCTCCGGCTCCTCGCCCGCGACCTGCGCCGCGATCGGCAAGATGGGCGTGCCCGAGATGCGCCGGCGCGGCTACCCCGACGGCCTGGCCACCGGCTCCATCGCCGCCGGCGGCACCCTGGGCATCCTGATCCCGCCCTCGATCACCATGATCGTCTACGGCATCGCCACCGAGACCTCGATCGGCCGGCTGTTCATCGCCGGCCTGCTGCCGGGGCTGATGCTGACCGGCCTCTTCATCGCCTGGGGCCTGATCAACGCCCGCATCCAGGGCCACAGCTTCGCCCTCGGCGACCGCCACTTCTCCTGGCGCGAGCGCCTGGAGGTGCTGCCCAAGATCGGGCCCTTCCTGCTGGTGATCGGCGGCATCCTCTGGGTGCTCTACGGCGGGGTCGCGACGCCCTCGGAGGCGGCCGGGGTGGGGGCGGTCTTCTGCATCCTGCTGGTCATGGTGATCTACAAGCTGCGCAAGCCGCGCGAGCTCTGGAGCGTGCTGCGCGACTCCATGCGGGAATCCGTGATGATCCTGATGATCATCGCCGCCGCGGCCCTGTTCAGCTACATGATGTCCTCGCTCTTCATCACCCAGTCGCTGGCGGAGTGGATCGGGAACCTGGACGTCAATCCCTGGCTGCTGATGCTGTCGATCAACATCTTCCTGCTGATCGCCGGCTTCTTCCTGCCGCCGGTCGCGGTGATCCTGATGACCGCGCCGACCCTGGTGCCGATCGTCGAGGCGGCCGGCTTCGATCCGATCTGGTTCGCCGTGGTCCTGACCATCAATATGGAGATCGGCCTGATCACGCCGCCGGTCGGACTCAACCTCTACGTCATCAACGGCATCGCGCCCGATGTCAGGCTGCAGACGATCCTTTGGGGCGCCCTTCCGTTCATGCTTTGTATGATTCTCGGGATCATACTGCTGTGTCTTTTTCCCGGCATCGCGCTTTGGCTTCCCGAGGCCTTGATGGGGCCAGCGCTCTAGATCAAGATCGCCTCGGACCGAGTCGATCCGAGGCGTGAATCTTAATCTAATTTAATATGTTAGGGGGCTGATTCGCGCTTCGCTCCATGTCAGTGTGAGGCGATCAGGCTCCAGGCGGCAAACATGGGTGACATCGGCAGCGACAACTTCTTCGACCGGGCCCTGGGCAACCTCAAGTCCGCCTGGCGCGACGTCGCCAGCGGGGCGGCGCGGACCCTCGGCCTCGCGGTGCCGGCGGACGGCGGCGATCCGGAGACCCTGTCCCGGCTGATGACCGACTGCCTGCAGGCGCGCGGCGGCGAGGTCTCTGCCCGCCTGCGCGCGGCCGAACTGGGCAAGGCCTATCTGGAGAGCGATGCCGCCGGACGCCGGCAGTTCCTGGAGATCCTGGCCCGGCGCTTCGCGACCGACGATCCCGCGGTCGAGGACGCGATCATCGCCTACCGGGCCGCCGACGACCTCAAGGGCCGCCTGGTCGGCCACCATCAGCTGCGCCGGGCGCTGCAGCCGCCCCGGGTCAAGTTGCTCACCCAATTCAATGCCTTGCCGGAGGGCGTGAAGTTCCTGGTCGACCTGCGCGCCGACCTGCTGCCGCTGATCACCGAGGACCCGCACCTGCGCGACCTGGACCGGGACCTGCGCGAACTGCTGACCTCCTGGTTCGATCTCGGCTTTCTCGACCTGCGCCGGATCACCTGGGATTCGCCGGCCTCCCTGCTGGAGAAGCTGATCGCCTACGAGGCGGTGCACGAGATCCGCTCCTGGGACGACCTGCGCAACCGGCTCGATTCCGACCGCTGCCTCTTCGCGCTCTTCCACCCGCGCATGCCGGAGGAGCCGCTGGCCTTCGTCGAGGTCGCCCTGGTCCGGGGCCTGGCCAGCAACGTCCAGGCCCTGCTCGACGTGACGGTGCCGACCGGCGACCCGGGCGAGGCCGACACCGCGATCTTCTACTCGATCTCCAACACCCAGAAGGGCCTGCGCGGGATCAGCTTCGGCGAGTTCCTGATCAAGCGGGCCACAACCTGGCTGTCCCAGGAGTTCCCGCAGATCAAGAACTTCGCCACCCTGTCGCCGATCCCGGGCTTCCGGTCCTGGCTGGAGGGTGGCGGCGCCGAGGTGGTGCCGGACCTCCTGACCGAGGAGGAGAAGCTGGAGATCCGGATCGCCGCCGGCGAGCAGGCGCTGGACAAGGCCTTGGTCGGCTTGGTCGCCAAGGAGGACTGGCCGGACGAGCCGGGCCTGGCGCGGGTCCTCGAGGCGCCGCTGCAGCGCCTCTGCGCGCGCTATTTCCTGGAGCGTCGGGACGGCGGCCAGCCGATCGACCCGGTGGCCCGCTTCCATCTCAAGAACGGCGCCCGGCTCGAACGGGTCAACTGGCTGGGCGATACCTCGGCCAACGGCCTGCGCCAGGCCTGCGGGATGATGGTCAACTATTGCTATTTCCCCGAAGAAGTGGAAAAGAACCACGAAGCCTTCATGAGCGAGGGCCGCCTGGCCTTGGGCGCTTCGGTCCAGGGCCTGCTGCGCGGCTGGCGCGAGGCGAACGGCTCACCAATTATTAATCGACGCCATAGAAAGTCCTGAGAAGGGCCAAGCATGGATGCTCACGCTGCGCGGAGGCACGATTTGCTCGCAGGCGCCTGTACCGTCAAGAAATCCCACAGTTTCGAAAGCGTGCAGGCCGTCGCAAGGGCGCTGCAGCCGAGCTACCCGGTCCACTGCGTCCGTCCCGAGGTGCTGGAGGACCAGGCGCGCCGCTTCGTGACCCTCTTCCCGGGGCGCGTGCTCTACGCCATCAAGTGCAATCCGCATCCCCTGGTGCTGGGCGCGCTCTACCGCGGCGGGATCCGCGACTTCGACACCGCCTCGCTGCCGGAGATCGCCCTGGTCGCCGACACGGTGTCAGACGCGCGCTCCTACTTCATGCATCCGGTGAAGGCCCGGGCGGTGATCCGCTCGGCCCACAAGGTCTACGGCATCAAGGTCTTCTCGGTCGATCACCTCGGAGAGCTGAAGAAGCTCTACGACGAGACCGGCGGCGAGGGCGTGGCCGCCGTGGTCCGGCTCAAGACTCCGCCGGCCGACGGCACGCTCTATCACCTGGCCGCGAAGTTCGGCTGCGAGGTTCCCGAGGCGATCGAGCTGCTCACCGAGGCGCGGCGCCTGGGCATGCAGGGCGGGATCTGCTTTCACGTCGGCTCCCAGTGCATGACGCCGCAGGCCTATACCGAGGCGCTGCGGATGGTCGGCGAGGTGATCGAGGGCGCCGGCTTCGATCCCGTCTGCGTCGACGTCGGCGGCGGCTTCCCGGCCGACTACGTCAGCCACAAGACGCCGCCGCTGGAAGACTTCATGGATGCGATCCGCGCGGGCGCCAAGGCGATCGGGCTGAAGCCGACGGTCGAGCTCTGGGCCGAGCCGGGCCGGGCGCTGGTCGCCTCCGGCTGCTCGCTCCTGGTCCAGGTCCAGCTGCGCAAGGACAACCAGGTCTACATCAACGACGGGATCTACGGCTCGCTGTCGGAGATGAGCCAGGTCCAGATCAAGCCGCCGGCCCGGCTGCTGCGCCTGGACGGCGCGGTGGCGGGGGCGCGGGAGCGCTTCACAGTCAACGGCCCGACCTGCGATTCCCTGGACGTCCTGCCGGGCGAGTACGACCTGCCGGCGGACCTGCGCGAGGGCGACTGGATCGAGTTCGACCAGATGGGCGCCTACTCCAACGCCCTGGCCACCCACTTCAACGGCTTCCATCCGGAGACCTTCGTGACCGTCCACGACACGCCGCCCAGCCGGCTCGGATGATCCCGCCCGGCCCGGCCCAAGCCGCCGGCGGCCTGGCGGCCGCCCTCCGCGAGCGTTCCCTCCTGGGTCTCTCGGCGCAGGGCTTCCACAAGATCGCCTACAGCGAGTGGGGCGACCCGGAGGCCCCCGGGACGCTGATCTGCGTCCACGGCCTGACCCGCAACCGGCACGACTTCGACATCCTCTGCCGAAGCCTTTCGGCGGCGTTCCACATCGCCTGCCCGGACGTGGTCGGGCGGGGCGGCAGCGACTGGCTGAAGGACCCTGCCGGCTACAGCTATCCGCAGTACCTCTCGGACATGAACGCCCTGATCGCGCGCCTCGGCGCCGAGAGCGTCGACTGGCTCGGCACCTCCATGGGCGGCCTGATCGGCATGATGCTGGCGGCCCAGCCGGGGACTCCGGTCCGGCGGCTGATCGTCAATGACGTCGGTCCCTTCATCCCCAAGGCCGCGCTGGAACGCATCGCCGGCTACGTCGGCCAGCAAGGGCGCTTTTCCGACCTGGCAGCGGCCGAGGCCTACTTCCGCGAGGTCCACGCCCCCTTCGGCCGGCTCAGCGACGAGCAGTGGCAGCACCTGACCCGGCACGGCGTCAGCCGGGAGGACGCCGACGAAGCGGGCGGGGGCTTCCGCCTGCGCTACGACCCCGGCATCGCCCGGGCCTTCACCGAAGCGCCGCTGGAGGACATCGACCTTTGGGCCCTCTGGGACGGGATCGCCTGCCCGGTGCTGGTCCTGCGCGGTGCCGAGTCCGACCTCCTGCCGGCCGAGGTCGCCCGGGAGATGACCCGGCGCGGCCCGAAGGCGACCCTGGTCGAGTTCCCCGACTGCGGCCACGCGCCCGCGCTGATGGACGAGGCACAGATCTCGGTGGTGCGGGACTGGCTTTCGGGCGGCGAGGCGCCGCCCTCCAGCTCCTGGAACTCGATCTAGGGCGCTATCCGGCCAGATTGATCGCGAAGCGATTCAATCTGATCGGATGTAACGCCCTAACGTCAAAGTGTTAGCGCACGACTCCCGGCCAGACGCGAACGCGTCTGATCGGGAAGTGCGCTAGTCTCTGCAGCCCTTCCATTGGAATTCGCCCTTCTTGCCGAGCGGCGCGAAGGGGTTCCAGGCGACCTCCCAGAGGTGGCCCTCGGGGTCGGCGAAGATGCCGGAATGGCCGCCCCAGAAGGCGTCCTGGGCCGGCTTGACGATCTTGCCGCCGGCCTTCTCGACCTCGGCCAGGACTCGGGCGACTTCTTCCTTGCTGCGGACGTTGTAGGCCAGGACCACGCCCCTGAAGCCCTCGGACGCGGGCGGCACCTGGGCATCCTCCGCCAGCTTGTCCCAGAGGTAGAGGCAGAGGGTCATGGCGTGGAGGTCATAGGCGATGATGTTCGCGGCTTCCTCGCCCTCGTTGGCGATTTGCCAGCCCAGGGCGTCGTAGAAGGCCCGGGCGGCCTCAAGGTTTCGCACGCCGAGCGTGACGATGCTGATGCGCTGCTCCAAGGGCTGCGGTCCTTTCGGGTCCTGATGATCGAGCCTTGCTTTGGATTTGCGGTCCTGCGCCGGACCGGCGTGACCTCGCGGTCTTCCGATGCCGGCCGGAGGTTCCCATGTCCTGGCTTTGTAGCGGCGTGACCTTACGGCGTCATGGCCCTATGACAGGACCGCAAGCTGCACGACCACGGCAAGCAGGAGTTGGGTGCCGACGGCAAGGACCGCCCAGAAGTTCAAATCGCTCACGCTTTGCTCCCTTCCCGAAGGCCAATCCATGAAAAGAACATAACATGAACATTTGCGCTTCATCAAGGGCTTTCTCGCGGCTCGGGCGCTTGCCCGCGAGGGGGTGACGGGCCGGATGCGCTTCGAGCCGCCAGACTTCGTCGCCCGTTTCCCCTGGCTGGGCGGCGACCTGCAGACCCTGCGGAACTTCGTGGTCCGGCCGCGGCCGGACCTCTCGCGCTGGCCGGCGCGGCGGCTCGAGCTGTCCCTGGAGGACGGCTCGGGGGACCGCCTGCTGGCGGTGCTGCAGGACAACCCGGGCGCGGCCAGACCGCTGGTGGTCCTGGTCCACGGCCTGACCGGCTGCCAGGACAGCTTCTACGTCCTCGGCACGACACGGCACTTCCTGGGGCAGGGCTATCCGGTGCTGCGTCTCAACCTGCGCGGCGCCGGACCCGGGCGGCCGCTGGCCCGCCGCGGCTACAACGCCGGCAGCAGCGCGGACCTCGCGGCGGCGCTGCGGGCGCTGGGCGCGCGGGACGGCCGGCTGCTGGCCCGGGGCCTCGTCCTGGTCGGCTACTCCCTGGGCGGCAACATCCTGCTCAAGTTCCTGGCGGAGACCGGGCGGGACTTCCCGCTCCGGGCCGCCGCCAGCGTCTCGGCGCCGATCGACCTCAAGGCGACCCAGGTCCGGATCATGGCGCCGCGCAACCGGCTCTATCATGCCTACCTGCTGTCGCGCATGAAGGCGGAGCTGCTGGCCACCCCGGGCGGGGTTCCGCCGGAGGTGGCGGAGAGGGCGCGGCAGGCCCGCAGCGTCTTCGACTTCGACGACGCCATCGTCGCGCCGGCCGCCGGCTTTCTCGGGGCCGATGACTACTATGCGCGCTGCTCGGCGCAGGGCTTCCTGTCAGGGATCGAGACCCCGGCGCTCCTGCTCCACGCCCGCGACGATCCCTGGATCCCCCCCGAGGCCTACGAGCACGCCGCCGGCTCGGCGAAACCCAACCTCCAGGTATGGCTGTCGCCCGGCGGCGGCCATGTCGGCTTCCACGCCCGGGGCAGCCGGACCGCCTGGCACGACCGGGTGATCGGTCAGTTCTTCGGCGGGCATCTCGACGGTTGAGCAGGGTCAGCGCGGCCTGCTCTTGCCGGCGGTCTCCGAGGGGCTCTCGCCGAAGATCCGCCGGTACTCGACCGAGAAGCGACCGGCGTGACGGAAGCCCCACTTAAGGGCCAGGTTCGTGATGCTGTCCATCGGGCCGGCCTCCTGCAGCTCCGCCCGGACCCGCTCGAAGCGGACCTTCCTGAGATAGGCCATTGGGGCGAGGCCCGTGAAGTCCCGGAAATGCTTGTACAGGGTTCGGCCGGCGACGCCGGAGATCGCCACCAGGTCTTCGATGGTGACCGCCTGATCGGCATGGGCCTGGATGTAGTCGATCGTGCGCTTCACGTCGCGGGGCAAGGCGCTGCCGCTCGTCTCCAGGGCTTCACTGTAGGTGTGCGGCAAGCGGGCCAGCAGGGTGGTCAGGACCCAGTCCTCGAACTGGCTGAGCATCAAAGGCGTGTGCAGCAGGGCGTCATCCTGATCGAACTGCTCGATCGACCAGCCGATGAAACTGGCCAGGCCGCGGCCAGGCCCGCGCCTCAGATCGAGGTCCCGCCGGAAGACCAGGGGTTTCAGGGGCGCCTCGCCCAGGACCGCAGCGAGGCGCCGGGTCAGGGCGTCCTGCCGAACGACGAGATTCAGCCTTGTGGATACGGCGCTGGACCGCGCGGTCCAGCGGTGGTCCGGTGACGTCAGCGCCGCCCGACCCCGGTCGCAGACAAGGCTGTCGTCGCCGACACAGGACCGGACTCGGCCGGTCAGGGGCAACAGCAGACGGTACTGCGGCATCGGATAGGGCAGGTGGACCTCGACCCCGGCGCCGTACTGCACATAACTCAGATACATGCTGGGCAGGTAGACGCAGTTCATCCGGATGTCCGCGCAGGAGGTCTTCTGCGTCGCCATGATCGGCTTGTAGCCGACCTGCTCGTAGACGCGGGCGATCACTTCCTCCAGGTCACGGCTGCGGCAGAGAGGATACCGCTCGAGAGGCACGGTCTTGGGCTTCATGGCTCGGGCGCCTCCAGGTCCCAGAGTTTTCGAACGGCCAGGAAGGGAGGGTGCTGCAGCCGCGAGTTACCGGACGCTAGCAGACTCCCGCGGCCATTTAGTCGCGCAAATGGGGAAGGGAAGATCCGCGGCATGGCTTTCGGCAGCCGGTGGATAGCCGCGGCAGCCTGCGGATATACGGGTTTCGAAACGGCGTGATACCTGAAGGTCGAGGCGGCAGGAACGCCGCCCGTTCACCCGGACTCGAAGTCAAGGCTGGGCCGCGTGTGCCGAGCGACACTTTAGGGGGAGTATCTGAATGGAACCCGAAACGAATCGAGTGAGTGGCGAACGCCGAGGCCCGGTCTATTGGCTTGCCTGTGCGCTGATGTTCACCTTGCTGACCGGCATGGCAGGCTGCCCGCCCGCCGGTCCTTGGGACGACGGATTCGAGCGCGACGGGGGCGGCGACGGCGGCGGTGGAGGCGAGGGCGGCGGAGGCGGTGGCGGGAGCTACTGAGGCCTGGCGCCGCCGGAGCAAGCCTCCCGTGCCGGCTGAAGCACCCCGGGGGCCTGAGCGGGCCTCTGCGGCCCTTTCCCCGAGGCCCGCTCGGGTCCTGGTCCCCCGCGAAGGGATTTCCTTGAAGGACCGTGGTAATCTGCACACATCACAGTTTGAGACTGTGTATAGCGTCGGCTGCCGGCGCTTCGCCCGGCGGCCGCATCATGGGAAAGGGAGTGCAATGGCACTGAGGATTGGCGACACGGCGCCCGACTTCGAGGCCGAGACGACGGACGGCCGGATCAGTTTCCACGACTGGGGCGGGGATTCCTGGGTGATCCTGTTCTCGCACCCCAAGGACTTCACGCCGGTCTGCACGACCGAGCTCGGCTACATGGCCAGGCTCAAGCCCGAGTTCGACCGGCGCAACACCAAGATCATCGGCCTCAGCGTCGATCCCGTGGGCGATCACGAGCGCTGGGCCCAGGACATCGAGGAGGTGACCGGCGGCAAGGTCAACTACCCGATGATCGGCGACAGCGACCTCAAGGTCGCCAAGCTCTACAACATGCTCCCGGCCGAGGCGGGCGACAGCTCCGAGGGCCGGACGCCGGCGGACAACGCCACGGTGCGCAACGTCTTCGTGGTCGGCCCGGACAAGAAGATCAAGCTGATCATCGCCTACCCGATGAGCACCGGGCGCAACTTCGACGAGATCCTGCGGGTCCTGGACTCGATCCAGCTGACCGCCAAGCACCAGGTCGCGACCCCGGTGAACTGGCAGAATGGCGAGGAGGTGATCATCGTCCCCACGGTCTCCGACGAGGCCGCCAAGGAGAAGTTCCCGGAGGGCTGGAAGGCGCCCAAGCCCTACCTGCGGCTCGTCCCTCAGCCGAAGGACTGAGCGTGCGCCGGATCGGGTGTGTGGTGTTTTCCCCTCACCCAGCTCCGGCTAGGGCTCGGCCAAGGCCTCGCCAAGCCTCCGCATCCCTCTCCCCATGGGAGAGGGAGGGGCCCGCCGCGAAGCGGTGGGAGGGTGAGGGGCACGCCATGAACCTGAATCCCCGGGCCCTGTCGGTCACTGCCGGTTGCGGAACGCGTGGTCCTCGATGGCCTTGGAGATCACGAAGGCGCGGATCTTCTCGACCTGCTCGGCCGTGAGCAGGTCGTCGAAGGCCGGCATGCCGCGCTCGACGTAGAGGCCGTCCAGCAGGATCTCCCGGTAGACCTCGAAGACCTCGGCCTCGGAATGGCGGATGTCCTTCAGGACCCCGCCGCCGACCACGCCGGCGCCGTGGCACATCACGCAGTTGGTGTGATAGAGGTCCTGGCCCTCCTTCAGGGCCACCTCGCCGACGCCCTCGGGCAGGGCCGGCGGCTCGGGAATCGCCGGCAGCGCGGCCAGGGCGGGCAGCTCCGCGGTGCCGTCCAGCTTGAAGGTCAGCATGCGGCCGACGTGGCGCACGCCGGCCGAGGCCGCCGCGTCGCCGCCGATCAGGCCGAAGACGCCGCCCCAGCCGGCCATCACCGTCACGTACTGCACATCGTCCAGGGCCCAGGTCACCGGCCCGGCGACGATTCCGGTCTGGGCCGGAAAGGACCAGAGCTCCTTGCCGCTGTCGGCGGCGTAGGCGGCGAAGCGGCCGCCCTTGGCCACGCCCTGGAACACCAGGTTGCCGGCCGTGGTCAGGGTGCCGCCGTTCCAGGCCCCGCCGTGGTCGACCCGCCAGGCCTCCTTCTGCGCGACCGGGTCCCAGGCCAGCAGGTGGCCGGCCACGGCTTCGCGCGGGATCGCGGTCATGGTGACCAGGGTGTCGGTGCCCAGGTTCCACTTGCGCGGATCGTAGCTGAAGCCCCCGGGCTCGAGGTTGTAGGCGCCGGGGATGTCCTGCGCCGGGATGTAGACCAGCCCGGTCTCCGGGTTGAAGGACATGGGATGCCAGGAATGGGCGCCGAAGGGCGAGGGGTAGACGATCGCCCGCGCCTCGTTGTAGCGCGCGGCCGGGATCTCGATCGGCCGCCCGGTGATCGGGTCGACGCCGGCGGCCCAGGTCACCTGGGCGAAGGCCTCGGCCGAGATCAGCTCCCCGGTCGCCCGGTCCAGGACATAGAAGAAGCCGTTCTTCGGCGCCTGCATCAGCACCTTGCGCTGGCGGCCCTCGATCTCCAGGTCGGCCAGGATGATCGGCTGGGTCGCGGTGTAGTCCCAGGTGTCGCCCGGCGTGGTCTGGTACCACCAGACCATGTCGCCGTTGTCGGGCCTGAGGGCGACGATCGACGAGAGGTAGAGGTTGTCGCCGCCGCCCGGGCTGCGGGTCTGGCGCGACCAGGGCGAGCCGTTGCCGACGCCGAGGTAGAGCAGGTCCAGCTCCGGGTCGTAGACGATGGCGTCCCAGACCGTGCCGCCGCCGCCGCCGACCTCCCACCAGCGGCCGTGCCAGGTCGTGGCGGCGCGGGCCATGGCGGCGTCCTCGAAGGGCTCGGCCGGGTTGCCGGGCACGGTGTAGAAGCGCCAGCGCTGCTCGCCGGTCTCGGCGTCATAGGCGGTGACGTAGCCGCGGACGCCGAGCTCGGCGCCGCCGTTGCCGATGATCACCATCCCCTTGGCGACCCGCGGCGCGCCGGTGATGGTGTAGGGCTTCTTCGGGTCGATGGTCCGCACCTGCCATTCCGGCTCGCCGGTCGCGGCGTCCAGGGCGACCAGGCGGCCGTCGATGGTGCCCACGTAGACCCTGCCCTTCCAGACCGCGACCCCGCGGTTGACCACGTCGCAGCAGGCGTTGCGGCCCCACTGCCGCGGCACCTCCGGGTCGTAGGTCCAGAGCACCTCGCCGGAGCGGCCGTCGACCGCCCAGACCACGCTCCAGGGCCCCGAAGCGTAGAGGATGCCGTCGACCACGATCGGGGTCGCCTCGACGCCGCGGTTGGTGCCGAGGTCGATCGACCAGGCCAGGCCGAGGCGTCCGACGTTCTTGTCGTCGATCTGGTCGAGCGGGCTGTAGCGCTGCTCGGAGTAGGTCCGGCCATGGGCCAGCCAGTTGCCCGGCTCGGTGTCGGCGGCCCGGATGCGGGCCTCGTCGACGCCGGCGGCGGACGCCGGGCCGGTGGCGAGCAGGACGGCGGCGGCCGCCGCCCGGAGATGCGCGATTAATCTGTGCGAAGCGGTCATGGGCCTCCCCTGGTTCTTCGCACCCGCCGCGCTCTTTGCCGGCGGGCGCGGTTGTCGTTGCAACCAGTCTGCGGAAAGGAAGAGCCCTCTTCAACCGTGCGCTGCTGCTCGGCCGGCCGGCGATCAGTCCGTCTTGCCGCGCTCCGCGATCCAGATGCCGCCGAGCACCAAGGCCAGGGCGACGGCGTGGAAGGCCTCGAAGGGCTCGCGCAGGAAGGTCACCGCCAGGATCGCGGCGAAGACTGGGACCAGGTTGACGAAGACGCCGGCGCGGCCGGGGCCGATCAGCTGGACGCCCTGCATGAAGGCCATCTGCCCCAGGAAGGAGGGCAGCAGGGCGACCAGGGCGACGATGACCCAGCCCTTCGGCGTGGGCCAGATGAACTGGCCGAACGCCGCCTCGGCGGCCGCCAGCGGCAGCGAGGTCAAGAAGGCCGCCGCAGCCATCACCGCGAAGAGGCTCAGCGAGGAGACCTCGGGTCGCCGCCGCAGCCCGACGGTGTAGCTGGCATAGAGCAGGCAGGCGAGGATCATCAGCAGGTCACCGGGGTTCAGCTTCAGGGCGGCCAGACGGGCGAAGTCGCCGCCGGAGCCGACGATGGCGACGCCGACCAGGGTGATCAGGACGCCGGCGCCCTGCAGTGCCGTCACCCCGGTGCGATAGGCGGCGAAAGCCCCCAGCAGGACAAAGACCGGGATCGAGCCCTGCAGGATCCCGATGTTGACTGCGGTCGTCGAATGGGCGGCTACGTAGAACAGGGCGTTGAAGGCGGTGAATCCGAGGCCGCCCATGGCCAGCGCGAAAGGCAGGCGATGGCGCAGAACCGGCCAGTCGCGCCGCAGCGGCTCGCGAGCGACGGCCAGGAGCAGCAGCAGCACGCCCAGCCAGCGCAGGCTGACCAGGGCCAGAGGCGAGACCTCGCCGACCGCCAGCCGCCCGAAGACCGCGTTGCAGCCCCAGCAGAGGGCGGTCAAGGTTAGCAGCAGATAGGCCTTGCCGCTGCCGCCGGCCTGCGCGGCGCCGTTGAGATTGCTCATGCCCGACCCGAAGACGCGCCGTCCTCGCGGCGTCGCCTTACCTCCGCTCGCTTCCAGGGACCCTAAGCGACTAGGTGTGACCGCTCCGGGCCGGGCAGACAAGGCCCGCGCGCGCATGGCAGCCTCCCGAGAAGGGGCCTACTCGCCGCCCTCCGCCTCTCCGCGCGCGCCACCACGCCCCCCACCATGCCCCTGGGCCCGGTCCTGGCCGAAGAGGCCCATCCAGCCCCGGTAGACGGTGAGAGCCGAAAGCGGGAGGCGGAACATCTGGGCCCGGGTCGGGGCCGGCCGCAGGCGCTCGGGCTTGGCGCAGAGCCACCAGGCGGCCAGGAAGGCGCCGGCGCCGAAGATCACCCCGCCGGCGGCCTGGCCGAGCAGCACGCCGTTCGGCCCCAGCCAGGCCGCGCCCAGCCAGACCAGCGGGATCGTGCCGAGGGTCGCGCGGCCCCAGTTGGACAGGGTCGACCACAGCGGCCGCCCCAGGTTGTTGAAGGCGGCGTGGGCGATGAACTGGGCGCCCATGAAGGCGAAGCTGCCGGCGATGAAGCTCGCGAAGAAGCCCCAGAGCGCCGCCGCGCCCGGGCTGGCGCCGAAGGCCGCGGCGATCGGGTCCCGCAGGAGGAACAGCAGCGCCGCCGAGACCAGGACCACCCCGGTCGAGAGCAGCAGGGCGTCGAGCAGGGCGCGGCGGATCCGGTCGACCCGGCCGGCGCCGAAGTTCTGGCCGATCACCGGCCCGACCGCGCCGGAAAGCGCGAAGATCACCCCGAAGGCCACCGGAATGATCCGGCCGACAATCGAGAAGCCGGCCACCGCGTCGTCGCCGAAGGCGGCCATGCTGGCGGTGACGTAGGCGTTGCCGACCGGGGTTGCGACGTTGGTCAGGACCGCCGGCCCCGCGATGGCGGCGATGCGCCCGGCATCGTGACGGAAGACGCCGGCCTTGAAGCGGCCCAGCATGTCGGTCCGGACCACAACACCGTAGATGCCGACCAGGAGCACGGTGACCCGGGCCCCGACCGAGGCCCAGGCGGCCCCGGCCACGCCCAGCTCGAGGCCGAAGATCAGAATCGGGTCGAGCACGGCGTTGACCAGCCCGCCGGCGAGGGTCGCCGACATCGCCAGCCGGGCCGCGCCGACCGCGCGCAGCACCCCGCCCGAGGCCATGGCCAGGGCCAGGATCGGCATCGAGGGCACGATGATCCGCAGGTAGGCCGTCGCCAGCTCCAGGGCCCGGCCCTCGGCGCCGACCAGGCGCAGCAGCTCGCCGATCGCCAGCCAGACCAGCAGGGCCAGCGGGATCGTGACGATCAGGGCGAAGAGGCTCACGTGGACCACGTAGCGCTTGGCCCGCGCCGTTTCGCGCGCGCCCACGGCGCGCGCCACCAGGGCCGCCATGGCGATCGCCAGGCCGATGCAGATCGAGGTGGTGAAGAACAGGATCGAGCCGGCGTAGCCGACCGCGGCCGCCAGCTCGACCTCGCCGAGCAGGCTGAGGAAGTAGAGGTCGACCAGGTCGACGACGAAGAGCGCCATCAGGCCGATCGAGGCGGTGCCGGTCATGACCGTGATGTGCCGAAGGACCGAGCCTTCCAGGAACTTCGCCTCCGTCATCCCTCCTTATGGCGCAGAAGCGGACAAAGGTCCCGGCCTTCCTGCCTTGGCGACCGATCGGGCCTCTTGCAGGAGCCAAATGTTCATGATATGTTCTTTTTATTGGATCGCAGTGCAAGGGATGGGGAGGCCGTGATGAGCAAGCTGGACTTCTGGGCCGCCGTCGCGGTCGGAACGCAACTGACCCTGGCCGCCATCGTGCAGCTCGCTGTGCTCTCGTGAGCCTGCCGGCGGAGGTGCCTCGAGGCGTTCCAGGTTTTGCGTTGGCCAGTGCCACCCACACCTCTGTCATTGCCGGGCTCGACCTCAGGGTCTTTGCCAAAGGCAAAGCCCGAGCAATCCATGGTGCCGCGTCTAGATGGATGCCCGGATCAAGTCCGGGCATGACAGTGTGGGGGGTATCCAACTCGCCTAGGAAGGCCAGAGGCTTTCCAAGGCGCAGACGCGCCCTCAGCCCTTCTTCAGGCGCTCCGCGGTCTCCAGAGCGGCGTAGGTCAGGACGCCGTCGCAGCCGGCGCGCTTGAAGGCGATCAGGCTTTCCATCAGCACCTTGTCGTAGTCCAGCCAGCCCTGCTGGGCGGCGGCGTGCATCATGGCGTACTCGCCGCTGACCTGATAGGCGAAGGTCGGGACCCGGAAGGCGTCCTTCACCCGGCGGATGATGTCCAGGTAGGGCAGGCCGGGCTTGACCATGACCATGTCGGCGCCCTCCTGCAGGTCGAGGGCGACCTCGCGCAGGGCCTCGTCGCTGTTGGCCGGGTCCATCTGGTAGGTCTTCTTGTCGCCGACCAGGGCGCCGCCGGAGCCGATGGCCGCCCGGAAGGGGCCGTAGAAGCCGCTGGCGTACTTCGCCGCGTAGGCCATGATCTGGACCTCCTCCAGACCGTGCTCGTCCAGGGTCCGGCGGATCACCCCGATCCGCCCGTCCATCATGTCCGAGGGCGCGATGACGTCGCAGCCCGCCTCGGCCTGGGCCAGGGCCTGGCGGCTCAGGACCTCAAGGGTCTCGTCGTTGAGGACCTTGCCGTCCTTGACGATGCCGTCGTGGCCCAGGCTGTTGTAGGGGTCGAGCGCCACGTCGCAGATCACGCCGAGCTCGGGGACCTCGGCCTTGAGGGCGCGAACCGCGCGGCAGACCAGGTTTTCGGGATCCCAGGCGCGGCGGCACTCCGGGGTCTTCTCGGCGTCCTCGACGTAGGGGAAGAGCGCGACGGCGGGCAGGCCCAACTCGGCGGCCCGGCCGGCGGCCTCGGCCAGTTCGGCGATGGTGTGGCGCCGGACCCCGGGCATGCCCTCGATCTCGGCGGCAACGGCCTCGCTCTCGCGCAGGAAGACTGGCCAGATCAGGTCCTCGACCCCGAGCCGGGCCTCGGCGATCAGGCGCCGGCTCCAGGCCTGGCCGCGGTTGCGCCGCATCCGCACCCGCGGAAAGGCGCCCAGGGCCTCCTCGGCCCGTGGCGGGGCCTTGTGCTCGGGGGGCTCGACGACGACGGGTCGGGAGGGCTTGGCGTCTGGCATGGTTCCGGGACCGCATCCTGATGTTCCGGCCCCTTGTTGCGAAAGGGGGCCGGCTTCCGGCTGCAGTCTAGGCGTGGCCCCCGCTGCCAACAAGGGCCGGCGAAAAGGGGCGGGGCCGGCTCAGCCGGCCTTCTTGATCAGGCGGTCGTCCGGCCGGCGATCCTCGCCGATCCGGGCGATGTTGAAGGGCGTCTCCTGGTAGATCTCGTTGATCCAGTTCCAGAACAGGAGATGGGCGTAGGAACGCCAGCGGTTGATCGGCGGCTTGCTGGGGTCGTCATCGGGGTAGTAGTTGGCCGGAACCTGGATCGCCATGCCGGCCGTGACGTCGCGGTCGTACTCGTCCTTCAGGGTCGAGGCGTCGTATTCGACGTGGTTGAACATGTAGGCGGCCCGCCGCGGCAGGTCCTCCACCAGGCAGAGCCCGGACTCCCGCGAGGCCGCCAGGACGTTGAGCCCGGACCGGGCCGGTATGTCCTCGCTGCGCACCTCGGTGTGGCGCGAGACCGGGATCGAGAACTCGTCGTTGATGCCGACCAGCAGGCGCGAGTTGCGGTTCAGGACCTGCTGCCGGTAGACGCCGAACATCTTCCGGTCGAGCTCGTACTTGGGCACGCCGTACCAGTGGTAGAGCGCCGCCTGGGCGCCCCAGCAGACGTACATGGTGTGCTGGACGTTGCTCTGGGTCCAGTCGATGATCCGGGTCAGCTCCGGCCAGTAGTCGACTGATTCGAAAGGCATTGTCTCGACCGGTGCGCCGGTCACGATCAGGCCGTCGAACTTCTCGTCCCGGACCTGGTCCCAGGTCTTGTAGAAGTCCAGCAGGTGCCGCTCCGGGGTGTTCTTCGGCCGGTAGGTGCCGGTGTGCAGCAGGGTCAGCTCGACCTGCAGGGGGGTCGAGCCGGTGAGCCGCGCGAACTGGGTCTCGGTGCGGATCTTGTTCGGCATGAGGTTGAGCAGGGCGATCCTCATGGGCCGGATGTCCTGGCGGATGGCATCCGTCTCCTTGATGACGCTGACCCCCTCCTGCTCCAGGATATGGCGGGCCGGCAGATCGTTCGGGATCTTGATCGGCATCCGGGTCCCTTGCCTCCGAAATCAGATAGGAATCGTCAGAATATAGAGACCTCGGCCCCGTGACCCAAATCACACGACTGTGGGGTCCGGGGCGGCGGGGGAGGGCCGGGGCAGCGCCGCCGGCCCTCCCGCCCGAGGCTGGGAAGGCCGCTCAAGGCCTAGCCCGCGGCCAGCACCGGCCCGGCCAGCGCCCGCTCCGCCGCGATCGCCACCGGGGTGGCGTTCTCGAGCAGATCGAGCACCGGGCAGTGCCGCTCGACCACGTCGCGCAGGCGCTGCAGCTCGGCGTCGCTGGCCGAGGAGACCAGGCTGACCTCGACCGACAGGCCCTGGAAGCCGGGACGGACCCCGTCGGCCGCGGCGAAGAGACCGCGCAGGTCGAGGTCGCCGCGGACCTTCACCGAGACCCCCTCCAGCGGGATGCCCAGGGCATCGGCGTGGAGGCGATAGGTGATCTCCTGGCAGCTCGCCAGGGCGGCCAGGATCAGTTCGACGGGGTTGGGCCCGGCGTCGCCGCCGCCCAGGGCCGGCGGCTCGTCCACGGTCAGCAGGAACTGCCGGGTCTGGACCTCGCTCTTGAGGCCGCCGATCTGCCGGCTGACCGCCTCGAAGCGGGCCCGGGCCTTGTCCGGGTCCGCCCGCAGCCTGTCGCGCGCGCCTTCGACCACCGGCTTGAAGCTTCTCGCCATGGCTCGCGCTCCCTATTCCGCAGCCCGGGCGACGCCGCCGGCCGCGGCCAGGCCGCGCTCCAGGTCGGCCAGGATGTCGTCGATGTGCTCGATCCCGATCGACAGGCGGACATAGCCGTCGGTGACCCCGGTCGCCAGCTGCTCGTCCGGCGTCAGCTGGGAATGGGTGGTGGTCGCCGGATGGATCGCCAGCGAGCGGGCGTCGCCGATGTTGGCGACGTGGTAGAACAGCTCCAGCCCGTCGATGAAGCGGCGTCCGGCCTCCTTGCCGTCCTTCAGCTCGAAGCCGACCAGGCCGCCGAAGCCGCCGTTCAGGTAGGTCTCGGCCCGGCGCTTCTGCTCGCCGTCGAAGAGGCTGGGGTAGATCACCCGCTCGACCGCCTCGTGCCGCTCCAGGAAGTCGGCCACCGCCTGGGCGTTGCGGCAGTGCTCGCGAATCCGCAGCGGCAGGGTCTCCAGGCCCTGGACGAAGAGGAAGGCGTTGAAGGGCGACAGGGCGTAGCCCAGGTCGCGCTGCAAGGTGACCCTTGCCTTGAGGATATAGGCGATCGGCCCCAGCGGCTTGGTGTCCTTGGTCCAGACCGCGCCGTGGTAGCTGGGGTCGGGCCGGTTCAGCAGCGGGAAGCGCTCGGCGTGCTTCTCCCAGTCGAACTTGCCGCTGTCGACGATCAGGCCGCCGATCGAGGTGCCGTGGCCGCCGATGTACTTGGTGGTCGAGTAGACGATGATGTGGGCGCCGTGGTCGAAGGGCCGGCAGAGCACCGGGGCCGCCGTGTTGTCGACGATCAGCGGCACGCCCAGCTCCTCGCCGATCTCCGCGACCTCGCGGATCGGGAAGACCTGAAGCTTGGGGTTGGGCAGGGTCTCGGCGTAGTAGGCCCGGGTCCGCTCGTCGGTCGCCCGCCGGAAGGACTCCGGATCGGCCGGGTCGACGAAGCGGACCTCGATCCCGAAGGTCCTGAGCGTGTTGGCGAAGAGGTTCCAGGTGCCGCCGTAGAGGTCGGTCGAGCTGACGATGTTGTCGCCGGCCTGGGCGATGTTCTGGATCGCCATCGCCGAGGCCGCCTGGCCGGAGCTGACCGCCAGGGCCGCGGCGCCGCCCTCGAGCGCCGTGATCCGCTCCTCCAGGACCGCACAGGTCGGATTCATGATCCGGGTGTAGATGTTGCCGAGCTCCTTGAGCGCGAAGAGATTGGCCGCGTGCTCGGTGTGGTCGAACTGGTAGGAGGTGGTCTGGTAGATCGGCACGGCCACCGCGTTGGTGGCCGGATCCTTCCGGTATCCGGCGTGCAGGGCCAGGGTCTCGGGGTGCTTGGGGCTGTCGGTCATGCAGGTTCTCCCTCTGGACGGCAAGTGGTGTCGAATGCCTTGTCTGGGGCCCGCATGAGCTGCGGCGCTTTAGCATTTGTTGACCCGGAGCAAGCTGCCCCAATCAAATCCCCGGGGATCCCTTAAGGGCGGGATCGGACCACAACAAAAAAACCGCCGCGGCTGGCGCCGGGGCGGTCCCCGCTCGCTTTAGCCGCATTTCTTAAGCGCCCGCAAGCTAAGCATCAAATCGGCGCTGTTCTTGTTAAAGCCGAAAGCCGATCGTCTTGTCAAGCGGCGCGAAGGGCCCCAGACCGCTCCGCTCGCGCAGCCCGAGAACTAGCCCCGCTGCGCCGCCCCGGCCTGTGGCAAAAACCACCAAGGCCTTTGGTCCTATTGTCCCGCTCCGGGGAAGGGCCTAACCTGCCTCGGACTTCGGGGGCAGGGATTCGAGGCGAAGGTGGCGGCACAGGTCCTCTTCACGAACGCGCTGTTGTTCGATGGCCTTTCGGCCGAACCGCTGGAAGGCGCCGCCCTGCTGGTCGAAGGCGACCGGATCAAGGAGGTCTCCGACGGCGGGATCGCTGCCGGCGAGGCCAGGGTCATCGACCTGGGCGGCCGGACCCTGATGCCGGGCCTGATCGACGCCCACTTCCACGCCATCGCGGTCGACGTCGATATCGCCAAGATCGGCACCATGCCGCGCTCGCTGGTCTACCAGCATGCCCGCCTGATCCTGGAAGGTGCTCTGCAGCGGGGCTTCACCACGGTCCGCGATGCCGGCGGCGGCGACCACGGCCTGGCCCGCGCGACCGAGACCGGCCTGATCCAAGGCCCCCGGATCTTCTATTCGGGCCGCGCGCTGACCCAGACCGGCGGCCACGCCGACTTCCGCGATCTGGAGGCCGACGCCTTCTGCCTCTGCTGCCTGCGCGGCACCGGCTTCGAGCGTATCGCAGATGGGGTGACCGAGGTCCGTCGCGCGGCCCGCGACGAACTGCGCAAGGGCGCCACCCAGATCAAGATCATGGCCTCGGGCGGCGTCGCCTCGCCGAGCGACCCGATCTGGAACCTGCAGTACTCCGAGGAGGAGATTCGCGCCATCGTCTGGGAGGCGGCCTCCTGGCGGACCTACGTCATGGCCCACGCCTACACCTCAGAGGCGGTCCGGCGCTGCGTCGAGTTCGGGGTCCGCTCGATCGAGCACGCCAACCTGATCGACGCCGAAACCGCCGAGTTCTGCGCCCGCCAGGGGGCCTTCGTGGTGCCGACCCTGGTGACCTACGAGATGCTGCACCGCCACGGCCGGGAGCTGGGCTTCCCGGAGGTCAGCCTGCGCAAGCTGGAGGAGGTGCGCGGTGCCGGCCTGAGAGCGCTGGAGCTGCTCAAGGCGGCGGGGGCTCAGATCGGACTGGGAACCGACCTGTTGGGCGCCCTGCACAAGCACCAGAACCGGGAGTTCTCGATCCGGGCCGAGGTCCTGACACCGCAGGAGATCCTGGTCCAGGCGACCGCCAACAACGCCCGCCTGCTGAACCGCGAAGGCGAGCTCGGCGTGCTGCGGGCCGGCGCCCTGGCCGACCTGATCGTGGTCGAGGGCGACCCGCTGCGCGACATTTCGGTGCTTGATACCCAGGGTGAGGCTATTCCCTTGATTATGAAGGCAGGTCAACTCTACAAGAACGCACTTTAGGCGCCTGTCCGACTTGCTCATTTTCGAGCCCGGACTTAGGCTAGGCACCAAGACGGGGGCCGATGCCCCGCGGTCAAGCTCAAGAATAGGGGAGGTTCCGGGACGACAGCCCGGCCGAGACCCCAGGAAAAACAGGGAGAAGACATGATGCGACTCCGGGAAAGCCTCGTTGCGGCCTTGGTCCTTGCGGCGGCCACCGCCGTCTCGGCCCAGGCCGTCGACGCCAAGACCTTCCGCTACGCGACGACCGGCGACATCCTCGGGCTCGACCCTCATGCCAACAACGAGGGTCCGACCAACGCCATGAAGAGCAACATCTACGGCCGGCTGGTCCACCGCAAGCCGGACCTGTCGCTGGAGCCGGACCTGGCGGTCAGCTGGGAGAAGGTCGACGACACGACCTGGCGCTTCAAGCTGCGCGAAGGCGTGACCTTCCACAACGGCAATCCCTTCACGGCCGACGACGTGCTCTTCTCGCACAAGCGTCAGACCCAGGAGACCGCGGACATGAGCTTCGCGCTCAACACCGTGGAAGAGATCAAGAAGATCGACGACTTCACGATCGAGATGATCACCAAGGGTCCCGATCCGATCCTGCTCCTCAACATGCCGAACTTCTACATCATGGATCAGGAGTGGGTCGAAGCGAACAACGCCTTCGAGGTGGTCCGGGCCCACGGCTCGACCAACTTCGCCAACGTCAACGCCAACGGCACCGGTCCCTTCAAGCTGGTCGAATGGGTCCAGGACACGCGCATCGTGCTCGAGCCCTTCGACAAGCATTGGAACCAGGGCAAGATGGAGAGCAATGTCACCAAGGCCGTCTTCACGCCGATCGCCAACGACGCGACCCGCGTCGCGGCCCTGCTCTCCGGCGAGATCGACCTCATGTATCCGGTGCCGCTGCAGGACATCAAGCGCCTGGAGCAGGACCCCAGCACCGAGGCCATGGAAGGCCCCGAGCTGCGGACCATCTTCCTCGGCTTCGATCAGTGGCGCGAGGAGTCCCTGGACAACAAGGGCGCGAAGAATCCCTTCCTCGACGTCCGGGTGCGCAAGGCCTTCTACCAGGCGATTGACATCGAGAGCATCAAGCGCGTGGTCATGCGCGGCGCGGCGACGCCGACCGGCCTGATGATCGCGCCGGGCATCAACGGCTTCCAGGAGGACATGAACGAGCGCTTCCCCTACGACCCGGATGCGGCGAAGAAGCTCCTGGCCGAGGCCGGCTATGCCGAGGGTTTCCAGGTCACCTTCGACTGCCCCAACGACCGCTACGTCAACGACGAGGAGATCTGCACCGCCATCATCCCGATGCTGGAGCGGGTCGGCATCAAGGTGACGCCGAACTTCCAGACCAAGTCGCTCCACTTCAACAAGATCGGCCTGGCCGAGGGCAACGACACCAGCTTCTACATGCTGGGCTGGACCCCGGGCTCCTACGACGCCCTGAACCCGCTGATGCAGCTGATGAGCACCGGCGAGGCGGGCCATGGCGACTGGAACTCCGGCCGCTACGCCAACCCGAAGGTCATGGAGCTGACCCAGAAGATCAAGACGGAGATGGATGAGGAGAAGCGGAACGGTCTGATCCGCGAGGCCTTCCAGATCCACAAGGACGAGGTTGGCCATATCCCGCTGCACCAGCAGGCCCTGGCCTGGGGCGTGCGCGGCGATACGGTCAAGAGAGTCTGGCAACGACCCTTCAACGACGTCGACCTGCGCTACGTCGTGATGAATTCGGGCGATTGTCTCCGGCGGCCCGGACCGGGAGGTTCGGGCCGCCGGCGCATTCAGCTCTCAAGACAGATCGGCCGGCCCGAGATGTTCGCCTTCATCGTCCAGCGATTGTTCCAGGCCATCATCGTCATGTTGGTGGTCGGCTTCGTATCGTTCTCGCTGTTCCAGTTCGTCGGCGATCCGATCAACAACATGGTCGGCCAGGACGCCACCGAAGAGCAGCGGCAGCTGCTGCGCGAGCGCCTGGGCGTCGACAAGCCCTTCCCGATCCAGTTCGCCAACTGGGTCGGCAATATCCTGCAGGGCGAGTTCGGCCTGTCCTACCGCATGGGCGTTCCGGTCGACGACGTGATCGCCGACCGCCTGCCGGCGACCCTGGAACTGGTCTTCATCTCCGCCATCCTGGCCTTGCTGGTCGGCGTGCCGATGGGGGTCTACACCGGACTCAACCGCAACGCCTGGCTGTCCCGGGTCTTCCTGACGGTGTCCCTGATCGGCATATCGCTGCCGACCTTCGTGATCGGCATCCTGCTGATCCTGATCTTCGGGGTCTGGCTCGGCTGGCTGCCGACCTTCGGCCGGGGCGGGGCCGAGGCGATCGTCGATCTCGGCTGGTGGACGACGGGCTTCCTGACGCTCGACGGCTGGCGCTCGATCATCATGCCGGCGACGACCCTGGCGCTGTTCCAGCTCACCCTGATCATGCGTCTGGTGCGCGCCGAGATGCTCGAGGTCATGCGCACCGACTACATCAAGTTCGCCCGGGCCCGCGGCCTCAGCAACCGCGCCGTCAACTTCGGCCACGCCCTGAAGAACACCCTGGTGCCGGTGATCACCATCATGGGCCTGCAGATCGGCTCGCTGCTGGCTTTCTCGATCATCACCGAGACGGTCTTCCAGTGGCCGGGCATGGGCCTCT
>JAAUYG010167834.1_pt1 | contig 23507 bp, 16 predicted proteins | sample 7278091 | NCBI WGS metagenome assembly JAAUYG01 (sample SAMN14350201, study PRJNA611818) | marine sediment metagenome | isolation source: surface marine sediment (0.6m) | place: French Polynesia: Moorea | collected 2018-08 | reverse complement strand
TTTCTCCAATTTGGAGTTCAAAAGGGGGGATTTTGTCCACCTAGTCATTTCCTTGGGGGGGATTTTGTCCAGGGGGGATTTTGTCCGGGGGGATTATGTCCGGGGGGGATTATGTCCGGGGGGGATTTTGTCCTACACCCCAGGTTCTAAACATGCATTGTCATCAGTTTTATTAGTTTTATTGGGGACACTGTCATCAAATTGTCACAGTGCCGGTGATGACAGTAAGCACCCCGGCACACCATAGTATCTGAGCCACGCTCTGTGAATTTTCACTGGAGCCTGGAGAACCTAGTATCAGAAATGTACTATGAATTACGCCACTACCACCACACAGCAACTACCAGTAACAATAGCCTAGGCAACTGTATTCGTAACACACTCACTGGACAGACTACCATCGACGAAACAACTTCAAACACTAATATTTAAACCGAAACTTCAAAAATGGTGAGAAAGATGAGTCTGGGCCTTATTTCTTTCTGCTGGCTAAACTCGGCTGAGAGGATGTTTGCTTGCAATATGATACGTATGTCGGAAGCATAAACATCTCAGTCTGACAGCCACCCGACAAATGAGGCTTTCGTGGAAATCGGAATAGGAAAATGCAAAACACAAAACTTAAAAAAATTCAAATATTTAATAGTCAGAATGCATAATAAGCATGTTCAAAGCTGGAACCACGGAATTAAGAACGCCCACAAGACTGGTGATAACTGGTCTTACAATAATTGTGAGGTGGTTATTGTGAGGCTGCTCAACATTGGAAGAAATACAGTTTTGGTAACTACTGGGAAGAGTTAGACTGGTCTTTATTGTTATTTCTGAGGTGGTCTTAATTCTGAAGTGGTCTCAGAGTGAGGCTTTGCTGTGTACAGCCTTCGGTATGGGTAGTTGGGGACAGTTTGTACTAATGGATTTACATTTTCACTTTTTCGGGTTAATCCCAGCATTAACAACTTTCTACCTGTGGCGTTTACTTGAAATGCAAGATGATTGTCATCTTCAGAAATGTAGAGCTTACTGCTGTTATAAATTGTGACAGAAATAAAGTATTGTAGTCAACAGACCAGAGAGTTGGCGGCCACCAATATATCAAACAACGTACTAGTACATGTAGTTATCACAAAATCACAAACGATAATCTGCTTGTGCCACTTGGAGCTTTAAGTTACAAAAGAATCAATCACTAAAGTTCCAGGTGTCTGTTTACTAAAACTTCAAAGACGCCTTTACATAGGCTAGTAGGCCTCTGTAAAGACGTCTTTATGTTTTATGAAACAGAGCCCTGGTGTAGCTCTTTAAGAGACCTAAATCTTTGAACTTAGAGGATTACTGAAGTCCTAGAGGGCTACTGAAGGAGTATCCCTGGAGGTGATTCTGATAGCCTGCAATAGAGTTATCACCAAACACAGCACACTGTGGTTGGGAGTAAAAAAGTGTCCCTGGCAGTTGAAGCTGAAGATGCAGGGTGTAAACGAATTGATTAGCACTTTCCTGTCTCTGTATAGGGGATGTGGTTCCACATGGGCTACATTGATGTTACCCAGACCGTGACCACGTTCCAGCCATGCGTGACTGGCATTGATAAGGAGGGTGGACATTGTTCCCTGGGCCTATTTGTGATATGTTTGTATTACTGCCCTGTTATAGCAACTGTCGCAGTTGCTAGAGTCACCTTTCAAGGGACCGATCGTTGCTTATTTTCTGCATTTGTTCCTTTTCTGTGAGGTGGAACGATCCATGGAAAGCCAGTCTCGCATCATTTGTTGCAGACATGGTTGGTTTGGTCATTGACTGACGTTTGTCCTCCAGAGCGACAGAGGGTTAACTCCTCCCAGGAATAGAGGCATTGATGGTTGCTGAGACAACATGCTTACAGGCCTGAACTCAGTACATACACTTTGCCTATATAAATAGATTGATCAGTTGTAACTATCACATCTGTATTCAACTTGCTGGAGTTTTCTGAAATTTTTGTTTGATTTGAAAATTAATTAGAAGGAGATGTGTCAAGCATTTGCCATAATAGTAATGTATTTGATCAATTTATTTATTTATACAGGCAAAGTGTTCGTTGTAACAGTTTATGAGATAACAACATGTAGTTACTACTCATCTGTATCACATCTGTACTCAATATGCTGTAATTTTCTGAAATTTGTTTTGATCTGAAAATAAATTAGAATAATGTGTCAAGCATTTACCATACTATTTTTCATGTAGTTATCCCATAAACTGTTACAATGAACGTTCGCTGTACACTTGCTGCCTATACACTATGATACGATATATAAAAACCCAGGCGATACGCTGGGAATGTACACATTCTGTTAAACCACATTGATATTATGGCCCGTGCTATAAAACGCAAACCCAGGCTAACCCATAATGAGAGAGTGTACATTAGATCGATCCGTGCCACGTTCCCATGCAGGCTGACACTGTAGGCTTATCCCTGGCTTACGCTGTCTGCTCATGCATGCCTGCATGGCCTGTTACGCTTTATTGATTTGAAGAGAAATCCATTCGACAAACTTTCCCTTTCAAATTCCATCAAACGAATTTATAAGCCAGCTGTGGGCTGAGTTGAAGCATTCAATATTCTCGCCGCTACACTATAGGGGAGTAGGGCCAGCGACAGAATTGTACTGTGGGTTGCCAGCTGATCCGTGCACTCTCGCTATCTGTTCGGGTTTCACCTCGAGGGGAAAACGTTTTGTCAGTGCAGGTGAAAATATTGATTATTTTACTGCGCTGCGAGTATAATCTGTACATATGGCAGAAAAAAATTAAATTTAAATTTTGCCAGCTCTCAATAACAATGGGTTTCCTCATAAGACGTGCAGGTACATGTACACAGAATTTGTTTATCGTTGTGCACTTAAAGATGCATGTACTGGTAATATGTCAATAGCTGCAATAATGCGTGATAGACACAACGGCTGTTTCAAACTTGTTTGTGTTGTGTGCAGAAATGGCCTAGGGAAGTGTTTGTACATGTTTGTATAGTGTTTACCGTTACAACGTAGTTGAACGGTCTCGTACGATGTACAAATTTTGTGTAAAAATGTACATGGTATGATCTTTTCTTTTCAGGATATATGGTCACGCTGAGCTGAGGTTATCCAGATTGCAGCCTGCTATAGCGTCTTTAATATTTCCTTTGGCCATCCAGGGAAAGATTTGTATTCAGCATCTCAACTGGAAAAAAAGGTAATAGTGCATGTTTATACTAACTTTTCACTTTTGTTGTTAAATGTGTTTTGTTGCTCCAGCTCCTGTCACCCCTAGTGAGCAGCCACTCTCCCTTATGTGTTGAAAAAACTTTGCCAGTGCTCACTATCAATAAGTTTGAGGTGACACCGTGACAGTCACTTGTGTAGTCAATGCATACACAAATGATGCATGTACTGATATACAGTATGTGCAGGTGACACTTCCTACTTAGTCAATCTACCAGTATAAAGACAGATTTCACTCCGATTTCAAAGAAGCCAGATCCAACACAAACAAATAATATGTATGTGTAAGATATCAGTGTGCAGAATATCTTGATCCCCCAAGTCAAGTTGCTCTGTAATTGTCTGCTGGAGATTTGGGATTTCATGCCAATCTCTATATGGAATATATGATGAAGCCACTTTGATGCAGATGGTCACTCCCCAGGGGCTTTCCATGCTTCAGTGACTCTTATTTATGGTCGGAGTGGCAAATAGTGTCAAAGGCCCTGACCAAACCCAGGGGGAGATAATGTTACTGAAGGAGAGGTTATGTAACAGAGCTTACCAGACTGTGTGTGATCACCATCTGTCTACAGTCACAACACTGGCCCAAGATAGGGACGGATTATACTGCCAGTAATCTTATCTTAAAAGTTGCAAATGAGTTTGGCACACACATCTTGCCTGTGTTAATCACAATGCAAGAGAAATGTATGTGCCATACCTGCGAAATGCATCTGTAACAACCTTCTGAAGGTAACACAGAAGCTTGCAGGTTAAATTCTCGTATCCAAGAAATGTGTACCGGTATGTATTGTGTTTATTTGGGTTCATGTGGTACAGTACATCTCAACAAAGCAGTAGTTTTTTGAAACAGACATTAGTCAAGTCTGTAACTAGAAACTACAGGGAAACTCATGTTAATTGAGTTAAATTGAAGATCTTGAGCTACTGGGTGCAGCACTGGTCTTCCCAGCTCCTATACACCATGTATACTTCCATGTATTCTTTATTCTTTATACATTCAAGAGAGAAATCTTCCCTGTTCAAACAATACAAGGAACAAAAGAATGGGACATATAGCCTCTGTATCATATCAGTAATTTTATGGCTGGCTTATCTCTTGGAACCGTCCTAAATCCTCTCCCTGGGCTGCTATCAGTGGCACGCCTGACCGGCCAGCCGGCTTTATATGGCAATAACGGGCTGTATAACCTCACCGGTCATGGGTCACTGGTTCATCAAGATGTGCTATAAAAACCCTGGAAGGACTGTGGGGGCTGGAGATGTGATGATTTAACAAGAGGTTTTATTAAGTTTTTATGCCTGCTCAGTTGTTCTCTGGCCTTCTGGGGCCAGGTCTGACTTCCTGTAAAGTGTTACTGCAACAACATGTGTCTGGCATTTTGTTTGTTCATTGTTGACAGAGCCTGTATAAATCTAATCGGTGATAACATATTTGAGATTGCAGTTGACTGACTAGACCCTCCTAATGCCCAGTGTTTCAATGTTGTAGAGTTGATCCTAGCATTTTGAACTGATGAACAAGATTTACGGAGAGTACTGCGTTTTAATGCACGGATTCCTCTGCTTGACACAATTGACAACCGATGGATGAAAATAGAAACAGAATACCTAGTAGCAGTGCATTGTACTAAAATTATTACAAATGAAATATTGGTTCTACTTGCCTATCAATAGATAATATGTACTATAAATACCAATGTCAAAAATATAATATATATTTCATTCAATAGACAAATAATGTACCAAAATTTTGAATCAGAAGTGCAGTGATTATGGAAACCTGCAGAGCAGTGTACTGATAAAAAAATTCTTCAAAGTTCACAGCTTTACACAAACTTCAAAGCCTCTTACAGGCTTGTAAGTGAGCACTCTTATATTTTCCAGAATACATAGATGTTGGTAGTTTGGATTTGAAGAAAGATAAACAATTGATAAAAAAAACATCAGATTAAAAAATATACTGGATAGCAGTGGACAATTTTGTGAATTAGCAAAGCTCCTTAAAACAACGCAAGCAGCAAAGCCGGGGTTAAAATTTAATACAGCGGTGCTGAGATAATTACACAAGTCTTGTTGGAGCATTTACGCAACCTGTCCACCCCCTGTGGGAAATGAGCCGGTCCAGCAACTTGACTGTGACTGATTTATCACTGGGGCAAAGTTTGCCCAAACAGAAGTCCAGCAAAACTGCGACCAAGAAGGCAGCACATGGGCAAGTAATGTAACAACAGTCCCAAGCAGGCAGTATCCTACTGCAAACAGTGCCAGGGCATTAGCCAAACCCCGGGGAGCTAGGGAACTTAGGAACAAGGAATCCCTCAGCCGTGGTGCCGGTGCCTGGCGCCGTGGTCTCTGGTGACAAACCTCCATGTGCTGCCCAGACTGGATGTCTACTGCCAGACCTGTCACCAAATACGGCCCGTGTCGAGGTCCACTGGGCTTCTTGCCTTGGCCATTTTTTTTTTGGCTGGATAACCCGCCACGCATAGGACCGACTTCCTCGCTTTCAGGGTCAAAGATGCTGACTAATCATGCTTGACTAGGCCAGGCTCAGTGTGTGCACTGCTGTGTGTGATCACTCATTTCTGGGAGACTAGCGGCTAGCAGTACCCAAACATCTCTGCTGTCTACAAGACAAAGAAAGGACACTTTGGAAGGAAAGATATCTACCCGGGAGAAGTCCAAGAGGCCCGCGGCCTGCCAGTCAGGCAAGATGTACCAGTACATGTAGTGTACCTCCTGGTTCAGGAAAGGTAAACAAATCTTTTTGTTCAGAACTTGCAGTTTGATCTTGATGGTATTTTTCTGAAAAGTTTGTGCCTGCTACCATCATGTTACTATAGTTGATTGAAAAGTGGACAGGTGGCAACCAACTTTGGGGTGTAGAAGACGTAACTGAAATTAGAAGGAATACCTGCAAACCTGGAAATATATATTGTCTATGCAAATATATATTGTCTATGCATAGGTCAATGTTTAATACAGTTAAACTGTACACAATATGACATAACGTGGAATTTCAAGCGTGAATGTGGTTGTCAAATTACAAAAGTTGATATTTGGGTATGGTATGTTTGTATAAAATGCGCCAGTGCTTTATGCTTTTCGAGTTGAGGTCCAATAACAACTTATTGAAAATTATAGTATTAATTTAGGTGCACTAATATCAGGATATACTATAAATCCATTTAAATTCACAGGAATTAATGTTTGCATTTTGAGGACAACTACATGTTGGCGGGAATTAAAGTTTGCGGTAGAGCAAATTAGAATGTAACTGCTTAGGTACTGAATAGGCACTTTCGTGAGAATTAAATTTTGCGATTTTTTTAAAACCGCAAAATTTCAAGAAATTAAATTTCATGCGAACATTTCCACTTTTACAGTATATACCGGTAGCTTGGCCACATTTGAGGAAGATAATAAGAACTCACAGTGTGCTTCTAGCATAACCATAACTGTTAATTAATACATGTAGCTTATTATCTAGTAACCAGTATTACACTTCCTGGGAATCAATGCTCATGTTTATTCGTACACTTCAAACCTGTATAAAGAGAAGTCCGTTGGCTGGGGCTTGGTGTTACACTGGATCGGCAGACAGTAGGGGGACACCACTGTGGGGGAGGGGGAGGGAGAGGTTATATGGAAATTCCCATGCCATGCCAATCAAGACCCTCTGCCACAATTTATATAAATTTAGGGTGTGGAGGAGGGGGATGAGCATTATATTTTACTACTAACTGTACTACGGTGGGTGGGTAGGGGTATTACTATGGCATAGTTGCACTTGAAAGTCTCGAAATTGGAGATAATCATTTCATTTGAAACATATTCTTGCATGGACATGTACATTGCATATATAATAAATAAAGCTAGGGATGACAGGGGGGATCTGAAGATTAAGATTAACCAAATCCACTAATCTTGGTATATGGGAGGTCAGCATAGCACGGTATCACAGCAAAACCCCAGTCAGTCGAAACGACATCGGCGTGGCAACCACTCAGTGGCCAGAGTACAAGTGTCTCCTGAGCCATGCCGACTGGCGTTTTTCTCATGCATGACCGGCAAGTGATAAACGTTTCAGTTTGCCGCCCTTATCACCTGTGGGCTCTCATGTGGAGTTTTATGGATATTTCTGTCTTGATATTTATAAATCTCTCCGAGCGTGGAGGATGTATTTGCTCACGGTCTCGGCTTATCAGTCGTTATACAGGCCCCGTGGACCGAAGTCGTGGCACAGTGGTGGTGGTACCGTGGAGATGGGAGCGGGGTGGGGGCGTCACTTCTCACTAATGGACCGAGGCAGAGCCACTGATAGTACCGTCTGATAAAGATCAGCCGTATCAGGTAGAAATCAATAATATGGCTATCTCCACTGTGTATTGTAACTGCCCGCAGTGTATGCCCGGCGAATTTCAGATATATCTCTGACCACTCTCCTGTGAAAGAGATTCACTGGGTAAATTTTGACTCCAGTTATATATTTAGTCTCTTTGATTACGGGAAAAGTTTTTGTTCATGTAGCTCACCCGGCAGATGCAAATAGACTGCATCCAAAGTGTCTTATCTGCAATGCCAGATAAAACCCGGCTAGTGGCAGGAAAGTTCTGAATTTTGACCGTGACACCCAAACCATGTGAGGCGTTCCACGTCTGATGGCGCAGTTGGCAGGCGGGGTGATGGAAGGTCCTTACCAGTGGTGCGTCATGTTTGTGGAGCTTATCGCGGCATTGTTAGAAACCAAGCTATGGCAGGGCCACGTGGTCACAGTCTGATTAAAAGGAATAAGCATCACGGTTGTGCATATTGTATGCTTCATGCACATTGGACTGGGCAAAAATTTTATTAAAATTGTACGTCACTACCTGAAATTGATTAGAATGCTCATCAGATATATTAGTGATACTGGAAGGTTTAATTTTTGATAATTACTGGTAATAAACAGACAGTATTTCGCAAAGTGTACGTAGACTTTGAAAATGGTTTGTAAACCCATCATATCATGTACATAAAGTAGGGAGAATATATTCGGGAAGACGATAAAATATATGCGTGTGAGATCGATATTTCAAAATACCGGTATTATGTTCAGTGTCTGCAAGTCACATGTAACAGGTCACATGATTTGCATTTTTATCAGCATAATCAGTCCTGATTAATTGGCAAATGTCATTAAAACAACATCGTCATGAAAATGGTTCCTGGTGGAAATGCTTATGACAAACCCACCAGTGCTGGGTTACATAACGTTTTTTTTTTTGTTTGAGGAAGTTGTCAGGGGCAAATTGTGCTCAGCTATACCATTCCATAGGTCAAATTCTTAGTACATGTAGGATAAAGTTGACTTATTGAGGTATATGCCAGCCAGAGTGAATCTTCAACGTGGCATACCAATACTGACAGTACTTTTTAAACCATATTTTGGTATGGACTCATAAACATTTTTATGAACTACTAATTACTTGAAGAGCTTTGTTTATTATGCTATAGATCGTAATAAATGACCGATAGCACAGGATCTATCTGTTGGAAAGATCAGGCTGGATTTGTGGCAGCGTGGCATTTTTACAGTGAAAAATCAAACATTTGTTTCACTGAACAGAAGGCTGTGTTTGGCAGCCTGAGCTATCGATTGAACCGTAACGTGCTTTCACAGTTGGCTACGCTGGGGCGTTTTTTTTTTTTTTTATCTGGTGAACATGGCCAATGCATTTGCATGGGAATGAAATCAGTTGCCTGGATACTCAGTCAGTCGCAGCTGTGCGACATCGGCATACCATCACATGGCGTTCGGCCGTTCTCGGTGATCGACCGAGCAAACGACCGACTTGCCTAACTGAGGATGTACCCAATGGGCCGAGTTCTCTCAGCCTCTCTCTCAACCAGCACAGATGGTGTAACGGAATAAACGATCTTTCCCCCGCCTGGCTGCCTGTTTTGCTTGACTTGGCCGTGTGTTTCACTCCAGTTATTTCAGCCGAGGAGGTTGCTGTAGCTGGTGGGTTATTGTGTGGGAGCAGACGGACAGCTGCTGCTGGTGTTTGTGGTGGGTTAGGGACACTGAGGCAGTTTAGACCAGGAAGCAGGGAGGGAGGACCATGGCCAGAGCTCTCCTAAGCGCTCACTCACTCACCGTGCCATCACCACCACCACGGTCTGAAGCGTGGTGACAGGGTTGGACACTCGCAGCTGCTGTCACAGTCACAGACCACACGGCGAGGCGAGCGGGAGACAGGAATTGATTGAAAGCCCGACTGGCCTGTGACATTGAGCACCTACATAACACTGGGCTTGACTTCTCTTGCTGATAGTATCAGTCCTCCATACAAAAGGGATTGCCCTCTTGAAGTACGGTTACAAATTACCTGTTACCAATTACTTTGTATGGTTGATCTGATTAGCTGTCCTATAAGGACTGCTGAACTACCCTGCCTGTCAGCCAACTGTATGGAAGTGTCATCTGGTCATGTGGTGGCAGTGTCGAAGTCTGGAATTATATACTAAGTAGTGTATGGAGAACTTCTGCAATGTCCTACAGAATGTATGGATAGCATTACGCAGAACTAAAACTGGGACACTGCAAAAACACTGGCACAGTGGCACAGTTCGCTATAGTTGAGATTCTTCAACCTCCACACGTCTTAGAAGGTAAGTGGTTGTGTATATACATGCACACATAGAGAGATAACCTAAATCCGGTTTATAACCAGGAAGAACTACCGGTACATCACCTGACAAGTATACTAGTAGTGATGCTGGTTGGCACCAGTACTCCAGCAGTTCATTTGGTTTAGGCTTAAGCTGAGACGGATCTTTAAGAATGAAATTTTTGTATTCATTTGAATGTACGGGAATCTTTTATCCAAAGTTGGCTGTGAGGGAGAAAGGCTTCATCTGGAAGCTTGAGCATTCTAATTGGTTGACTTGACAGTGTATCATAATGCTGCCCTGACCATGCTGACTGGAATGGCTGTATGACCTACAAGTACAATCTCTAGGATTAACCAGAATTTGACTTAGTGGAGCATATAAAAAGGTTTACCGGTAATTTGTACCTTGACTGTTTTCCTGAACTTCGGGCTATACATTCTTGGATGATGTACGAGCAATAACACTTCTTTCTCCATGAAACATGTGTGCTATGAGAGAGATTAAAAGTAGCTGGCATAATATAATGGTGTGTTGTAAAAAAAAATGCTGACAAATTAACTTATGGGGAAATGTTGAGTACAGGTTCCACATATTCTATAAAGGATGCTCTGCCATTGTTTGTGTTGCCGTGACGACCAATGGCACCTGCCCAGACTCACAATGCTTCAGATAGCAGCTGGTTAGTAATTCTAAGCCTCCTGACTATAGCATCCCCCTCTGGTAGCCTGTAACATTTGTGACGCTTCATTAGGTAGCCGAAGCCTGATCATGGGTGATCTGTTCACAGTGCAGGGGACCTCAGATGGCAGGGCTTTAGATCTGCTGGGTGGGTGACACCAGCTCCTGTGTCACCTGCTTCCAGCAAAGGTCTTGACAATGCCGTGGAGAGCTTCAATAGGCAGTATGTGGTAACAGGGGTCAGGTGGAACATGACTCTGTAGTCAGTACTGGCGCCCTCTCCCATCATAGCAGGATAACCAGGATGATGGGGGCATTGTCATAATCCTGGCTGGCTTATGGTGCTGCTTTGAATGAAGCCTCACACACAGGCATAATTATGCTTTGTTTTAATTACAGTCCTCATCGTGGGTGGAGTCCTGCAGCATGCTAGGAGTTTATTGATCAGATCTGGAAAAAAGTATCCTATATGTGAATACTGGTGGTATATGCTAGGTGGGGTTTATGAATTACAGAACTACTACTGCTGCTGGAATTCTTGCTCTTCCGTTGATTATTCTTTGTACTTAACCTGTTTGTGAGCCAATTGCTCAATAACCGGAGCAGTTATTTTGCTAATAAAGGCTCTGTAGCCACATAGACTGATGGGAATTTGCAGAGGACCAAACTGTGAGTCCAGTACAAGTCTTCTCCAAGTTAGCTGTGCTGCAGTAATGCAATGTTGTAACTGAGAATGTAATATTAAATCAAAACAAAAAGTTGAGTTTAGATTTTTTTTTTCAAAATAGAAAATCCAATCTCAGCCTGCACAAACTTTTCCCTTTCAAGCATCAGTGACCTCTCCAGCGAGAAAGGCACTCTTATTTTGGGTTCGGGGAGACTGGGACGCAAGATGACAGATGAGGCCATGTGGCCCGGGAAAGGGTGGCCATTGTATCCCGTCAACTTGGGCTATTGTGGTCACCATTTTCACTCCCCGCCTCTTCTCTCCTCTAAAATAACCAATTTGACATCCCGCGTCATTAAATAAAACCGTTATCCACCCAAGCCGCGTGCTGTGTCCATGAAGCCGGCTAAACGCCGGTCAGAGGGAACAATGGTAGACCCGGGGGCGGCGATTTCATGGTTCAGCCGACACACACCGGGAATTAGGTTCATGCATGGTTAAATGGATCCGGCTGATGCAGCCATGTGAAACCATCATGTGGTGCATACTGATAAGGAGGTCACAGGAGCCAGGGGGAGAGAAAAAAAAAAGAATTTCCGAATTTCAGCAGCTACATGTAGCTAGGGGTTTAATGTTCAGTCCCTGGGATCAAGTTGGACCAGCCTAATGTGAATGGCTCCTGTTGTGTTGTACAACAGTAGGCAGTGGACCATGGGAAAATATCTGTTGCACAGTTAATGTAGGATCAGGCAGAGTCAATGTGGCTGCATACTGTATATATCTATATACTGTACACGTAAAGTGTAGTGGTTTGGAGGCTTGCACCATCATTGAGTGGCAAAACATGAGGTTTCATATGCACCGGTACATGTAAATTTACTAATCTTAAGTCTAGGATTGGTATTAAAACCACAATCTGCTTCAGGAATACATGCAATTACAAAGACTCAAATCAGATTGATTTCAGAGATGTTGTCATTAAAATGTTAGAAAACAAACATGCATGACTACCATGTAGATAGTTAGTAGTTACACTACTTTTGACTGGATACTGGGCATACAAATTTGTTTATATATATGATATTACCGGGTATGCATTTTACCCTTACGCCTTACATGTCATGTAAGGCGTAAGAGTAAAATGCATACCCGTTAATATCATAATGATGTGCATAGCTTTCCTCTTCAGTAATTATGCTGTGCTTTGCACATATATGTGTAATTACATGTAATTGGTTGTATTATATTTGTGACCGATCACGCATAGCGTTCCACCGCAGTAACATCAGACGAGGAAGTAACTTTTATATACTGTCATATATCCCTAATACATACATGTGCTATGAGCTTGCTGTACATAGCAATATCCATGTCAGTGTATAATGGCCTTAATTTGACATTAATATGGCTCTACTTTCAGGAAACCTATCGTGGCGTAGGATGCAGTGAAAAATGGCACAAGTTCAGATAAAACAGGAACTATCAGAAACCGAAATCGACCATAAAGAACTTGCAGCACGATTGGCCATGCAGGAAAATGTTGCTGCCATTTCCACGGTAACTGGACAGTTGTCACCAGCAACCGTTGCCATGACGACAGCAATGAGAATGCCATTAGCCAATGGTGTGTTAGCGACTCCTCAAGGGTTGGTGTCTACCTCCGTGGCAGGTAGCCCTGTGTTGGTTGTACCACAGTTTCCTCCACAGTTGATGCAACAGTTTGTCCAAGCTCGATTCCCGATGGTTGCAACGACAACAGCACAACCACCAACTGTCGAACCGACTGCCAAACAGCCGGAGAACGGAACCACATATGAAGCTCTCGACTTATCCAAACAAAAGATCTCAAAGCCGGAGACAACGGTTCCTGTTCCAGAGTCAGGGGCGGAAACCGATGTTGCGGTGATGATTGGTCAACCCCAGGTTGCCATGGAAACTGAGCAAGAAGAAGGCCTGGAGGTGGGAGAAGGCGGTAAAGGGAAGGACAAGGGACGACAAGGTCAGGGAGGAGGAGGTGAGAATAACAATGTCGCAAATATAGGTCACGATAATAGGTTTCTGATGTCTGAAAGCCCATTGTAAAGTTACATGTAAAGATAGATAAAACAAAATTGTGTGTGAGTAGCAGTTCGTATCCTGAAACTGTTTATACCAAGGACAGTGTTCTGCTTGTTGCATTAATATAAAGTTGAGTTTGATGTCGTGACTATTACCTATCAACCCCGTCCATTTCTATAGCCAGGCCATTACAGACTCTACTCCCTGCCAGAGACCCCAACACAAATTAGTCGGCCTGGGCTTATTACCAATTCTAGTCACACTTCACTCAAGTTGTTGCTTTGGACCCTTACATAAAGCTGCTGCCCTGCCCCTAACGAAGGCAGGGGGCTGGTGGCATATCGGAAAGTGACGAAGGGTGGAGATGGGTGCAATTTCAGTTTTATTATTCGTCACTGCTCCGGTGGACGGCTTGCAAGTTTGCTCAGCCTGCGTGAAAATTGGAATGCCAGGCTGCGTGTAGCCAGGCCCCTGAGGTGATGTGACAGGGCAGAACGCTGCGGTGGCATGGAGACAAATCTGTGGGTGAAAAATTCAATCAGAGTCCGTGAAGCATGGGAACGGGGTTGATTGTGGCTCCACCTGGAGTCAGGACCCGCATCATCCGTCCTGCTCCCCTGCCTGACTCCGATTTCACCCCGCTCTGACTCTCAGACTCACCCTGCCTCTCCCTATAGCAGTAGCCTCGGCCAGGGGTTTAAAACTACTTTACGACCAGGCGTAGTGAACGATGTATGCACTGTTTGCCCAGTTCCGTAGGGAGCGCTCCATCACAAAGTAGCTATACAGACTCTGGCATACCCAGCACGGCTGCGTGCAAATCTGTCATCAACCTCGGGACATTTATAATCCGTATTAATTTAAACATTTTAAAAAGAATTTCCAGCGTGCTGGTATGAAACGTTGCCTCTTAAGGGAGATCCATTTGGCTGGCATGTTCGTGCCCCTGGCTTTTGTGGCATCCTCCGAGCTCTTCCCTCGACTGATTCTGCCCCGTTTTAAGTCCCGCTTGGCTCGTCTGTATGTCATACTTCATATCTGGGGTGAACGGGGCGTAATCGAAGTGCCACAGTAGAAAGCGGCCCCATCAAGCTCTCCGCTCATTCGTGGAGGACGGTCTTTTGGTTCAAAGCCGCCGGAGTCAGCCAATGTGACGAGTTGAATTTTCACGGGATTTGCACAAAAGGCTGGGTGGTTATCAATAAGGCCAGGGCGGAGGGGGGCAGACGCTGCAATCCCCTTATCAGACGGGGTGCAGGCTAACAGGCGCGGACTGGCTAACCCGGGGAGAACACAGCGGCAATGGCCAGACCACAATGACTGGGGGGATAGGGAGGGGGGGAGGGGTAATTTATGGCAGCGGCTCCGGGTTACCATAGAAACCTCTTTAGACCTTTAAATGCTTGAAGGAGTTGTATTTTTCCTCTGCATTCTAAATTGCAATTATTTGTAACCAAGCAGTAGTACTTGCTATCTTTCGAACAGTTTGTTTGGTTCTCTGGTGAATGCGCAGAAGCCAGCTCAGATGTTCGTCGGTTAAGTTTTACTTGTACTTCACAATTGCACTTAAAATGGACTGATAAATTTTAAATGGAAGTTTCTTCAGTTTTCGTCTAAACAATTTAGCATTTTTTTGTCCTGGCCACTCACCAGTGTTCCTTGGTTATTATTCTGTAGAAGCTGAAATTTTGATCATGGGACACTCATGTATGGTTTTTGAGTTACTCATGTGACACATGCATTATGATTGAATTAAAGATGCCACAACTTGGTAGTCTGCCAATTAACACAGGTATCTTGTGTTTACACCTTCACATTACATGTCTGTGGCTGAGTTCATTAATGTCACTCCTAGTGTATGTGGCTATGTGCTTACAAAATCAATAAAATAATTGCTCTCCCAATGTGGCATTTTCAGCTGGGAAGAACATAAACCAATATGGGCGTTCCTTCACTAACGGCCGTCCCCTGCCTGACCACCTCCGCGTCCAGATCCTACAGCTGGCCTTACAGGGAGTCAGGCCGTGTGAGATCAGTCGACAGTTACAAGTCTCGCATGGCTGTGTGTCCAAAATACTCAACAGGTACAGACGCAAAACATACCCACCACATATATGATACATATCTAATCAGTGATCGTCAGTACAGAGTTTTAGGTGTCTTTTTTGTAGAAGAAAGGTTTCCAGTGTTGCTATGACTTCATATAGTATTTCCGTACAAAGTAGACTTCTGATATTTACCTACAGTTTAATACTGTGATCCTGAGTTAGGCATTTGCTGCACAGGGATGATGCCCGGATCCAATTATAATGTGGGACATGATACAAGTAAAGCCTGCTAGTTGGCCACAGGCCAATTAACCAATATAAATCAGTTTTTAGTTCTTTGTTTCAAAGGTGAATAAATGATAACAAACGAGAACATATTGAAATATATTTTTCATTAACTTAGTATCCTTTAATGATTCTTGCAGGTATCGGAAGACGGGAAGCATCAATCCGGGTCAGATAGGGGGCAGCAAACCAAAGGTCACGACCCCAGACGTGGTGAACCGTGTGAGGGACTACAAGGCCGACAACCCACAGATGTTTGCCTGGGAGATCAGACAAAGGTATTGACACACAGATAATTAAGTAAAAAAAAAACAGTATTTAAGAAACAAAATAAATTAAATTTTACAAATTTAGTTCTGTATCTTCAAAAAATTTTAATTTTCTTGTCTTTCTGATAATAGCAGCAGTGTCTGTTTGCCTTAAACAGAAAATTTGGGGTCAACTGGTTGTAAAGTCGAAATGAGCAACTAAGCTTGTCAACCCAGCTAAGATTTAAATACAAGGTATTTCTGTGCTTTGGTTTACTGGCTTGCTCCTCTTCCTGAACTTTTAGACCTAGCATGTCTTTCTTTATAATGCCAGACTGATCGAGGACGGGATCTGTAATGAGAAGAACATTCCCAGCATCAGCAGCATCAACCGTATAATCCGGGACAAGTCGCTGAGCCAGAGACGTGGCTATCACGTCTTCACCACGGCGGACGGCAAGGAGGAGGTAGGTAGTGACACCTGGTGGCAGTCTGGAAAGCAGGATACAGCAGCTGTAAATGATTCAAACAGGTGATGAATGACTTAAACCTTGCACAGCAAATACAAGTACACTGGATAGATAAATAAAGAAGGAGCTTTTTATTGCAGTTTGCTCTCCATATATAATATTTATCTACATGTATATACAAATAATTTAGGAGATAATGGTATATTTAGTATGGTTAAAAGTCTTTGTCCTGTTTTATATATTTGCATACATTTGCGTTATAAGTACATAGGTCCCTGATTTTCAAGCAGATCCTACTGTAACATCAATTGTCTTTCTGTACCAGATTCTGGTTCCTGTGGATGGCGACCTGGACGAATCTGACCACAGTGACTCGTCCTACACCGGACGACCAGATCCCGTGGTTACCCCACAGCCCCCCAAACAGCCCGAGGAGACTCCGGCCGCCACGGGGAACAGCGCTGTAGGGGCTCAGGACCTGTTACGGGACATGGCCCGTATGGCCCAGCAGCAGGAGGTGCTGCTGTCTAACAGCGCTCCAGCCACGTCACAGAACTCCCCAGAGGCTCCTGTCCCGCAGGACAAAGCAGAGGCCCCGGCGAAGCCACCGAAAGATGGCAAAAACCTCAACCGTCATTACCAGGAGATGTTTGAGAAGCTGGCGGCGCAGGTTGCCAAGGAAACCCTGGTTGTGAGGACCCCCACGCAGGTCCACAAAGCAGGTGAGGGGGAGACTGTTAGTCCAGGGGTGGTGGCAGCAGCTGCTACTCTCAGCCCACAGACTATCACAGCGCTACAGCTGCAGCAGCAGCAACAGCTGCTCTTAGCCCAGCAGCAGCAGCTGCTGATAGCGTCAGGGGCCGGCTCCGTGCCACTGGTACTGCCCCCTACAGCATCTACAGCGGAGGCTGATAGGGGAGCATCTCCACGGACCGACAACCACAGCTCGGAAGACACCCCCGGAGCGGTGAAACGATCTCGCAAAGGAACTCCTGTCAAACTGCAGCCCACGATGAAGGTGATTGCCACGGAACAGACGAAAGAAGCAACTGACGAACCAAAAGCCAATAATACAACAGTGCGAGGCAGCCCGAAAGATTATGTGGAGATCAAGGTGCCAAAGGTGAGTCCTGCCGGTAAGAAGTCACCGACGACACAGCTGTCCGGCAATACCACAACCCCCAGCAGCAATGGCCTGGATCTGACTGCAGCTAGGAAACTGGAGTTTGAGGCCACGCCTCAGTCGTCCGATGTCCCAACAGCAGGGCCAGAGGCAAGGACTGTAAGCCCAGATAGACCAGCCAAAGGCAGCTCCCCCCTGTCTCAGGCTTCCCGGGCCAGGAAAGGCCAAGCCATCGCACAGCTGGCGGACCGCATGGCAGGCGCTAAACAGCAGGAGCTGGAAAACGAGAAAAAACAGCAGCAACAACAACAACAAGCAGTCTCGGACTTGAGCAATACCAGCACTGCTAAATCCTCAGAGAGCTCACCAGGGGGAGGAGAGGAGGAAATTCCTTCCCAGATTCTTGTCCTGAACGGGAAAGAATATGACATTGTTCCTCTAGGGGACGGGCGCTGGATCTCTAAGAACGAGTACGAGCTGATGCGGGGCCTGGGGACGGTGAAGAAGGTGACACAGAAGGACGCAGAATCTGGCGGTGACATGCCGGCCTCCCTACCGCAGATAGTGGGGACGCTACTCGGCAGTGACACCAGCAGTCCCAGGTCCAGTCCTCTACTCCTGGTCAACATTCCCACTACAGATCATACCAGCTCGGCCCAATCTGGGGACGATTCTCACAACTCAGCAGCTGAGAGTCCGGACAAAATGGAAACTGATCACTCTGTAATCTCAGCACTCGCTGGCACATCTGGGGACAAAAAGACCTGCGTTGATTCTGCTGACACGTCAGAGTGTCCTCAAATCAGGGACACAGACCAGGAAGGTGACAAAAATGGCCCCGCGTCGGTGAAGTCCGATGCAGATGACACACCCACAGCTGGGAGCCGCTCACCTTCTCCGTGTCAATTAAGTCACGTTAACAATAAAAGAAAGAGCCCGGAAATGGACTCAGAGTGTTCCAAAAGACTCAAAATCGACAACAACAACCATTCCCCCAAAATCTGTTCCACTCTCAGCGACTGTGACTCGAAGTGTGTGGAGGATGGTGAAGTTACCGAGGAAACCACAGTGACTGACGACTCTGTGTCTAAGCAGGACAATGTAAACAATGCAGGAAACGGGAGCGTGGCCGTTGACAGTTGAATATCGGGAGTGGCTTGTCAGACATACGTGTAATAGGAGAAATATTGACCGTTGCTGTGGTAGACACATTGCATGCCTATACAGGTACACAGAGTGTGTGTGGTGTGTGGAAGGAACTGAAGTTAGGAATGCTTTCATATCAGACATCGTATTCATGTTTCCAGGTATAAAAAAATATATATCATCAGAATGTCGCCTCCATGTTTAGATATGATCCCGATACCATACCAAATCACAACACTGAGCCTTAGTTTAATATTTGTCACATGTCAACTCGACGAGTGTTTATGCCGTGTCGTCAGTGATCTTGCGTAGCATGTGACATGCGTTAAAATTTCCGTTGACAGTGTGCTGGCATATGTAGGAAGGTTTTACAATCGGTTGAAGTGGGCATTCTTTAGCGCATGCATCCATACAAATCTGTATGAAATCCTTGGACTTGCAAGATAGAAAAGCAAAAATGAAGTAACTGTAACAACGTGTATCTGACCTGTATTTGTATCAAATACAGGACGCGGCCAATATACAGTTTTGTGTCACAGCCTTGCAGTCCAGAATGAAAAAAAAAATGTAATTGATCGTACTTTAGCCGGTTTGAAGAAAAGAGTGTCTCATCGACATGTTTATCACTCTTGGAATGGTCTAGCAGGTATAATGTTTTAAGTCGCAGTGTGTCAACCTTGTTCGTGCTTCAGTCGCAGTGTGGTGTAGGCTGCATGTTGTTTGTGTAAAGAAAAATCACAGTTGCGAAAACTTGTGTGAACCTTGTACAAGGGCGTTCAATCTTGTAATATAGGGGAATTGATTCAAGCGAGAGTTTTCTCTGTTTTAATTTGCATTCACTTAGCCGTTAGCTCTGCTAGTCTAGTCATTGCACTTTTATTGAGTGTCACACTTTTGTTGCCATAGGAATAGACTGTTTAATCTGGTAATATGAACACAGCCCCAGGAGTGTCAACCTGGCTATCGAAAGGTTTGTCTTTAACAGCAGAATTGAAATGTTACAAAAAAAAAATTGGTTTGTGTGTAATCACCAGAGGAATTTATCACCAATTATGGAAAGAGAAATCTTTTGAACCCATATCAGGTACCTGACAACACACACAGTGGAGACTGTGAAACGATACAGTACAGTGGTTCCTCTATTTTAAGACCACCCGTGGGATCATGTGAATGTGGTCATATATTGCAGGTGGTCTTAACATAAAGATTCAATAGAGCGCAAAATTGAACTTTGGCACAAAAATAGGTGGTCTTATAATCAAGGTGGTCTTAAAATAAAAAGTTGTAAAATAGAGGGATTCCTGCATATGGATACAGGGAGAATCCCCTCCCCCATCTATATTAATTTGTTGCTGCATCTCAAAGGAACAACCACAAAACAAATATTGCCCCAGTTCTTGTTCTGTTAGCATTATTTATGATAAGCCAAATGTTTCTTTTATCCAGGCTTAAGAGGTCCAGGAAGTCCAATATTTTTTTTGTGTTTTATTATTTATTTAATATTTATTCAGCTTTCTGGTGCCTTAAATAATATTTTGTACATAAAATATGTCAAATGTTGATGAAATGAATTCGTGCGACGTATGACCATATCAGGGATAGATACGTGTAGTCACTGGTGGGGTTTGAACAGGGAATTTTAAATCGTTAAATGTTGTATCGTATTCGTAGATCTAGAAAGTTGCAGCTTGCCAGAATGTGTCAACCTTCATTGGGGTGCATGGATCACATATTGGGTATAGATGCATTGATTCTGGATTTACATGTTTATGCAAGTTGCAGAACTACTGGAGAATTTGCAGTAGTCAGGTTGCTTGAAAATTTTCAAATCCGCTGCGTTCAGAAAGAAGGTACTATCACCGAGTTTAGTGGCTTTGGCCGTGTTCAAAATGAAATTTTTTGACAGGATGACTCCCGCAAGAAATCTGCGCAACATGTTACCTCTCTCCCTTCCACATGGACTGTGTACGGTAGTCTAACCAAACCAGTATTTTTAGTGTATAATATAAAATGGCATTTTAATGTTTTTAAGTCTTGTCAAGTGATAGCATTTTACCAACCAAGAGTGCTCGTTTACAATTATCTTTATGGTTGTTATTTCGTAATTATAATAATAAAGCTTCAAGGAGTTCACAATGCGGTGCTATGCTATATCAAGCAGTATTGGACAAGGGGTATGGATAGAGTAACGCATAAATTTAATACATTATTTATAAAAAAAAGCAAGCATTTATTTTATTAGTGAAGATTATCGGGGCATCCCATCCTCTAAAATGGTTCTCGGTTACCCTACTTTTTTCACACTTTCTTTCTTAGCATATTTCTTTTTTCAACTGGGATGCTCCTCATGTTGCACTGGAAAACAGCCGTCTAGTTCTTGTTTTTACTAATACTAAGGAAGGGGGCTCTGCTACTGACAGCAAAATACATTCCTTCAATGGATGTTGACCAACTGCCACACTTTACCATGTGGACAGGTGTTAAATAGAAAATTTCCCCGTTTTGATGTTTGGCAAAACGCAACAGTGTTGGTACCTGTCTTGTCCTTTAGTAGCACTGAAGCATTCTTTGCAACTGTTTATTCTATAACTTACCCCAAACCTTCATTAAATTTGTTGTTAGTTCCTAACTGTTGAAGTGAGTCAACGTGGGAATGTGGGTCGTGTTATGCATGTTGCTCTCTGAGGTGTGCAAAACTTGCTGCATCAGGATATATATATGCCATTTCCCTGTCAAACCTGTAATTAATTAGTCTAGCCAGCATAATTGCAATTAACTCGTTAGTATTTTTAGTTAGCAAGTTTCAGTAATTGCTTTGTGTGCAGTAGCTTAGACATACACACCATATCATATACAAGATATATGTCATGAACACTTGGCAAAAAAACGCGCAGTTCATTTAACTTGGGTGGAATTTTTTTTTAAAAAAAAAAACAAGATTTGTATATGTAAATATATGTACTAGTTTGTGACATGTGCCGTTCAAGAAACATGGCCGTGATCTTGTCAAACCCTGTGTGGCAGATGACGGCGTTGCTACTCGCGTAATTTACAAATGTTTGTGTACCTCGCTTTAGAGGTAACGGTACGTTAACATTTGAATATGCTGTAGTGCTCTTTGGTTCTAATGCCTAGTTGCCATGGTTATGTTGTGATTGTATGATGTTTAGAAGCACCGTCTGGTCTTAAACAAGGATGAATGATAGAGTATGGTGCCTTTTTTGTGACAATCTGATTTTGGCCATTGGTCTCAAGTTCTGCGTATAGTATCGGGTGCGCCTCAAACATTGCAGATACATATTCCTTTTGTGTGAATTTAATATTCCAAATGTATTTTTGTGTGTCGTATTTTTGGCTTGTGACTTGTGTGTTGTTATACTAGAAAATTGTGAAAATCGTTATCAAACTTGGTAGCTATAATGTGTGATGATAATGACTAAAGCCTCCATTGCACTTTCTCAGTTCTGCTGCTGCATTTGGAATCTCATGTTGTGTATATGCTAATGGCAAAGTGAAGTGAAATCCAGTTTAGATATTAATATTAGATATGTTACCATATCTAGATATATTGCGAAATCCTATTCGAAAGGGAAAACTGTGATTTCCTCTCGACCTGGTATGCTACGCAGCAGCCCAATCAAGACACCAGGACTTTTGCTCAAGTTGATAAATCTGACAATGGTATGTTGTTTTTTTTTTTTTTTTTGCCAAACCAAATTGGACTGGTAAATATTGAAATTCCAGGCTCGATAAGTATCAAAGACTTCGTGGGCACATCACTCTGGTGTTAAATTATCGGAGTGGTATATGTCTGCAGACCTAGATATCCAAGGGTATACATTAAAAAGAATGGCTTTATGCGAAAGCCGAACGTACCCCAGCGGTATTTGTTTTTGTCGTGTCGTTATGTTGTTTTGTTGTGCCTCACTCCTGCAGTGAGTGTCAGTGTCTGGGCGTCTAATCAAAACTGTCAATCATTAGTCATGTGACCATTTTGTCTGTTGGAACTTGTAAGAAAAAAACAACAAAAGTATGCTTGTGTAGAAATGTCACCGTTATGTGAAAGTTGACATTTGTGTTGAAATAAAGTACAGTGAAAGCTATTAGCTTGAGTTTGTTGGAATTAAAATTTCTAGTGCTTAATGGTTTAATTCTGCTTTAAAGAGTTGATAGCCCTACAGTAGTTAAATTCATTAAGGTGCTTAACTTTAAAGATTTTTTGGACAGTGGTCCCTCTCTGAAAAGAGGCTTTACAAGGGGACTTCCATCTAGAAAGGATAAATTCATGGCCTCAACTACCATGAATGTATGTGATGCTCCCTCTCACCAAAGGACACCTCTGCAAAGGATAATGATTTGGCAGAACGGGTGTCCCTGTGTGTGTGTGGGGGGGGGGTGCTACTGCATTGTCAAAAAGAACCCATCCTTAAGGCTGAACTATTGCATCAAACAGTTGTTCACTCAAGTTCTTGCGTTTGTTCTTTTCCACAGACTCGAATACCGGTACATGGACTGATAATATAATACATATACACGTTGCCAGCTGCAACTGAAATACAGTAAAATCTTGCTTAACGGTCACCTTTGTAATCGGGTTACGTCACTAATCAGGTTACATTGGCCAAGTCACAATGAAAAACGAAGTAGAGCCGTAGAACCTCACTAATCAGGTGACCTTGCTATTCAGGATTAATGGTCAGCCTTGAGGTGCAAAAGGCTAAAAATAACCTCGGCATAAGTTCACCAAGACCTTTGATTAACATGGTCACTATGATCAGCAAGTCTTATAAGGGCTGTTATTGTAATGCCATTCACAGCTATGAGAACTGGGTAGCCTTTTAAAGTTTACTGTGACAACGGATTTGAAATATGAAAG
>JAAUYG010227309.1_pt1 | contig 23514 bp, 15 predicted proteins | sample 7278091 | NCBI WGS metagenome assembly JAAUYG01 (sample SAMN14350201, study PRJNA611818) | marine sediment metagenome | isolation source: surface marine sediment (0.6m) | place: French Polynesia: Moorea | collected 2018-08 | reverse complement strand
GTCCCCAAAATTTGGCATTAATTGATTCAGTGGTATCCGAGAAAACGATGTCTACGGACGACGGACGGACGACGGACGGACGACGGACGGACGGACGGACGACGACGGACGCCCGCGTGACGACAGTAGCTCTGCTGTGCAGTAGCACAAAGCAGAGCTAATAAAACTACGCAGAACGATCATAATGCATCTAATCAAGAATCCCAGGCAGCCCTTCCCTCACCATCACACATGCACCATTCGGAATATTTCAGAATTACCCAGTATTACAAATTCAGAAAAAAGTCGCACTAATGGTAATTTCAATTCCACCTTAAATGTCAACTTTCCGAATATTTAATGGTGAGAATACCGCATCACGAAAGTGCAACATTTTACCAAATTTCAGTAGGTTTTCCTTCAAATTTGAATGGATTTGCGTGTCAAGTAGCTATTCGGATAAACCAGAGGTATATACTAGTTCTCATCATACTGAATGTTACTCCAGTTAATTACATTCTAGTTCAATAATTTGCATCTGTACTATAAATTATGAAATAATAATGATAAAAAAGATTTATACACTAGATCAGAAATTCTATGGATTACAAGAAGCCGGAAGCCGTGGACCCTTAAACTCCCGGCTTAAACTCTCACATGAGACAAAAACACCAGAAGTACGTCTTAAGAACATTGCTGACAGAGTGGGTGAACTCGGTCTAGCAATATAAGCGGTTACGGCACTTCGTACATATTTCAAAATTTGGCATGTGCTTGAAGAATTTGGACGCAAGACATATTCGCACACAATACAGACAAACAGTTCTCTTTACTGGCGTAACACATTTGTGTGACTTGATGTAAAGGTTTTTGATTTCATAACGTCATCGTACATGTATTCATATGTCGTTGCAAGAGTGTCTGCACTGTTCATCATGCTGTTAGATACTTTGTCGAACACAAGCGGTATTTTGGCATACTGGCCTACCAGACAAAATGTACACATATTCCAACCGCAAAATACTGCGTATATACAGTGTAACTTCCAAATTACCAAACTGAACTACTGTAGATACGTAGCACGTTAGCATTAGGCCTACATATGGCCAATGCCTACTTCTGACCAATGCTCAAGTTCGCATCAGCAGAAGACTGTTACTCTAATGTACAAGCATGTTTGCACCTCTATGCACAGGTGGAAGTTTCTAACCAACAAAATTTCAAAATAGGTTCCATATATACATAGTTCTTTATAATGTCAGTGGTGTTACATGCAGTTACACTTACAAACTGTACATGTCAAGACCATTTTAACATGCGTGAAACACGGGTTTACCAACGACATACATGTATACATGTATTACATGTGCAATAAAGTTTGACATCACAGAAGCACTTTACAACTCTGATTGTAGTCACTGCTAGGCAGTTCAGAAGCACTATTTGTAAACAAAGGAAACCGCCGAAGGTTGAGCACAGTTAATGGAGTTGATTGCACGAACATCAAGCTCATGCAGTTTCTCTACATCCCGGCTCTACATGACTGGTACCCATGTAGTTAATTGTACATACACGTATAAAACAAAGCTGTAAACTGGAAGCTGCAACCGCATTTGATTATTTGCTTGTAGTCCATGTCCAGCACCACAACCACTGTTGGGAGCACATTTTAGCGCATGAAACTTCCACCCCACGAACCTTGATACCGTTTCTGTTTCTGAAAAGTAGAACGACACCTTCATTTAGACTCGTCTGTGTACTGGACAAGTAGGGTACTTTCTATCCAGAATTCGCGTTTTTTTAAAGTCAAACTCTACAGCTATAGATTACTAGGGCAAGAGTTACGGGCATACAAGAATATCCTACTTTAACGACTCGTCGTCGACTGTAAAAGCAGCCAGCTGATCTGACCAGTATGGGTGACTGCCTCAGTCCTCTGACCATAATTTGACTTCTGACCAAGATTATAGGAGAACGGGGGAATGGATTAGTACATGTCTGACCAAGGTCATATAGGAGAACGGGGGAATGGATTAGTACATGTGTCCGATTTGGCACACTCGTTACAGCAAATCCCAAAACTGTATGTACTAATGTTACTTGTCTGCAGTGTAATTTATTGCCAAACGTTTGATGTGGGAGTTTAAACTCAAATTCTGCATGATTAGCATAAAAACAGTAACATAGATGGTGGATAGGTGTCCAGCCAATTACAGCCTTCTGGCTTGGCTTCTTGGGGATGCGCCTTGCCGCATCTTTCTTGTCGGTGCAGTAAAACTGCTCTTGCTAATAGCCGTTGACCAGCTAGATCCAGAAGGAAGGGGGTTGCCAGGCCCCACCCATGTCTGGATTCTCACCCAATCAAACACTTATGACCCAACCAATTGTTTTTTCTGAGTCCGGAAGACGGGTCTTTAAACACAACGCATTGCACAGTACAATATCATTCGTAAACACACTAGACACATATCCACTCACCTGCAATTGTATGGCGAGGTGCTTTATCTGCCGCTTCTCCGTCAGGTCATATAGCGATGCCACAGTACGCCGGGCAGATGCTTCGTTACTCAAGTTTTCCATGATCTCAGGAAATTTTTCGAGAGTTCGGACTACTTCGGGATTTTTCAGGGAAATTGTTGGTCCGCTGAAGAATTTCTTCAAAGGGCTGATGTCCAACAATGGTCCCCACTTTCTGTTGCTTTTGTACCAGTTCTCGTTGGTCTCGCTCCTTCTGACGGGGCTTCGACTACGGCTGCGACTTTTCTTGCTACTGCAGCCGTATCTCTCCTGTTTTCCATCCCCCCACTCCCCCTTTTCCCAGTCTTCCTGTGTCCAATCTTTGTAATTCCTCCTACGATCGTCCCGATGCACTGGCCTATCACGACTATGGCTCCTAGAACGATCTCGGTCAGTGTGGTCGTGAAACAACCAATCAGCATCCTTTCTGCTGGAATGTCGCCCGTCTCTGCTGGACGTGGTGTTCCTGTGGGTCCTGCGATTAGGCGGACTATGGCTGTGCCGTCGGGCATCAGAGGGAAGGTCAGACCATCCTCGCGTTTCAGGTTCAATGTCCTCACAATCAAGCCATTTTGGGGGGCGTTCGGATTCGTTGTGCTCATATCTCTTGCTCTTCTTGTATTCAGCGTCGCCTCTGTGCTTGTTTGGCTCTTTTCTTTTAGCCGGCGAACTACTAGACTCCTTCCCTGCGACTTCACTGCTGACAGCAGCTTTGCCTCTCACAGCTGCTTTTCCTGCATGATCTGCATTAATGTCATCTGTGACTGTCCACACGCCTTTGTCTTCAGCAAACAGCTCAAACGACCTCCAATGGCTTGACGAATCTGCTTTGCTGTCGCCTGAAGGAGATCTGCTGAAACTAGCTTGTTTTTCAACGACAGCACTGCTCGACTCCTCTACCAACTCCCCTGGTTCCAGTAGCAAGCGTTTACTAGCCAAGGCCCCCTGTGGTTCTTTACTGCACCCACCGTTACCGCCAGTTTTCTGCTTCTTTACGTTTTTGTCCATGCTGGGCCCTTCTTTTCCAGTTGTACCTAATGCTACTTGATCTTGACTACGTGAGTCTTTGTAGGTTTTAGCCACAGTTTTGGCAGTTTTTGAATGTGGTGAAAGGTCACCAACAGTATTGCCTCGTCTGGATGATGTCTTTTTCAAACGAGATGAAGTAGACTTTGATTTGCCTGATGTATCTTTTTCCGCACTTTGTTCTCGACCAGGAACATCATCACTTCCTTCTCCGTCTGATTTAGAGCTGTTAATGGATGAAACATTGACATTACCACGCCCAGGGTTTCCACTGACAATCTCCGAAGGAGTGACCGATGGTTTGGGTGTGCTGCATTTGACGTTAGCAGGGGCATCTTCCAGACCACTGGGATACGAATCAGAAGCATTCAGGCTTGTGTCAGCAGATGCTGTTTCCAGGTCCTTTTCCTCGACTTCCTTTCGTATCTGCCTGATACCATCTTCAACGGACTGTGAAATATCGACCACTGGCCAAAGAAAGGTTTTCAAGACACTTTCATCTTGACTGCCATGGTCTTTCTCAGCCTCAACAGCCGGAGTACCAGGTCTAGATAACTTATCTCCTATAGTCTCCGACTCTGAGGCTTTCGTGACATTGGTTTCTGCTTGGACAACATCACTGTCGACAGGAATCTCCTTGTTGAAGTCATGACCACAGTCAACTTCCTGTCTGGGGCTGGGGTCAACATATGAATCGGTATTAGAATGGGTAATAGCGGCGGTATTAGAAGTGAGGGAAGCCTTCTGTTGGGAAGTGGATGCCACATTACTGATATCAGCAGCAATGCTGGAAGTCTCAGTGACTGTCGTCGGAAACCAGCAGCCTAATGCTGCCATTTTCTCTCCATCATCATGGCTGCTTTGGTGCTCTGTATCTGTCTCTGCAACACTCAGTTCAAGATCTTCCTCCCCTGTCCCAGATACTGATATACTGGACATGGACATGTCCATAACACCGCAAACGTCTGGAGAACATGGCATATTACGCGGAACATCCATTGTAGATTTGGTGATCCTAGATGGAGACAGTTGAGAACTAGCTGGTGCAGCTGAATGAAGTTGTTCATTTTCATCAGCCGTTTGCAGAGTCAGTTCATAAACATTGGAGTTCCCAGATTGACTGGTGGTGCGCCTTCGTTCACTACAGATCAACGTGTTTGGTGACGGTGTCCTGCGTCCTGATGTACTAGTTGTCATTGGATGGCATCCGATATGATGTCGCCCATGTGGTCCTGTCCAGACACCAGATTCATTTCTCTGCAAGGGAAAAGAAAACTTTTACCATATGTAAATAAATGGTGTACAATTCAACTGGTTCCGTGCGTGCCACTGAACCATTTTGTACACGCCATAGGCATATGGAATAGATACAAGAGAGACAGCGGGCCTTGACGCCCTGCTTGACCTTTTGGAAGATGAAACCAGCCTAGCTTTATGGATACTGGCAATGCACCTGAGGAAACCTATCTTCAAAGTGCCAAATACTGTTAAAGTTTGGCAGATAGCCAGAAAAATTAACAGTCTATATTTCCCCCGAAAACATGCACATGTCTTCTGTGTAAAGTTTGGTTGAAAATGGATGAAAACTGTGGGAGCAGCAGCCTTTTGAAAATCTTGAGATCAGAAATTTTGCAAAGTGCACCGAATGACCCCAAACTCAAATGACCTGACCTAAAAGTGCCATACATACAGAGTTCCTAGGACCACAAATCCCAAACTTTCACGCAACATTCATTTTGATCTACGATCAGCCCTTTTCAAGATATTACACATTTTATGATATTCCCATTGACTCCAATCCCATTGACTCCAATTTAAAATTTCAAAGTGCTAAAAAAATAAAACATGACTGATTGCCAAAAAAACTAATAGCCAGTATTCACCCATGGTAGCCAATGTCCTCATAAAGTTTGACTGACATGTGATGAAAACTGTAGGAGGAGGAGTGTTTTGAATTTTCCAGCCCAATATGGTCCCGTGTGAATCAACATTTTAAAGTGCCACAACATTTTTAACATTTGGCAGATCGCCCAAAAATGTACTAGCCTGTACCCCCGCCTTATTATCATACTTCCCATAAAGTTTGGTTGAAATTGGATGAAAACAGGGGGTGCAGCAGCCTTTTGAAAATGTTTACATCAGAAATGTTGCAAAGTGCATCGAATGACCCCAAATTGAACTCAAAGAATAAGACATGAAAAGTACCTTACATATACAGGACATAGGACGGCGAGTCACAAATTTTTGCCCGTTTCGCTCTACGGTCAGCTGTTTTCAAGATATTGCACATTTTGTAATTTTTCCATTGAATCCATCTTAAAATTTCAAAGTGCCACAAAATTATCAATTTTAGGCAAAAATATTTATAACTTTATATTCCCTTATGACTGGCTTATTTATCATAAATTTTCGTTCAGATTGGAAAAATTAGTAGGAGTAGTGTTTTGAATTTCCAGCCCCATATGGTCCTGTGTTAACAAAAGTTTCAAAGTGCCACAAAATTTTTAATTTTTGGCAGATTGTATACCTTCACATTCCCCCTTGACTACCTTCTTTATCATAAAGTTTGGTTGAAATCGAAAGAAAAATGGGAAAATCTTAACATCGGAAATCTTGCATAGTGCACCGAATGACCCCAAATTGAACTAAAAAAATCAGACATGAAAAGTACCCTACATATACAGGACATAGGAGGGCGAGTCACAAATTTTCGTCAGCGTTGCTCTATCTTTTCAAGATATCATACATTTTATGATTTTCCCATTGACTTCCATGTTAAAATTTCAAAGTGCCACAAAATTTTTAATTCTGGGTAGGTCGCCAAAACATCCATAACTGTCTACCCCCTTATGACTGCCTTATTTATCCTAAAATTTGGCTCAGATCGGATCAAAACTGTAGGAGTGGCAGCGTTTTGAATTTCCAGCCAGCCCCATAGGGTCCTGTGTTACCAAAAAAAAAAAAAAAATGCTAAGTGCACAAAATTTTTAATTTTTGGCAGATTGCCAAAACATTTGTAACTTTTTATTCCCCCATGACTATCTTATTTATCAAAACGTTTGGCTCAGATCGGATGAAATTTGTAGAAGTAGCGAAATTTTTGCTCCCATAGGATCCTATGTTAATGAAAACGAAAAAAAAATCGTAAACATTTGAAAACTGAAATTTAAAAAAAAAAAAAAAGAAGAAGAAAATGGTCTGGAGACATGGTGGATAGGGAGCTGTCTATAAAATATGACTTGGATTCATGCTGCGCTTCCGAGAAACCCGGGTTAACGATGACGGACAGATGGACGCCTGCACCACAACAGTAGCTCTGCTGACAAAGTGAAGCAGAGCCAAAAACATACTGTGAAGGAAAAAAGTGAACGAAATGACTGGTACATTATAAAGTACTTCAAAACTACTATAAAATTATTTGCGCCGAGGCAAAATTGCTTTACGTGAACTTTTCAAGACATGCATTGGGCTCCTCCCAGTTACCATGTGCAAAATGGTCTCTTGGTAACATTTTAGGAAATGAAGACTGCCACAGGGAACACGCAGAAACTGTTTGGTTGAAAAGGAATCATAAACTATTTTGAAATTTTTACTCCCATAGAGTCCATTATAATCTTAACGAAAATTTAAATCTTTTTTAATAGATTTTATATATTTGAAATTTCAAAATGCCAAAAAGTAACTTTATCTAAGGACTGCCACAAGGCATATTTAAAAAAAAAGTTGGCCGAAAAAAGATGAAAAAGTTGCTTTTTTACATCCGCAGAATCATCAGGGTGTACTGACTAAAACAACCCACACATAAAATTTGAACCAAGCCAGAACAACATTTTGACAGATAATCAACATGACATACGGGCGCCGGAGCAAGCCAATGGCATGACCTAAAATAGAAGCATACTAAGTGAGCTAAAATTACCAGAAAACTATAAACGTGACCTACATATAGGTGTTTGGTGACATGGGACAGACGATCTAGCACTTCTTCCCTCTGGTCAACATACTGTAGGAAGCTGTTTCTCCCCACTGCCGTTGCGCTGCTCTCCTCCAAACGACCACGGACCCGCCTGTAAATGCAAATACGGCATATTTTAAGATGTGATTTTTTCTGGCATGATCATACTAGATTTGTAGCTCCCGGCCAGCTCTGACATTTTTGTCCAGAGCGGTGACCTGAAAGCTTCAGAATGCATGGAAAAAGAACAGAAAAGATGCAACAATTTCAACCCTTGATGAAGTCCCCAAAGTCTACAGAATACCCCATAAAACTGCCCCGCTGAGAGCAACTGCATTAGCACAACATATTAGGGAGCATAATTAGTAGCAGATGTCCTCACGTTTTAGTGAAAATTTGATAAATTAGAACGAATTTATATATTCTCACCGTGAGGTGTCAAAGCATAATTCATACGCCTGCATGCCCTTGAACATCCCCTCATAACTAGCCAATTCAAAGGGTGTGCTATGATCCCCATAAATAACCATAGCTCCCATACCAGGCCCCTGGGGGAGGTAGTACACGGTTGCCTAATGATGAAAATACTAGGAGGCGACCACTTCCCCAGGAAACCACCCAAACAGAGCCAACAAACACGACCATGCGTGACTTGGGCAGCCGGGGTGAGCAGGACATGCAGTGCCCTGAGTCAGAACCGAATTCCCACACACAGAACCAGCGTGAATCGGGTCCCTATCCCAAGGTGACAAACCATTGCCCTTCGGGTGGGAGAGAAGAGGTATGACTAGCCTAGGCTTGAATTATAGTTTGACACCTCAGGGTAAGAATATATAAATTCGAATTTAACAAATCCATCACCTATATCTATGTCAAATCATAATTCAAAATGCCAAATCCCAAGTGATGCTTGCCAGTTAGGAAATTGCTTCTTCACTGGGGAGAAAAGAGAATCCAGGAGAAGGCACAGAATAGCATGCAGCTCTGCTCAACTGCTTGTCCATGGTACCAGGCGGATAACAAGAGTGGATAACCCAAAATAGGATGGGGAGCTTAATTAAATGGAAAGTCCCATTGGGGAATATGGAGCAACACCAACTCTCCCTTCTCAAGGAGTCTAGCAGCAACCTGTCTGCCCACGCAGACGTTAACCCGGAGAAAGGACCAGCGTGGAAGCATGGTGCAGACAGTGTTGGGGCAGGGAGACAACCGATATACTTTTTCTCATTGTCCCAATAGCAAAAGTGCAGCCTACAGGGTGCAGTGTGTCAACAAGAGGCCCATGGGCCTCGGTGATCTGCTTGATAACACTGACAAAAGCTGTAAGCACGTTTTTGAGAGACACGCCAATCTTAGACAAGCACACCCAATTACTCCAAATGATCTTGCACACTAAAAGTTTAGCGATACCTGATATACTCCTTTTCACTCCTTGGACAGCGATTTTCAACAGTCCAGTTTGAGACCAGTGGACCCAAAATGACCCCAAACGTACCTGTATGTTATATAAGTAAACCCCGGGTCTAAAATTTGTCAATTTCGCTCTACGGTAGAGTTACAGGACAATTTCAGACAAGTGCACCGAATAACCTCAAAATGACCGTAAATGCTAAAAAGTCAAAGATACCCCATATACATTGTATAGGTACTCACCAGGCCCAAATTTAACTCCGTTTCGCTGTGGCCAGCCATTTTTGAGTTACAGGCCATTTTGAGACAAGTGCATCAACTCACCCCAAAATGACCATGGAAACTAAAAGGTCCAATGTACCCCATATACATGTTACAACATACAAAGAATCAAAACTGTAGGAGTAGCATTTTGAAATATTCACTGCTATGTGGTCCCATGCTAACGGAAATTTCAATCTCTTTCTGTAAAAATCAAATTCCTATAAACAAGTTTTGTGAGGATTATGACAGGGAATATTTAGAAAACGTTTGGTTGAATAAGAATTATAGCTGTAGTAGGAGTGGTGTTTTCACCCCCACCCCCCATGTTAAAGAAAACAACAACACAAAAATCATTAAAATTCAAACATCCAAATTTTTGAAAAACTGAAAAAATAATCTAGAGATATGGTGAAAAGCTACACTTCCACAAAATTTGGTGTTAATTCGCTTGACAGTTTCTGAGAAAATATGTGTTATGGAAGAGGGACGCCAGAGCCACAACAGTAGCTCTGCTGACCAAGTCAAGCAGAGCTAAAAAGGAAAGCCCACCTCTCTTAACACTCCATTAATGACCCAGAAAGGTTCAGGGATACAAATCACTGGTCTCAAACGGCAAAAGCAGTGCAGGGGAATGGAGAAAATGTTTTTTAATGTTGGCTTTGCTCTGGGCATGTGCAGCCTGTCTCCAAGACCACGACCCAGAAGAACCACCAAAAATGTCCAAATGGAAGTGTTTGGCAAAAGTACACATGCCCGACCAGGTAGCGGCACAACAGATTTCCTTGACCAAAGCTCACGCCATCTCAGCCAAGGATGCTGCCACAGCCTGTACAAAGTGAGAATTGGCACATAGGATCTCGTGCTCCCTGTTCAAGGTCCAATAAGACAGATGGCTGGCATCACTCAAAGCAGAGCTAATCCATTGCATAGAAACAGGGCAGTGCACTCAATCCTCGTACCAGTGAACATACAAGAATCTTTTCTGCCCATAGCAATGCGTAGTGAGACTGAAATAAATGCCTAAAGCACGAACGGGACATAGTAACTGGAACTCCTGCTCCTGGAGACTGGAAGGCTCTGGATAAAAGGTGGCTAATTCAATGTCCCAGGACAGCACAACCTCCGTTTTTTTTTTTTTTTTTTTTTTTGCAGTCATCAGCAGGAATGCAGGGTTCGGGGCCATTACGAAAGAAAGAGGGTTCTCTAACATTAAAGGAGGTTCAATGCATAAGGCATGCAGCTCAGAGACCCAACGGGCAGAGGCTGTGGCTAAAGTAAGAACATCTTTAGCGTCAGCAGTTAGTGCCCTGCCAAGCGTAAGGGCTCAAAGAGCCCTACAGTAAGACCAGCCAGAACCACCGCCAGATCACAGGGTGGACCCAGGGATCATCAAGGTGGATTCTGCAATCCATCACCAACTATCCACTTAACCACCAGCGGATGTGTGCTGAAATGCACTCCCTTAACCTTGTTCATGCAAGACCTAAGGCCGGATATATGGATAGGATAGTGGCATGTTTGAGGTCCAGATTCCGAAGGTGCCAGAGGTAACTCAAAATAGTACTAATAGATGGGTGTCCATGTATATCCATGACACCAATGAGAAAAGGACTGCCACTTGGCATTGTAGAGATTGTGTGTAGAGGGTTGATTAGCTGCACAAATGGTGGCTGCAGCCTCCCTCGAAACTCCACGCCTGTATAGAGATCTCCCGAGAGTCTCCAAGTGGCTAGGCAGAGTTGCCTCAGGTCGGGGTGAAGATCATTGTGATTTGCCAGCATTACTGGAAGGTCCACCAGGAGCTGTAGGACCAGAGAAAACCAACCCCTTTGGTGTCACCATGGAAGAATCACAATGACCTAAGCCTCCTCCTACACCACCCTGTGGGGTGCAAGGGGTAGGAGGGTCTGAGGAGGGCACATGTACAGCAGGCCCTCGGATGAATCTGCCTGGAGGGCATTGTTCCATAAGGCGAGAGGGTCTGGAAGGCAAGAGAAAGCGAAGATGGTGGTGAAAAAATCTACTGTAGGTTGGCCCCATATACTGAAGAGCAGATGGGCCATTCCCTGACCCAGGGACCATTCTGTGAAGTGCTCCAGCCGGAGAGGATCCCCAACCTGAAGGCGAGAGACAACCCACCTCACCATTGTCGCAGGCTGAGATAAGGACTGCCATCAGGTAATCCTCAAACTGAGACACTGCAGAATAATCTTCCTGGCCAACTGGTCTAGGCTCCTGGGCCTGGTCCCTCCCATTATGTTCAGATAGTGCACCACTGTGGTGTTGTACCTCTGAACTAGGGTGTGGGTCGCAGAGAGCTACCTGTGGAATTTCTTCAAAGCGAGGAAAACAGCCTCCAGTTTCAATTAATCAGTGTGGAGAGAAGACTGACCTCTCGGCCAAATGTCTCTTGCTGACAAAGGACTTCACACTGCCACCTATCCATAGGTGGACACACCCGTAGTCATGTGTCCATAATAGTCCAGAGGTGGCTGTAGTCATAACCCACACCCTAGTTTATAGGTAGAACACCACAGTGCTGCCTTCAGTCACTAGGTCTCCCAGAACCAAATCTCCAGAGTTGATGGTACCACTGGAGAAAACAGGGCAATCAGCTTTGCTGATTGACCCTCATGTCAAAGTGATCCCTCAGGAGAATCAATAGGGGACGCAAAATGAAATATACAAAACGGAAATATGGAGAGGAAAGATCCCATCAACCCTGTCACTTGTTGAGGGCATCGAGCAGATGCTTGGGTGAGACTGAGTAATTCCTTGGTCGGGCGTACAATTATCTGAAGCCTCGGAGAGGAGGGTGAAAGCAGCCACCATGCCACGTCGATAAAAGCTCTGAAATGCAGCATCACCTGAGGTGTGACAAGGGCAGAGTTTGACAGGTTCACGATGAACCCCAGCCAAGGTGACACCAGAGAATGAGGTTGTGTGTGCGACATGCCTGGATGAAATACGCCCGAGCCTGGAAGATATCATCTGTGTGAGGAAAAATGAGACATCCCTGCAGATGCATGTGGACCACAACAGGATCCAAGCCCGGGGGGGTCATTTACATAGAAATACATATAGGGGGGTGCCTCTGAGAGCTTTGAAATCGTACCATCCAAATACCAAAATTCGAAGAAAATTAGGACCCATCCAAATACCAAATGTGAAGAAAATTAGGACCCGCACATTTTACAAATACTACACTGAATGTAAAATGTATCTGCAATGGGACATATCCCTGGGTGCATATCACACAAACAGGTTGAACCAGGAGATACTATGTTGGAAAAAAGAATTGGTACACCATTTAGGTAAAATTAGGACCCATTGGCATACCAAAGCGGCAAAAATTAGAACCCATTGACATACCAAAAAGGCTGAAAAAGACACCCATTCCAGCGGCACGCCATAGCATTCAGTTGCCCTAAGTTACCCTCCCCCCCTATCAGGGGAGCCAAGAGTTTGGTAACAACTCTGGGGGCAGTGGTAAGGCCAAAAGGGGGAACTTTCCATTGATAGACAATGAGCTCCCCTGCCCCATTTCATGGGGGGAGGGGTGGGGGTCAACAAAAAGGAGCAAGTACCCCTGTAAAATAACCTCCAGGGTTACTTGCTGTGATAAGCCACTGACAGGCTGACAGGAAAAGTTTGTCTTACACCCACTGGGAAGTCGCCAAACTGGGCTATACCAAAAGACTGGTCTCACACAATTGCGGCAAGTCTAGGCAGGCATACCCAACCACCCCTTTCCCCTAGATGGTGGAATGGAAGGGACTGACCGATCGAGTTTCACTGGTGGTTGGGGGAGGCCTCTTACCAGAGGACCCCCCCCCCCTCCCCCGAGCACCCTTCTGAGACTGGGACTAAGTACAGGCCATCATCTGATTTCACATCACCCAGTTTTTGCCCCAGCACCTTTTAGGTGTGGAACACACCTCCTCGTGAACTGCTGAAGCAGATGGCATAGGAGGGGGAGCAGCCCTTCTGGGAATGCTGATTCGCATTGGGCCCCAGAGGCGCCTGAGCAGCCCTGGTAGTCTCCAGGCATTTAGCCTGCCAATGCTAATTGTCGAACCTGGTTAAGGTGCTCTTGGTTCCGGTGGCGTCCTCCACTGATGACTGAATTTGACCACCAAAGAGGGAGGTCCCCAGGAAGAGGAGAGTCAGAAGCGAGGAACGAAGTTCCCGGCAATCTCAAAAGGGAGAGGCATTCAGGACCATGCAGCATTTAGCTGCAATGTTTCTGGAAAACCTTGGGCTGAGGTTTGATGAGACCCTTCGATGGCATCATACAGCTTGTATAGTACAGCTGCGAGAAGGGGGTCATCCCTACACCTGCTACATAGAAAGGAGACCAAACCTGTGGAATGACACCAAGCCACCAGATCGCCATTGTAGACTCAATCTGTCAAGAGCTTTTTGAAGGTCTGAATTAATGGGTAAATGGCAGATGGATCAGACTGCTATAGACATTTCCGCCTTGATCTCAGGAGACTTTAATAGTGCTCAGAGAACACTCTTCAGCACCTTGAAAGGGGCGAGGAGACCGTAGTTTTCACAGAAGTCAAAGGCTCTTGAAACGCCCTAGTCAGTACTTTCTGCCTTCCCTTGTCCAAACCACAGAGATAGTTACTGTGCAACGTGATGGGGTACTTGTTGCCAACAAGTACCCCATCAAGTCCCCATTATATTTTAAATTATAACACCTTGCAAATGCAATTTTGAGCTATTTCACTAAAAACAGCCATAACCCAGTAGGAAATTACTGCGTCGAAAAACAATTTAAACTTGTTCCGGATACTTCCACATAAGAAGCTTTTCCTAAAATACCAGGACAATGCAAGGTTTCCTTCATTGCGTTTCAACCCTCTGGGCATGCATTTTGAGCTATTTTACTTCCAAAAAAAAAATGGCAAAAACTCAGTTGAAAATCACTGCATTGGAAAAAAAATAAATTAAACTTGTTCTGAAGACTATCTATAAGAAGCTTTTCATAAAATACCAGGGCAATGCAAGGTTCCCTTCATTGTGTTTGGCCTCTGAGATGCATTTTTGAGCCATCTTTACTCAAAAAGGGGCCACAACTCAGTAGAAAATTCCCACATGGGAAAAAAGTTAAATATGTTCTGAAGGCTACATATAAGAAGCTTTTTCTAAAGTACTAGGACTATGTAAGGTTTCCTTCATTGTATTTGGCCTTTTTCTGGGGCAGTATGAGAGAAAAGTCTGTAACCCTATAAGGGGATCATACCATGGGATGGGATGCCAGAATCAAGGGCCCCACCCACTGTTTGGACAGGAGTCTCCTGCTCCAACTGCCAACACGATCAGGGCGTTGGAGCCTCCCAGACTAGCAGCTCTGCTTTTCCAACAGCACTAACTACGGTGCTCAATATACAATCGTAAGACTTAAGCGCGATCATAGAACTTAAGCCTGGATTGATCCGAAGGAGCAGAGTGTGGAAAAGCGTGGTTCACTCCACCATAGTGTGCGATAAGGTGGAGTTTGAGACGTCCATAGAATCATCATCATCATCGACCATATCAGGTAGGTGACTATCCCCCAACAGAGAAACCCCCGTTAACCGAGGCAATTTGGAAACAGAGGTGATTGTAGCTGAAGGGCGAGTAGACAAGAAAGGTAACTGAAAAACTGGTCTAGTCACCCCAGCTACCATCAGGGGAAAAGGGTGCATCGACACAAATACATGACTAAGGGGGGCTGGAAAGCCTGAAGGAGCCGAAAAACCCTGTGGGACCTTAAACAGGACCTGACAAGGCTGGTGGTGCCCAAAGAAAGGACTGGGGAACCATACGTAACGACCCTGGTCAGCCATAGGGCTGAAAAAGTTGACGTTGAGGAAAACAATCTCAGTCCCAGCCTGGCCATGCAAATTGCAATTAAACAGAGAGTCCAAACCTCCAGTCTAAGTAGTTGGGATAGACTGAGAGACTGAAGAGGTAGGATATCCTACGGTACCTTCACTGCAGGTTAGCTCCTCATCCTGAATGAAGATTTGATAAAGCCCAGTGTCAGAATGTAGGCCTCAAGTTGAACACGCAGGAGCTCATTAGCAAGGGAAGGCTGACTCCCATTCAATACGGACGGGTACAGTCAAGAAACAAGAGAAACAGTGGTCTCCTGACTCATCAATAAAATCGATACTGGGGGCTGCCCTGACTCCAGGCTAATCGAGGTAGTCGATGCCAGAGTTGAAGAAAACCTCTCCTGGTGAGGAGAAACTTGAGTAGTCACTGGTCACTAGTCACAATAGGCCATGACCCACGCTGCTATATAAACTACTTCTGAGCAGCAATTGCCCTTCCCCCTTGTGAACGAAGGAAGACATTGAACACGGTAAAAGCCAGCCCAAACAACCCCATGGGAGCCACCACAACAACCATAAGATTGAGATTCATGTTAACACGCTTAAGAAGAGAAGGGAGGAAAAAATAATTATACTTCCTGACGACAAATATCCCCAGGCAGGTCAAAAAGTGTGCCGAAGGAGTCCAAGTGAGGCAACCCTCAGTAGAAAATATCTGGTGTCTAAGTCTGGTGTAGCAAAGAACGGTGTTGTTCTGTCAACAGCAAAGAGTGTTCTGACTCAGGGCACTACGTGTCCTGTTCACCCTGACTGACCAAAGCATGCATAGCCATGTTCGTGGGCTCTGAGTGGTCCCTGCAGGGTGGTCATCTCATGGTATTTTCATCATTTGGCAACCTTGTACTACCTTCACCCAGAGGTCTGCCATGGGAGCTACGGTTATTCCTGGGGGTTATAATGCGCTCCATTAATGTACTAGTTATGGTGTGCCAGGGCACAAAGGCATATGGGTTGTGGTTTGGCACAAATTAGGGTGATGAATATGCCCACCATATATGAATACAGTTTACAGTGAGTTTGAAGTCAATAACAGGGACTCAAATATTCCATGGATTAGAGTTCATTCAGTTTCTTCCATGGAGAAATACTACAGGACAAAATCTGAACACAACATCTTGACAAAAGTAAGTTGGAAACATTGGTATACCGGACAAGGACGTGATCACGGACCTATTAATGTTCTATCACACAGTCAGAAACTGTTTGATGTACTACAAACAGAAACAATGGATGTTCTATCTCACAGAAAGTGTTTGGTGTGCAAACCAAACTTCTACAGAAAGAAACAATATGTAGCAATGGGAGTTGAAACCAATAGACAAATAAGATCAGAGGTGGACATAAGAACAGCTTAAACCTATACCTTTGGTCTGATTCTCCTTACTCACATGGGGCAATTGTTTTTTGAGTTCCATTAACATCTGAATAGCATTGACCCAAACCTGAACCTTGCCACAGGTGTAAACAAAAATCACATGACCATATCGAGGAGAAAGGTGCAACCCAAGACCAAAATGGACAGACACAAGTGCCATGGAACCCAGAACTGAATTACAACAGCTATGTGCAAATTACACCACCGTATAGCAAGCAACACCCAGTATTTCAGTGAAGAGGGCAAATATTCTGGGATGGATGGCTGAACAGCTACATCTTCAGTGTCAGCAATGGTAAAATGCTATGGAATTACTTTATAGGAAACAAAATATTGGCCTTTGGTCTGTTATTTCAAATGACCAGAATGGTCAAAATCATTTTTTAGATCTTTTAGGTCTTGCTTTACCTGCCAATACTTCTGTGTTACATGTAAGAAATTATACCAATGACCATTTGTCAATCAGAACGTATATCATGTTTTTGTTGTCATGCCAATACATATTAGGTTTAGTGTAAATACAAACAAGTGTAATGCTGGCAATTAAGCTAAACTCACTTGCACCACCGACGTCTGCTATCAATTTCGCGTAGATAGCTAGCCTTGCTCTGTGGTATGGCTACACAATATTCAGAGAGCACATGTTTCCTTTCAGAATGCAGCCATCCAAGCTGGAGGAGGAGTTTGTGACCCAGATTTTCCTGGTCCTCGTGAAGGTTTTTTAATCGTTCAGTTGTCATTTGGATCATTTTTTTCAGTGCATACAACCTTTCACATGCTGCTTCAGTCAAGGTACTTGCCAGCAGGAACAAGCAACCCTCAACAGATATGAAGAGATTTTCCTCGACCCCTAATCGAAATTCATTTGGCAGTACTTCAACAATTGAACTTTTCGAATATTTTCTCAGTTTCTCCATCTCCTTCATGCGCATTTCATAGTCGACCTCATAAACAGCTAACCTCTCATCGCGATTAGCAATTTGGGAGGATTTGGTCTGAGCAATTCGATTTTTCAGTGCAAAAAGTTTTTCTTCAAGCAGAAGCTCTTGTCGAACATCTGGGTTAATATTTTCAGATTTTATGAGTGATACCCTATTCTCCTGGAGGTTTGATGTACGGTCAGCATAAACCATTCCAGCTTTGACTTCTTTAAGTATATCGTGCAGAAGATCAGCCATCCCTTGACGCAGCTTTCGCCAATCAAGGGTATCAATGTCATCTTGGTGCCAAACATTTTGCATCCTTTGGAGCACCTCTTCGTTAGCCTTCCCCAACTCCACATATGGTTCCTGGTCATCTAGTTCTGTTTTCTGAATACCAGATTTAGACAAGAGAACATTGGACCACATCTGTCCACTTTTTTGTGCCTTCCTTCTACAACTGTCAGCTTCACAAGACTCGTCATTGTTTGCCTTGCTACAAGAGCTCTGTCGTTTCCTTTGCTGGATACTGGCATTTGTATCAGAGTCAGTCTTTTTGGCATTTCCCCCAATTGGTGACATGGTTGATGTTGCACTGCTCAATTCGATTGATTGTCTCTTTGATAAGCTTGGTTGTTTCATCGGTGAATGTGTGGTTAGTGTGTCGTCTTTGTATCTTTCACTACTACTACTACTTTCACCACTAGATTTTGATTCAGCAAAAGCCGTAACAGTTTGACTCTCTGCTTTACTCTCTTTCCTAGGAGTGGGAATGTTCTGCCTGTCAACAACATGTCTTTGAACAATAGCAGCAGAGTCTGTATGAACTCGTTCTTTTTTCTGGCCTTCATTAATGCTGCTCTTGCTAGGTCTCAGTTCACCAACAACAGCAACAGCGTTATCCACTCGCTGGGGCACTTTCTTTAGGGCAGGAATCTTTGTACCGCCAATATCATTTTTGGGAACAATCCCAGTCATAAACGCAGGGAGATAATCTTGGTTATCCTTCTCAGTAGCTTTGGCAGAATTTGTGACATTCAGTAATCTGCCATCTTGTGTTCGTTCTCTCGCAGTTTGTTGCCAAATCTGTTCCAATGGTATATTCTTCTGGTGTTTGGAGATTGGTCTACTTTCACTGGCAATTTTCCCTTGTGCATTGCCTAGACATCCTTTAAGTAATTTTCTCACTCTTGGGTCTGCAAGGCCTCCAACGTTTACCCGATGTTCTGCAACATCAATGCATACCTTTGGAATTTCAAGTGTTCTGTGTGGCACAAGCATCACATGAAGACGTCTTTGATAGTCCTCTTGTGAAACACCAGAAGTGGCCCCTTCTTTCTGTGTGTCCATCTTTTCATCGCCAGAAACACTATCCCTGCTTGCACGTGCTTTTTCAATTTTCTTAACCTCCTCTTTTCGTTTTTCATTATCCTTCAGAGGCCTAAAAGCAACAGGATCCTGCCCAAGTTTCTTAGGGCTGGACAGACTTTCATGCCACAGAGCCATTACTTTTCTTCTAGGAGCATCTTGTTCTGCCCGCAATGTGTGTTCTGATGAAGCAGCAGCCCCAGAAAAAGAACTGGGACTGGTTTCTTCACTTTTTCGTCTCTGGTGCCCAGAAAAGTCATATGCAATTGCCTCACCAGGTCTTTTATGACTGCTCTTCTTCTGGAGACCTTTCGCCTGACCTCTAGTTAACCTAGGGTCTCTACTGGCTTGTGTTATCCTAGGGTCTGATGCAGCTGAAGTATTGCATGCTATTGGGGTCTCTGGAAACTTGAGCTCAAGTAATGGGACAGGTTTGGCTACAGCTTGGTTCTGGTTAGACAAAGATGACCCCACTTGTGTTGTGGCACCAGAGTGTGTCCCAGGCGTATGTTCTAGTACTGGTGTCATCGGGTTGTGTGCTCTGCTATCCCGGTATCCAGGGCCTGAAATAGGATCTGGATACCCCTGATGCACCTTTTCACTACTTGGGTGACGTGATCTTTGTGACCATGAGTGACCTGAATTGTCTTCCTTGCTTCGGCTAAAGTCACTATAAGCTCTGCTAACAACAGGAATTCTTTGTTGGCCTGTGCTTGATTCTTGGACTGGAGTGCCAGAGGACCATTCTCGGACTGGGGCATGGTAGGATGGCTGCTGTGCTGAAGTCCAGTCGTGCTTTGAGGTGCGAGGGCTCCATTCCTGTGTTGATGTGCGCGGTTTCCATTTCTGTGCCAAGGTGCGAGTGTTCCGTTCTTGCACTGAACTGCGAGAGGTACGTTCATGGACAGAGATGTGAGAAATCTGTTGTGTACCAAACTTTTCGGGGCTTGGTTCCTTGTATGCCCTTGACAACACACTCCTGCTTGGAATATCATTGTCCCTCCTTTTACCTTTTGTCTTGATTTGTGAAACCTTTGATGATTCTGTTTCTTGCTTTTTTCCTGTATCTTGCTCTTTCCCTTTCTTATGAGATTTCTTACAGCTCTCTCGTTTCTTGGCCGAGGCCTTTCTACATGTCCTATGTGTGTGCAATTCACAAAATTCATTGTCACTTCCAGCTTCAGAAGTTTTATGCTTATCGAAAAGTGACTCATTTTCCACTCCCTCAACTTCATCACTTTCCATATTATCTGTGGAACAATGTGACTTAGCATCTTTGAAACATGGAGCAGACTGTGCCTCATTGCTGGTGGACTCCTGCACAACACTACCAGATGTCTCAAGAATAGCCTTCAGTTCATCTACAGTGAAAATGCTTCCAATCTGTGCGATCGATTCAGAAGATGTTGGAATAGCTTCCACTTTGTGAGACAGTAATCCTGAGGAAGGCTTCACCTTCTGATCCCTAGGTGATTTAGAACATTTCTCTGTTTTTGATTTCAATCTAAGTAAACTGTTCATCCATTTACTCGGGTCAGCTGATTCCTCGCCTTTGGTGGTTTGTCCATAGGCATCAAACAATGTACTTTTCCCTTTTGGTTCATTCTCAGTTCCATAAATAGTTTCACACAGTTTAACCAAGTCTGCTTCCTTGTTCACCGAAGTGGTACTTATCTGTGCCTCATTGGAAACTGATGATGCATGTGTCGTCATGGAAGGTTCTGTTCGGTTTGCCCCATCTGTGTTAGATTCAGAGTCACCTTGTGGTTCTAGAGAAATAGAATTCGCACTGTTCTGGGGATTGGCTGATGCTTTATCCAACAGAATACTAGCTGTGTTGTCCCCAATCTGCTGGTCACATGATTCAGCATCCGGAGGATATTGTGTAATCGAATTGTCTTCCATACTATTCTCTTCCCCTATTTGACCTTCCAAGATACTGTCACCTTGATGCTCTTTTGAAACGGAAGACTCTTTGTCGACAGATGGAATATCGTCGATGCCTGTGCAAGGCAGCGTGGTGTCCTCATCCTCACCTGCTGTGAGTGCTGTTGCAGACATATTTTCACTTTCACAAGCACTACCGTCCTCTTCAGGCATTCGACTGAGTTCAGCATCAGAATCACTGGTACCACACATTTCCATCAGTTCCCTCTGTCTTGCTTTTAGTTTTGCTTTAAGCATACAGAGTTCAGTATCATCGCTACTTTCAACATCTCTCTCTTCACTTGACTGCCTAGCTGTCGCATGAGGTCCATCCTCAATTTCCTGAACTGCTAAAACAGCACCTGCATCTTCAGTGGAGCTGTCCCCTTGATTGAGCTCTGGCGGAGAATGCTGCTCAGCCTCAGTTGGTGCAAAATCAGTATATGGGGACTGAGGAAGACTATCAGACATCCCCCCAGCAATTTCCTGATCCACTGTATCTGCTTGTATTGCTGACACTACATGAGCTGGAGTGTCAGTTTCCTCCTCAACGTTTGGTCCTGCTTCTCTTTGCAGCACTGTGATTCCTTGAGCATCGGTGTCACTTTCCCTCTCACTGTTTGTCACTGTTTCTGCTATTTCTGTGGCCAGCTGAGCTGGGTTGTCACGTTCTTTCTCAAGGCTTTGTCCTGCATCTGCTAGTATTACTGAAGTTACTTGAGCTGTGGTGTCACTTTCTGTTGCAGGAATTGGCACCGCTAGAGATTCCACTAGAGCGATGTGAGGGTGGAATCCTTCATTATCCTCACTATCATTCTCCTGCAGCACTCCATCACATGTTGTGTCGGTATGATCACTTGTGGCCAAAAGATTTGACCATGGATCAGTGCATGAAATATCATGCAAGACAACCCTGGGTTGATACTTCTGACTGGTGATGTATTGTTCGAAATTTAATGCTAGACCAACCTCCGGTGATGTTTCTGTTGCATCAGGTGCCACAGGAAGCTCATTTTGTACTTCTGCTGTGGATGAACAACCCTCCTCTGGTATGCATTCGAGTGGCAGAACACTTGGAGTAGGATCGACCTCCATCTGTAAAGGGGGCGGATATTCAGATGGGTGAGTGGGTTCTTCCTGGCAGGGTTGCTCCGAGGCCAGTTCCTCCTGATTAACAGAGGTTTCTGTCACAGTGAAACCGGATTCCTCAACCGCCCCAGGGAGACTTGATGCTTCAACTGTTACAAAGGGACTTGACTCTTCAAAAATCATGTTTGAACAGCCAGACAGGCATTCATCAAACTCAATGCTTACTACAGTACTTGAAGTGGTAGGCTGCAGTTCCATACACTGATCAAAATACAACTCCACTGTCCCATCAGGGCAAACCTTCATAACGGGATAGATATCTTTATGATCTTTCCAGTGGAGCCCTCTGGGTTCAGTTGTCCTTGACGTCTTTTCTTTACTGCTGCTGCCTTTCACCTTTTTCTTTTTTCGTGATGGTGTGTCCCATATGCACTTTCTCTTTCTCTGCTTTCCTCTGTTCTTGCATTTCGTGTTTCGGTCTACATCATGGTTCTCTCCCACATCAGTAGGAGTGGGGACAAGGGGAGGGCATTCTCTAACTGGTTCTGTGTCCACTGTTGTGTTAGAGCAGGAAGAAGCCTCTTCAGGTATTACTGGAGGCAGGTTTGTGTGAGGTGCTGGTTCCTCAAGAGCAAGATTAGTGTCTGAAAGTGAACCACAAATCTGCTCAGGTTCACTTTCTGAAGCAGGGATTCCAGCATCTATGGACATATTTTGTAGAGAGCTTGTGGAAACATCCATGGGACTGACCAAGTCTGGAAGTTCCTCCTCTTCCTCCTCGGGCCTGGAATCTTTAGATTGTGTGCAACTTTGTCTGTTTGCAGCTCTTTGGAACAAGTTTCTCAGAGTCCGGCAGGCAGTGGAATTGTTTCCCAGGTACAGCGGATTGTTTGATTTAGGCCTTTTTGAGTGTGAGTTATTAGGGCTAAATCTACTGCCTGGTTGCTGTGGAGGTGACAGCCTCTCAGCACCTGGACTTGACAGTCTGTGTTCAGATTCTACACAATCTGACTCCACCAACACTGGCATCTCCGATCTTTGTCCCAACAGCAAATCTCCTTTATCTGCTGCTGGCTCCTCTGATGTAGTACCATGTTGTCTGGATTTCAGTCTCTGGATGGTATCCTCCAATGGTAACGCATGCTTTCCTGGTCTTCCCTTCAAGGCACTAGAATCTGTATTGGTAAGAGATGTCTCGGTTGTAACTTGGGCCACTTCAGTGTCCACTACCAGGGAAGAACTATCATCACTCAGGCTTGGCCCGTGGGAGTCTGTTGTGGCAACTAAGCCTTCAGGAGGAGATATTGTCCCAAGCTCTAATGGAAATGCTGTGGTGGCGCTCTCCTGGGAAGCAGAAGATTTCTGCAATTGTCTGTGACTAATGCCTGTTACAGTATCTGCTACTACAGCACCTGATGTTACACTGGCAGCAGTTGTAACTGTCATAGTAACCATAGAAGTATTCTGTTGCTGTGCTGGAGCTGCACTCGAATGGATGGCAAAGTGGGGTTGGGTGAGTGCAGCTGTACCAACAGGACTCTGAAAGCAGAAACAGGGTGTTTAAATCTGTTTTCTTAATATGAACATAAAACGAGAGGTCCAAGGATCTTGGCGCTCTGCTTGACAGCTGCAGTTGGGATGACTTTGGCAATTTTCTGCAGACTTGTATCAAAAATTCACTGCTGCAGACTAAATCAATTGAAATCTGGGTTAACTCTCACACAGTACCTCACTATGCATGTATCAATTTTAGATCATATTCAATACCTTAACTTTGACCTTTTAAGGTCACTC
>JAAUYG010057584.1_pt1 | contig 23545 bp, 18 predicted proteins | sample 7278091 | NCBI WGS metagenome assembly JAAUYG01 (sample SAMN14350201, study PRJNA611818) | marine sediment metagenome | isolation source: surface marine sediment (0.6m) | place: French Polynesia: Moorea | collected 2018-08 | reverse complement strand
TCCCGGTTCGCTGCGGTAGGAAATCCAGTCGAGCGCATCCTTGACCGTATCGACGACCTGATCCTGCTCCCGCAGTCAGCGAAAGCGCTGAAACTTGCTTATCGGTATCATCGTGCCCATGGGGAGAAGCGGCCGCGGATGCGTCGCTTGACCGTATCGGCCGCGTGCTCCAGGTCGACCGCGTTTGGCCGCAATTCTTCAAATTGGCGCCAACGTGGCAAGGCATGACATTCGATGGCCTGCTCAAACGCCCAGGCGCATTCCTTGACCTTCTCGGCGTGCTCCTCAAGTCCCTCGATTGGCGAATTCATAAAGCGGGATAAAAAAGGAAACCGCATGTCTTGCCTCGTTGGCCTTTACTACAGGACCCATTTGAAAAGGTTGAACAGGAACAAGCTGGTGAGCGCCGCCACCCGCACCGTCAGGACCCATTACCGTGCGATCTGCCGCATGATCCGGAAATTGACGGCCTCGATGCCCCGGGTGATGCCGATACCGAGCACCCCACCGACGGGAGCGTGGGGCGTGGATATCGGCAGACCGAGTTTGGAGGCCACCAGAACGGTGGTGGCGGCGACAAAATCGACGCAAAAGCCGCGCGTGGTGGTCAGCGTCGTGATGCGGGTGCCGATGGTGTCCATGACGCGGTGGCCGGCCATGCCGATGCCGCATGCGATGCCGATACCGTCAAACAGCAGCAGCAAAGACCGGTATCAGAACCTTAGTACCGACCTGCCCGGTTTGAACAATATTCTTGATCACGGCCAAGGGACCGATCGCACGGGCGACATCGTTGGCCCCTTTGGGCCAGAGCCACATAGCTGGACGTCCCGATTTGGAAATTGCGGAAGATGGCTTCGGCGCTGTCGGCGGTATCGGGGTCCGTTATGCGGGCATCCAGGACCCGGCCGAACTGGCCGGCCAGTGCCGCCACCGCGGTGGCCAGCAAGAGCGTCATCGGCGTGTTGATGTCGGACGATTTTCCCAACGGCGTCTTGAACAGGAACGATAAGATCTCGATGAAAACCGCTATGCCGATGAAACTGGGCGCCAACCGCATCGTGCGGCGACCGGCGTTTTTTGTGCGCGAGGATCAACCGCACGATGATTTTGAACATGCACCAGGCGATCAGCATACTGAAGACCGGCGATGTGATCCAGCCGGCCACAGCGGCATCGAGTTTCCCCCAGTTGACGATCGCAAAGCCGCGGGCCATGATGCCGAAACCGATCATGGCGCCGACGATCGAATGGGTGGTCGAAACCGGTAGTGATTTCCAGGTGGCAAAGCTGACCCACAGGGCCGAGGCCAGCAGAGCCGCCAGCGCACCGATCAGGAGCAGATGCGGATCGCCGAGGAGGTCGGTGGAGACAGTCCCTTTGAGGATCGTGTTGGTGACATGGGCGCCGATCAAGGTCGCCCCCAGACAATTGAGAATGCCGGCGACGAAAATGGCCCGGCGGATGGTAAGGGCCTTGGCCCCGACGGCCGAGGCCCTCGAGTTGGGCGACATCGTAGGCCTAAATGTTCCACGCCATGTAACAGCCGATCACATATCCGGCTATCAAAATCGTCATCGCCGGTTGGCCCCTTTTCAGGTCTTGCGATTCGGCCTTCCAAGTCACCATTCGTGCGGCTGGAATTCTCCGATGCAACGGTGGAAGCCGCGAGAGAGGGCACGCCCGGAAGCGATGCCAACGTAGCACAAGGGTGTGTCGCAAATCAATCACCAGATATCGGCGGACTCGCGGGCCAGTAAGGATTCGGGCAAGACTTCGATAAAGCGCGACGGTCGGCTGAGGACCATCCCGGAGACGCGATCGAATACCTGACCGGGGCATAAGAAAAAGAGATTTTCGCGGGCCCGGGTGGCCGCCACGTACATAAGGCGCAGTTCTTCGTCAAGCGCTTCGGGACTTTCGGAAGCCATGTAGGACGGGAAACGACCGTCCATGGCCCAGATGATAAAGACCGTATGCCACTCCAACCCCTTGGCGGAATGGACGGTCGAGAGCACCAGGCGCTCTTCCTGGTTCGCGTTGAACGTTCCAAAGGTGTTTTCGACGGCCACATTGGGCGGCTCGAGGGTCATGTCGCTCAGGAAAGGCGCGAGGCCGTCGTACTTTTCGAGCAGAACCAGAAGCTGCTCCAGATCGCGCCAGCGTTTGGGGTGGTCGTCATAGCGATCCTTGAGGATGGGATGGTAATAGGCCAGAATCCTTTCACCGATTTCGACCGGGGTTAATTCCGATTCAGCGATCTCGCGCAGCACGGCGCGCAGTTGTTCAAGCCCCGGATTGGGTTTCGGGGGCGGGGTGGTGTCGGTGAAGCCGCCAAGACCCCGGGTCTGATGCGCGATCGCGTCGTAAATCCTCTGCGCCGACTTGGGGCCGATTTTATTGACCAGCAGCAGGATGCGAAACCAGCTCAGGCGGTCGTAGGGGTTGGCCGTCACGCGCATATGCGCCAGAACGTCTTTGATATGAGCGGATTCCATGAATTTGAAACCGCCGTATTTAACAAAGCCGATGCCTTCCCGTGCCAGTTCGACCTCGAGATCGAAGGCATGAAAGCCAGCCCGAAAAAGAATTGCGACGTCACCGGGTGATATGCCTTCATGCTCAAGTTCACGGATTTTGTCGACGATGAAACGTGATTGGCTGTTTTCGCTGCCCGTGTGCACCAGGCGGGGCGAATTCGTGGATGGCCGGCTGGAGAACAATGTTTTCGGATATTTCTCGACGGCCTGGGCAATCAGTTCATTGGTCAGTTCGAGAATCGGTACGACGCTGCGATAATTCTCTTCGAGCGTCAATACCCGCGTGTCCGGGAACAATAACGGAAAATCCATGATATTACGAAAGTTGGCCCCCCTAAAGGAGTAGATACTTTGGGAGTCGTCGCCCACGACCATGATGCGCTGGTGACGGTCGGCCAGGTGGTGGACAATGCGTGCCTGGATGAGGTTGGTGTCCTGATATTCATCTACCATTAAATCGGAGAATTGGCCGGCAATACGGCTTTTGAGGTCGGGCTGATGCTCCAGGAGGTGAAGCAGTTTGGTCAGCAAGTCGTCATAGTCCATGAAGGCCTGATCGAACTTCGCTGCGGTGTAATCCTGCAGCAAAGCGTGAATGTCGTCGCTGTAAGGGGCGAAGTGGGGATAATCGTCATAAAGGATATCCTCCAGGGGCTGATCTTTGTTGGCGGCCTTGCTGAAGATGTCGGCCAACGTCTTTTTGCGGGGGAAGGCCCCTTGGCGCGATCCGGCCATACGAGACTTGAGCAGCATGCCGATCAGGCTCTCGGCATCCGGCCGGTCGATGATCGTGAAGCTGTTGGGGTAGCCGATCGCGGCGGCAAACCGCTTGAGAATCGTGAAAGCAAAGGAGTGGAACGTGCCTCCGGCGATATGGCGGCAGCGCTGGTCCAACAGACGGGTGGCGCGTTTGAGCATCTCGTCGGCGGCCTTGCGGGTAAAGGTCAACAGCAGGATCCGCTCGGGTGGTACGTCCTCCTCAACCAGCCGCGCGGCACGGTAGGTCAGCGTGCGTGTCTTGCCGCTGCCGGCGCCGGCAATCACGAGCAAGGGGCCCGCATCGTGAAAAACAGCCTCGTATTGAACGGTGTTCAATTCACGGCGAAAACGCTCGCGGCACGTTAAACCCACTATTGTTCTCCTGTGAAGCGGTCCGGCCCGGCAAAGCGGGCGGTCAGGGTCAGGATATCCGGTCCGCGATGGAGGCGACGCAAGCCGCAACCACCGCCCAATGGTCGGGTTTTCTTCCACAGCGCCGTGGTTTTGTCAACCGGGAAGCCGCCCGCCGCCCCGTGCCGACGTGCGGGCCGCGGTGTTGACGGCCAGGGTAGATTTCCGCCAAGCGCCGGGCGGCGGTATGGGGCTGAAACGCCTATCGAATATCCGGTAGACTTTTGTCGCCGGCACCACAATATAGGCGAATTTCTTTCCTTCAGACTGAACCTGCCGGGGGTGACGGCGGGTGTGATCCGAAGAGGAGGAAAATAGCATTTCTCCCCAAACGACGGATTTCTTCACGCTGCTGGAAGCCGTGCGCACGCAACGGAGACACCCGCAGGGACAGTTAAGAAAAGCTGAAAGCTATTAAATTTAACAATGATTACAATGAGTTGTTGGTTTATTGGCGCAAATCCGCTGACGGCATGCGTTGGCGAGAATAACATGTGCTAAAATACTTTTTTTATTGATGATAGAGTTGACTTTCAAAAATCTTTGTATTAACGTCATTCTTGTTCGGCATACACACTTGAATAGAAGATAAAGGAGGATGTGGCACATGAAGAATTTGCAAACACAGTTAAAGGCCGTTTCCAAAGAACTTGGCAAACTCAGCAAACAAGTTGAAAAGTTGTCGGCGCAGGTAGCAAAACAGGCTAAGGTCAAACCGGCCGCCAAAAAGAAGGCCGCAACCAAAAAAGCCAAGAAGGTGGCCGCCAAAAAAGCCGCTCCCAAAAAGAGTGCCAAGAAGTTGACGGTTTTGGACGCCGTTTACGACGTGGTTCGCCGGGCGCGCAGCGGCGCCACCATCGCTCAACTGAAAGCAAAGACGGGCCTTAATCCCCGTCAACTGAGCAATGCGCTCTACAAACTTTCAACCCGCGGGAAAATTGCCGCCAAAGCAAGGGGTATTTACGTAAAGAAATAGGTACGGTTTCAGATCGCCGCCACCCGGATGGCTCGGCCGCGATCATTGATTCGGGCCTGTCAATGCTGACCCCTCGTTTGACTGGCCTTTTCGACACCGCTTTGACACGTCCAGCCTGTTGCCGACTCACGTCGCAACAGGCTGTCGTTTTTTAGCCCGAAGTTCACTCCCGGCAGCTGCGCTGCGCGTGCCGATGCGTCCGGCGCAGACGCGATATCGGTGATTGGCGCCGATCGCTTTCAATACGGTTGCATTCTGGTCGGAAAGCATTACCATTGCCTCCAAAGGTCGGCAAACTATCGGTCGGCCAACACATGGGTGTTCATCCAGACGCAACACCGGAATTCCCAACTGCTGCAACGAAAGGTCCGACATGATCGTTTTCCGGCACCGCCATTTGCTCCCAGCCATTACCGTTTGTCTGCTCGTGACAATTTTTACAGGCATCTACGGTCTAAGGACTGTAACTGCGGCCAAACCGCATTGGCCTCACGAGCAATCGGACCTCGCCGCCGACCCGGATATGTCCTTTGGGCGCCTGGCGAACGGATTCCGCTATGTCCTGCTTGAAAATTCGAAACCGGAAAACCGGGTGCGCATGCACCTGGTCGTCAATGTTGGCGCCATACATGAAAATGAAGACGAGCGCGGCATTGCGCACTTTCTCGAACACATGCTGTTCAATGGTTCCACCCATTTCGCTCCGGGAGAACTGGTCAAATACTTCCAGAAAATTGGTATGCAATTCGGACCCGATGCAAATGCCAGTACGAGTTTTTTCCGGACGGTTTACGATATTAATCTGCCGCAGAGCGACCGTGCGAGTTTGGAAGAGGCCCTATTGGTGATGAGCGATTACGCCGAAGGGGCGCTCTTGCTGCCCGAAGAAATCGAGCGTGAACGGGAGGTGATTCTGGCCGAGAAGCGTACGCGTGATTCGGCCGACTACCGCACTTATGTTGCCTCACTGCAGTTTGAACTGGCCGGGACCCGCTTTCCGGACCGGCTGCCGATCGGCACCGAGGAGGTTATACGGAATGCCGATCGGAAAACATTCAAGGCCTTTTACGATGCCTGGTATCGCCCCGACAACATGATTCTGGTCATGGTCGGCGATTTCGACACGGCCGTGGCTGGAAAACTGGTCAAGGCGCGCTTTGCTGGCATGCGCCCGCGGGCGGAGGCTCCCCCCGAGCCAGAAACCGGTTCGCTAAAACAGGATACACCGACCGTTTTCTACCACTACGAGCCCGAAGCAGGGAACACGACTGTTGCCCTGCAGGCCCTGCAGCCCGTGTCCCGCCGGGTTGAGACCCGGGACGACAAGAAAGCGCGCATGGAAGCGCGATTGATCGGTAGCATGCTGCAAGCCAGGATCGATCGCCGGCTGAATCAACCGAAACCACCGTTTACGGAAGCCTCCGCCGGCATCGGTCGCTTCTTGCGTGAATTCCAATACGGTTATATCAGCGCGGATTGCCAACCGCAGAACTGGAAAGCAACACTCTTCCAGATCGAAGGCCTGCTCCGCCAGGCGCTGGAACATGGGTTCGATGCCATTGAAGTCGATCGCGCTCGGCGCGACTTCATGGCGGAACTCGAGCGCCGCGTCGATCAGGCGGCCACCAGGGATAGCGGGATGCTGGCCCGCATGTTGATTCATTCCCTCACGTCCGATCGTGTTTTTCAATCCCCGCGTCAGGAAATGGATTTCTACGCACCGCTGCTCGCGGCCGTGACGCCGGACGATCTTAACACGCGCCTACGGCAGGCCTGGCCCGAAAACGGGCGCAAAATTACGCTCACCGGCAACACCCGGATTGCATCGGAGGGTGCCGACCCGGCAGCCGTCATTGATAGCGCATACCTGGCGGCTACCCGCCAGCCTGTCGCCGCGCCCGAGATCGCGAAGGCGGTCAGGTTTCCCTACCGGTCCCCACCACCGTCGGCGACCGCTCCGCCAGTGCATCGTGAGCAGATCGAAGACCTGGCAATCACCCGGTTGACCCTTGCCAACGGCGTTCGCCTGAATTTCAAGCCGACGCCATTTTCCGCCAACGAGATTCTGTTCGCCCTTAGTCTGGAAGGCGGGCGAGCCGTCGAACCACTGGACAAACCCGGCCTCGCCACCCTGACCCGCGAGGTTTTGAACGAAAGCGGTGTGGGACCCCTTGACCGGGAAGCCCTGCAGATCGCATTGACCGGAAAAACAACATCGCTGGCTTTTGGATTCAACCAGGACCGGTTTTACCTTAAAGGGGCCTCGACACCTCGTGAAATCGAACTTCTGTTCCAGCTGCTCCACGCGCACATGACCGACCCGGCTTTTCGCCCGGACGCCCACCGCTTGGTTCAAAAGCGATTGGCGCAGGACTACCAGCAGCTGGCGCAGTCGATTGATGGGGCCTTCAGGGTCCATGGGCAGAGGTTCTTAAGCGGGGGGGATCCGCGATTCGGTAAGGCCCGCATTGAGGAAGTTCAGCGTCTGACGATCGCGGATGTCCAGGAATGGATCCAGCCGATTCTCGCCACGTCTCCCCTGGAGTTCTCGATGGTCGGCGACTTCGACCTGGAGACGGCGGTTGGACTGGCCCGACAGTATCTAGGGGATCTGCCCGCAAAGCGCCGGCACAAGGTTGACGTCCAACCCGGGCCCGTTTTCCCCAAGGGACAAAACAAACGGGTGCGCATCGATACCCAGATCGATAAGGCGCTTCTCGTGGTGGCCTATCCCACCGATGACGCCAGCGATATCCGCCGTACCCGCCGGCTCAACGTCCTAGCCGAAATCTTTTCGGAACGTCTCCGCGAAGAAATCCGCGAGAAAAGAGGAGCGGCCTACTCCACCGGAGCCTACAGCTGGCCCAGCCGGGCCTTTCCCGGTTTCGGACTTTTACTTTCCTACCTGCCGATCGCCCCTGTGGACGTTGATCCGATTGCCGCGGACGTGAGGAGCATTGCCGGTCGTATGAACGCCGAGGGCATCCAGGCGGAAGAACTTGAGCGAGCCCTGGAGCCGACGCTGACCGGCATCCGTGAACAGTTGCGGCAAAACCGCTACTGGCTGCAGACCGTGCTGATGGGATCCAGCCGCTATCCGGAACAGATCGAGTGGAGCCGCAGCCTTTTGAGCGATTATAGCGCCATCGGTGTGCAGGATGTGAACGCCCTGGCCCGCGAATATCTGGATCCCGACAAAGCGGCGGTCTTTGAGGCCCGGCCGCTCGATGGCGAAAAGGCCCGCAACGACAAGTCGTCCTGATACTGGCAAGTTCTGCAACGGCTCGGCCGACCGGCGGGTCGGGAGACCTGATTGACCCCGCCGCGTCGTTTCATCCGAGTGCTCGGATCACCTTCCGGCTGTTTTCCGTCAAGCGCCCCCAGACACGCCTGCGGCCCACGGCGAAAGTGCGGCCGCCGTCCGGATCGCACCCTGCGGTTTTATCGCGAAGCCACTGCGTCCGTGTGTTGCCTGCGGCGTTTTGACATGATATGGAGTCCGGACATTTTTTTGGGGTAAGAAAGGATCAACCATGACGGATTCCCAAGGATCCTCCGGAATCTGGGATGCACTCTGGGAGTTTTTCGCTTCCATCCGCCTGACCATCATTCTGCTTTTCTCGCTGGCGGTCACGTCGATCATCGGCACCCTGATTCCTCAGAATAAACCGCCGATGGAGTACCTGCAGGCTTTCGGCGATTTCCGCTTCCGGCTCTTCAACGCGCTCGATTTCTTCGACATGTACCGGTCCTGGTGGTTTCGGCTGCTGATCATTCTGCTGGTGCTGAACATTATCATCTGTTCGATCGAGAGACTCTCGGCCTTGAGCAAGATTCTGTTCGTCAAGAATCCCAGAGTCAAACCTTCGCGTTTTCGCCGGGCCCAAAACAAAATCGTATTTGATGTTCCCGATCCGGTCGAGACGATTGGGGCGCGCTATGCCGGGATTGTCAAACGGGGGTTCACCTATTTTAAAGAGGAGGCCGTCGACGGCGGCGTCTGGCTCTATGCGGAAAAGTGGCGCTGGTCACGTATCGGTGTCTACGTGGTGCATCTCAGCGTGGTCATGCTGCTGATCGGCAGCCTGGTGGGGTCGATTCTCGGGTTTGAGGGCTTCGTCAATATTCCCGAGCAGGAATCGACCGACCGGATTTTTCTGCGTAACAGCGGGCAGGCCTTCCAGCTGCCGTTCGAAGTGCGTTGCGAGGACTTCGATGTCAGCTTCTACGACAACGGCTCTCCCAAAGAATTTCGATCGCATTTGAAAATCATCGAGAACGGTCAGACCGTCCTTGAAAAAGATATTATTGTCAACGATCCGTTGCGCTATCGCGGCATCAACTTTTTCCAGTCCAGCTACGGCAAACTTGATGAACCCCACGACCACGCCCAGGATGAATCACCGCCGGAAACGCTCGAAGTGCGGGTCATCGAAAAGGCATCCGGCGCGGCGCACGATTTTACGACCCGCATCGGTGAGCGCCAGTTGATACCGGGAGGCGTGGGCGAATTCAAAGTCCTGGAATACCAGCCGCACCTCACGTTTGGGGGGCAGGACATCGGCGCCGGCCTGCAGGTTGAGGTCACGCGGTCGGGCCAGCCGCCCGAGACGATTTTGCTGCCGCTGCATTTCCCGAATTTCGACAAGATGCGCGGGGGGGCGTTGTTTTTTACAGTCACCGGACAGAAACAACAGACCTTCAGCCCGGCCGGGAAGGCGGAGCGCTATTACACCGGTCTGCAGGTGACCCGAGATCCCGGTGTGCCCATCGTCTACGCCGGTTTCATCACCATGCTGGTCGGTTTCGTGATCAGCTTTTTCATGTCCCATCAGATGGTCGCGGTCGAGATCACCGCGAAGGGCTCCGGAAGCCGCATAGCGGTTTCGGGCGTGTCCAACCGCAACCGTCTGGGGATGGATCGCAAGGTGGAGCGCCTGGCCGCGCAGCTGCGGCCCAATGATGCCCACAACCGGCCTGACGCGGGGTCGTCATCGGCGCCGCTGCCCGATTAAAGGAATAAAAAAATGAACAGTTCCAGCATTTTATCCATAATAACCTTCGTTTACGGTGCGGCCGCCTTCCTTTACCTGGTGGAATGGGTTTTCAAGAAAAGCATGGCGGGCCGCGTCGCCACGGTGGTCACCACCATCGCTTTCCTGGGCAATACGGCCGGGATCCTCATGCGCTGGGTGGAATCCTACCAAATGGGCTTCGGGCGCGCGCCGCTTTCCAACTTGTATGAATCACTGGTTTTTTTCGCCTGGTGCATCGCGCTGCTCTATATTTTCATCGAATGGAAGTACAAAAACCGCGTGTTCGGCATTCTCTCGACGGCGCTGGCCTGCTGCGCCATGGCCTATGCCTCTCTCAAGCCCGACCAGATTCAGCCCCTGATTCCGGCCCTGAAGAGCAACTGGCTGATCGCGCACGTCTTCACCTGCTTCATCGGCTACGCTTCTTTTGCGATCGCCTTCGGCATCAGCCTGATCTATCTGCTCAGGCGCTTTGGCGGTCCGGCCATGCTGGAGCGGCTGCCGGCGGACACCCTTCTGGACGAAATGACCCATCAACTGGTGATGTTCGGGTTTATTTTTCTATCCGCCGGCATCATTACCGGGTCGGTCTGGGCCAATTCGGCCTGGGGGCGTTATTGGGGGTGGGACCCCAAGGAAACCTGGTCGCTGATCACCTGGTTCGTCTACGCCGGGCTGCTGCATGCGCGCTTCATGCGCGGATGGCAGGGCACCCGGATTGCGGTGTTGTCCATTGTCGGTTTTCTGGCCGTCCTGTTCACTTATTTCGGGGTCAACTATCTGCCCGGGCTGCACAGTTACGGGGCCCCCAGCTGATTGTTTTTGACTTGACAATTTGAGGCCCGTCGGGGTAAGGAAGGCCCAATTTATTGAAGTAAAAGAGAGGTTAGCGGTGTATTTCGGCCGAGCTGACCGCCTTCACGACACCAACCGTCCGCACTGTTACACCGAGTGAACCGGATGGTTTTCTTTGTAAGGAGCAAAACATCGCAGCGGCCTGACGTTTCCAGCAAACCCCCGCCGGCCAAGCACGCCTCTGGGGGCAGGAGACAGGCCATCATCAAGGCCGCTGCCCTTTTGATTGGTTTTGGCGAGAGTTTATCAACTTAGAGCAGCGTGGAGAATCCCTGATTTTGACTGCGTTTGGTTGTGGAGTGCTGAAAATGATAGCGGTCTTTTCTGATCATTTTCATGCATGGACCCCAACGATTGCGGGAAATTGAAGGGATTTTTTCATTCTGCATCGCAAGCCGGATGGAGTAGTACCAATGAGCACAGCCGATGAAACCACCAAAATGGACCCAGCGGGCGAAAAGAGCGCGCTGACGGACAAGAACGCGGAAACCTGGGGGCCCGTCATGCTGTTTTTCCTGGTCGGGTTTGCCCTGAGCCTCGTCGTTGGATGGGTGCTTTTCCCCAAGCTGCTTTACTCCCAGAAGAAACAACCGGTTGATTTCAATCATAAACTGCACATGGAACTGGACGGAGTCGACGGCTGCGAAAGCTGTCATTATTTCCGTGAGGACGGCAGTTTCTCGGGGGCGCCCAAGCTGGCCCAGTGCATCGACTGCCACGACTCGATTCTGAGCGACACGGAAAACGAGCTCGTCTTCTTCGAGGAATACGTTCAGAAGGAACGCGAGATCCCCTGGCTGGTTTATTCCAAACAGCCGCAATGCGTCTATTTTTCGCATGTGGCCCATGTGAAAATGGCCAATATGGACTGCGTGACCTGCCATGGCCATATCGGTGAATCCGAAACGCTTCCCGTCTACGAGCAGAACCGCATCTCGCTTTACAGCCGTAATATCTGGGGGCACAACATCGCCGGCATCGCCACGAACACCTGGGATCGCATGAAAATGGACGACTGTGCCCGCTGCCATGTCCGCGAGGGCGTGCGCCAGGCCAGCGTCCAGACCCACAAGGGGGGCTGTTTTGTCTGTCATCACTAATGAATGGAACCCGCCAGTAATACGACTCTGCAGCTAGGAGGCAAAAGGTAAGTCGATGAAAATAGACAGAAGAAGCTTTTTGGCGCTCAGTATCGGCGGTGCGGCGGGAACGGCCCTTTCGCCGCTGCCGTGGAAACTTCAGGACGATGTGGCCATCTGGTCGACCATGTGGCCCTGGACGCCCTGGCCCAACAACGGTGAAAACACCTTCGTCCATTCGGTCAGCACCCTCTGTGCGGACGGCTGTGGCGTCCGCGTCCGCAAGGTCGACGAACGGGCGGTCAAGATCGAAGGGATGGAAGGCTATCCGACCAATCCGGAAGGCATCTGCAATCTGTGTGCGGCCGGCCTGCAGAAGCAATACGGCCCCTCTCGGATTCTGACCCCGCTAAAAAGGGTCGGTGAGCGCGGCCAGGGGCAATGGGTGCGGATCAGCTGGGATGCAGCCCTGCGGGAGGTGGCCGAACGCCTTGGTGAAATCCGCCAGAGCGGCAAGCCCGAGACGGTGGTCTGTCTTTCCGGACGTCGCGACGGGACCATGGCCGCACTGCTGGAGCGCTTCATGACGGCCTATGGTTCGCCCAACTTCATGGCGACCGCTTCGATGATGGACGCCTACGACCTGACGCTCAAACTGATGAACGGCGTCGACGCGCGGACCGGCTTCGATCTGGAAGCCGCTGACTTCATCCTGAGCTTCGGCTGCGGGCTGATCGAGGGCTGGGGAAACATGGTTCGCTCGATCCGGGCCAACAGTGTCTGGACCGAACAGAAGGCAGTCGTCAAGCAGGTCGAACCGCGCATGTCGAACACCGCCGCCAAGGCCGATCAGTGGATCCCGATTACGCCGGGAACCGAAGAGATCCTGGCCCTCGGACTGGCTCACGTGATCATCAAGGAGTCCCTCTACGACTACGTTTTCGTTGATAAGTACGCCCACGGCTTCGAAACCTTCCGCGATTTCGTGCTGGGCGCCTACAGCCCCGGCAATGTTGCCAACCAGACGGGCATCGATCCGTCGACGATCGTCCAGCTGGCCCGTGATTTCGCGCGGGCCAAGCACCCGCTCGCGCTTTGCGGGCGCGGTCGGGGCTCGGTGCCCGGGAGCCAGGGCCAATACGTGGCCGTTCATGCGCTGAACGCCCTGGTCGGCAACCTCAACCGTCCCGGCGGTGTCTGGGCCCTGCCCAAAGGGGATTACATCGACTGGCCCGCGCCCGAAATGGATGCCACCGCCGCGGCCGGTATGCAGAACGGGCGACTGTCGCCGATCTTGCCGGCCAACGACGCCGAGGCCATCCAGGCCCTTCTGGTCCACGAGGCCAATCCGCGTTTCACGCTGCCCGGCGGGGACGCCACGCGGGCGGCCCTGGATCAGATTCCCTTCACGGTCAGTTTCGCTACCCAAATGAATGAAACTGCCGCCCATGCGGATCTCATTCTGCCCGATCTCAGCCATCTGGAACGCTATGACGACGTGCCATCGGCCTCGGGGTTCAATCTTCCGCTGATCGGCCTGGCGCGCCCGGTGGTCACCCCCGGGGGGAATGTCCGCCACACCGGCGACGTCATCCTGGAATTGGCTGCGGCCATGGGCGGCAGTGTGGCGGCATCCATGCCCTGGGAGGATTTCGAGAGCTGCCTGAAAACCACCCTGAACGACAAGTGGGCGGCACTGGAACGCGATGGTTACTGGATCGACGAGCGGTTCCAGCCGGACAGCTGGTTCGACGCCTTCCAGACCGATTCGGGCAAGTTCGAATTTGCCAACGCCGCGATCGACTACGGGAAACTGTTTGCCGGTGTCAAGGCGCCGGGCGACAGCGGCCAGTTTCAGTATACGCTGATCCCCTATGATTCGGTGCGCATCGCTGGCGGCGGTGTAGCTTCGCCCCCGTTCCTGGTCAAGACCATATCGGATACGATCCTCAAGGACCCGCATCTTTTTGTTGAGATCAATGCCGACGCGGCGGCCCAGGCCGGGTTCAAAGAAGGGGATCTGGTCAACCTCAATACGCCGGTCGGCAGCGCCGCGGTTCGGCTTCATCTTTCCACCCGCATCGGCCCCGGGCTGTTGGCCATTCCCCAGGGGTTGGGACATACGGCCCACGACCGTTTCGTTACCGGCAAGGGGGTGAACGCCAACGACCTTCTGGCGGCGGCTTCGGACCCGGTCTCCGGTTTGGATGCCGCCTGGGGGATTCGCGCTTCCCTGACGAAAGCCTAATTTCAACTTGCACACGAGGTTCCAATGAAACAATCAGGCGATAATGGTAAGGCCAAGCGATTTGGGATGGTCATCGATCTGGACAAGTGCACGGGGTGCGGGTCCTGCATGGTGGCCTGCCAGGCCGAAAACAATGTTCCTTTCCGCGAGGATGAGTCCAACAAGCTCCTCAGCATCACCTGGATGCGGATTTACCGGCTGAACAACGGCAAGCCTTTCCCGAACACCGAAATATGCTATCTGCCGCGCCCCTGCCAGCACTGCGACGGCCTGCACGAGGGGCATTCTCCGTGTGTCTCTGTCTGCCCGGCTACGGCCACGGACTACGACGGTGAAACCGGCATTGTCAGCCAGATCTACACCCGCTGCTTCGGCTGCCGCTACTGCATGGGGGCCTGCCCCTATCACGCCCGGCACTTCAACTGGTGGGACCCGGTCTGGCCCAAAGGCATGGAGCAATATCTCAATCCGGACATCTCCGTGCGCATGCGCGGGATCGTGGAAAAATGCGGTTTCTGTTTCCAGCGCTATCAGAGGGCCCTGGAAAAGGCGCATATGGAGGGCCGCCGGGAGTTGGAGGAGCACGAGTACCAGACGTCGTGCACCCTGGCCTGCCCGGCGGGGGCCATCACGTTCGGCGATTTGCGCAACCCGGATCACACGGTGCATCAACTGGCCCAGCCGGATTTCAACAAGCACGGACGCCCGCAAAACCCGAACGCCTTTCGTCTGCTGGAGGAACTCGGCACCAACACCAAGATCTACTACCTCTCCAGCAAAAAGTGGGTTCGGGAGATGGGCCATCGGCCGGAACTGCTGAAAGCGCCCGAGGGCCATCATTAAACGGCCGGATTATTGACTTGGGGGGATGGTCTTGACGCGTGGACTTGCCCCCAACCATGGACTTCAAGACAACAGGAGCACCGGTTTTATGGATTCTGCACTCATACCCAAAGGCGTAAAACGCTGCTCGTTCTTTCAATTCCTGGGCGGCCTTGGTGCCGTTGGCCTGGTTCTGGCATGGGGCGTCTACGCGATGCTGCTGTGCTGGATCAAGGGGTTGAACCAGACCAACATGAATGATTACTACGGTTTCGCCCTGTGGATCTGGGCCGACCTGGCCGTAATCGCGCTGGGCGGCGGCGCGTTCTTCTCCGGACTGTTGAAGTACGTCTTCGGCAAAAACGAACTGAAGCATATCATCAATTTTGCCGTCCTGATCGGATTCATCTGCTACAGTTCGGCCCTGCTGATTCTGGCCATCGACGTTGGTCAGCCCCTGCGCTCCTGGTATATCTTCTGGCATGCCAACGTGCATTCCATGCTGACTGAGGTGGCCTTCTGCCTGTCGTGCTATTTTGCAGTGCTGACCATCGAATACATTCCCATGATCCTGGAGAATCGGCAGATCGACAAGGTTCCCTTTTTTCACAACCTGAGCCACAACATGCATACCTACATGGCGGTGTTCGCCGCCACGGGGGCCTTCCTGAGCTTCTTTCACCAGGGATCCCTGGGCGGCGTACCCGGTGTCATGTTCGGGCGACCCTTTGGATTCCGGGAGCATCTTTTCATCTGGCCCTGGACCTTTTTCCTGTTCACCTGGTCGGCAGCCGCCTACGGGCCCTGCTTTACCATCTGGCTGGTGCGGATTACGGAAAAGATCACCGGTAAGAAACTGGTGCGCGAATCGGCTGTCCAGCTGCTGGCCAAGATCGCCGGCTGGATGATATTTACCTATATCATCGCCAAGATCATCGACACCCTCTACTGGGCCAATGTCACCGCTCCCGGTCTCGGCTTCACCCTCAAAGACTTCTACTCCAACAACCCGCTCTACGGTTACTGGATTCTCGCGGCCGAACTCCTGCTGTGCGGTGTACTGCCGGCCCTGATGCTGGTAAGCCCGAAAATTCGCCAGAACCCCATCGGTCTTTTCATCGCCGTCACGCTGGGCGTCATCGGCGTCAGTCTGAACCGCTGGGTCATGGTGCTCCAGGTCATGGCGGTGCCGGTGATGCAGTTCGACCAGTGGGTGATGTACATCCCCAGCTGGCAGGAATGGGCCACCACCATTCTGCCGGTGGCCTACGGTGTCATCCTGGTCATGATATCCTACCGGTATCTACCGGTCTTTCCGGATGAGGCTGAGTTGAATCCGATTGAGCCGGAGACACCGGCGGCGGAAGCCGTGACCGACAAAGATCAAGACGCGGCGCAAGCCGAGGAACCGGGAATGACGCCGGCGGAGGCCTAACGCGGCGATCCTCAAGGAGGCAAGCTTATGTTCCCTTTTAATTTTGAATGGATCTGGGATATGTCCCATATCATTTTCATGGGCGGTCTCTGGTACGCGTTGAGCATCCTGGGGGCCGGAATGACCTTCATTATCATCAAATCGATCGTTGATACGGCCCAGGGCAAAGGTGGCCACCACCATTAATTCACGTCACGGCCCTTGTTCAGCGCTTCTCCCGGTTGCCCGTCGACGGGGAGAAGCGTTTTTTTTGGCAGCGCTCAGATGATGTTCGGTGTGGGCGTTTGATGACCGGCACAGCTGTACCTGAGGATCATCGGGTTGCATCTAACGGCGGAGCGAAAATTATGGACAAGATTATTATCGAAGGCGGACGACGGCTCGAGGGGACCGTCGCCATCAGTGGTGCCAAAAATGCGGCCCTGCCAATCCTGGCGGCGTCGCTGCTCACGGACGGCACCTGCCGCTTCACCAATGTGCCGGATCTTCGCGATATCACCAGCATTATCCAACTCCTGCAAAGCCTGGGGGTCCGGGTCGAGCGTCAGGCCGACGAGGTGGTCGTCAGTGCGGCCAGCCTGGCCAGCAGCGAGGCGCCCTACGACCTGGTGCGCAAGATGCGTGCGTCGATCCTCGTATTGGGACCACTGCTGGCCCGTATGCAGCACGCCCGCGTATCCCTGCCGGGCGGCTGCGCGATCGGGGCGCGTCCCATCAATCTGCATCTGAAGGGCCTGGCCCTGCTGGGTGCCGATATCAATTTAGAGCATGGCTATGTGGAAGCGCGGGCCAGGCACCTAAAAGGCGCTGAAATCTATTTTGACACCGTCTCGGTCACCGGAACGGAAAACCTTCTCATGGCGGCCGTGTTGGCGGAGGGGGTCACCGTGCTGCGCAACGCGGCGCGCGAACCGGAGGTGGTGGCCCTGGCCGAGGTGCTGAACCGCATGGGGGCGCGAATCGAGGGCGCGGGGACGGCCGTCATCAAGATCCATGGCGTCGATCATCTGAATGCGGTGGAAGCGCCCATCATTCCGGACCGGATCGAGGCCGGCACGTTCATGGTGGCGGCCGCGTTGACGGGCGGTGATGTCACCCTGACGGATTGTGAGGGCGAACACCTTGGCGCCGTATGCGACAAGCTCGTTCAGGCCGGCGCCCGCATCGATCCGTCCTCCGGACGCATTCGCGTCCAGGGCGCGGACACCATCGAAAGTCTCGATATTCGCACCCAGACTTACCCCGGGTTCCCCACCGACATGCAGGCCCAGTTCATGGTGCTCATGTCCGTGGCCAAGGGGCAGAGTATCATTGCCGAAACGATATTTGAAAACCGCTTCATTCATGTCAGCGAGCTTAAGCGGCTGGGCGCCGATATCGTCGTGTCAGGGGATACCGCGGTCATCCGGGGCCGGAACGCCCTTTCCGGTGCACCCGTGATGGCCAGCGACCTGCGCGCCAGCGCTTCCCTGGTTTTGGCCGGTCTGGTGGCCAAGGGCGTGACCGAGATCAACCGCGTCTATCATCTCGACCGCGGCTACGAGCGCATCGAGGCGAAACTGCAACAGCTGGGCGCCTCCATCTGGCGGGAAAGGATTTAGTCGCCTTCAGTCCCTCCATCGCCTTCCAATTGATTTCCCGTCTCCAGTGACAATCCATGCCGCAACGGCCGCCAACCCTGCACCTTCGGCCGGAACACAGCGCCTGTCAACCGGGCCGGCCGTGTCCCCAGGGCCATTCCCCGGGGACACGCCAATCTGCGCCACCCCCTTAGAGAGGCTGTCGTCGCGCGGGTGGTTTCTTGCCGTGAAGCGGCCGAAACAACGTCATTGTTCCCAGGGGCCAAGTCGGGTAGAATCAATGCTGTGGTCAAACCATCTTTGCCAACCCGGATGTCATGGATACGGGCGACGCCCTCCTGGCATCGCCCCCTGCTGCCCCTTACGGTCGCCTTCGCCCTGGGGATCGCCGGCCGGTCTTTAAATTCGGATCTGGACCCATGGGCCCTCGGCCTGATGGCGATTGCCGCGGCTTGGACAGGGTGGCGGCTGAGCATTCGACGCCGCAGCTGGGGCGCGCCCCTATTGCTGTTCGGGACACTGGGGTTTCTGGCCCTGGCGCCCTGGTTGCCGCGGCATCACCCTCCGCACCACCTCGCCCATTTTACGGACGGTAAGCCCCACCATATCGTCGGGCGGGTCGATTCATCTCCCCGTTTGACCGCCGATGGGCGATTGCGGCTGATCATCCAGGTCGCCGAACGGGGTGCGACCCCCGCCGACATGCAGCCGAGCGAGGGCAAACTGCGCTTGACGGTCTATGGTGACGCCCCCCCGATTCGTGCCGGCGACCGTCTGGCATTCAGGAGCCGCTTGCGATCCATCCGGAATTTCCGCAATCCGAAAGCCTTCGACTATCGGCGCTATATGGCGTACCGGCAAATCCATGCCACCGCCTGGTGCCAGGGCACGCAGCTTGAACGAATCTCGACGGAAGGCGATCCAAGATTGCCGCTTGAGTCGATCCGGGCGCATGGGCGGCATTTCATCGCCGCCGAGCTCTCCGATGACGCCCAGGCGGTGATGCGTGCGCTCACGATCGGAGACCGGCAGGCGATCGACCCGCCGCTGCGCCAGATTTTCAATCGCCTGGGCATCGGCCATCTCCTGGCCATTTCCGGGCTGCACGTCGGCATCATCGCCATCGTTCTCCTGGGTTTTTTAAAATGGTGCTTCCACCGGTTCGACTTTTTTCTCCAAACCGGCTGGGGGCACGCTTCCGCCGTGGCCGCCACCCTGCCGGTCATCGTGGCCTACGGCCTTGTGGCGGGTATGGCGCCATCCACCCAGCGGGCTGTGATCATGGTTTCGCTGGGGTTGGGCGCCTACCTCGTGCGGCGCGAGGGCGATACCCTCAACCTGATCGCATTGGCCGGGCTGTTGATTCTGGCCTGGCATCCGCCCATGCTTTTTGCGGTCGGTTTCCAGATGTCCTTTGCCGCCGTTCTGGCCATCGTCCTGGGGCTGCGGCATGCGTGGCCACAGCATCTGGCTGTGCCGGCCGCGCGGCGCCGCCGCCCCGGTTTTCGACTGTTGGTGTTTATGGCCGTTACAGCCTATGCCACGCTGGGCACGCTGCCACTATTGATGTATTATTTTCAGCAATTTTCCGTGATCGGCCTGGTATCGAACCTGATTGCCGTGCCTTTGATCGGCTTCACGGCACTGCCTCTGGGACTGCTTTCCCTGGTGTTATTGCCGATCAGTGCAGGGGGCGCCGCAGCAGTTTTGCAGTTGGGCGGACGCGTGCTTGAGGGGGTGATAACGCTCGGTCGCTGGGCGGCGGCCTATGAAAGCACTGCCTTGGGAACTTTTCAACCCACGGGGATTGAAATGGCAGGCTATTACCTCCTCCTGGGCGCCCTGATCGCCCTGCGTTCACATCCCCGGGCCAAATGGACACTGGCGGCGGCCCTGGTGGTTCTGCTGGCGGATGCGGGTTATTGGTACCATTATCGTCTCGGCCATCGTGATTTACGCCTCACCGTTCTGGATGTGGGGCAGGGCAGCGCCGCTCTGCTGGAGTTCCCCGGCGGCCGAACCATGCTGGTGGACGGCGGTGGTTATGCCGACAATCGCGTTTTTGACATGGGCCGCATTGTTATCGCCCCTTTTCTGCGACGCCACAAGATTCTGAAGGTGGACTATCTGGTCTTGTCCCATCCCAGCAGCGATCATATGAACGGGCTGATGCACGTCGTTCAGCACTTCCGGCCCCGTCTCCTGATCTGGAACCACGACCGCGTGGCCAGTGAGAGTGCGCGGCGGTTCAGACGGCTGGTTGCTGCTGAGGCGCTTCACAACCCCCCTTTCGAGGGGCTTGCGCGGGTGTTCGATATCGGAGGGGCCACGGTGCGTATCTTGAATCCCCCCGCTGATTTTGCGCATCGTCGTGATCGGGAGGGATGGCGCAACCTGAACAACAATTCGGTCGTCCTGCAGATCGCATTTAAAGGGCAGACCATTCTGCTGCCGGGTGATATCGAGCGGGCGGCCGAGCGGGAGCTGAAGCGGTCCATGTCGACGGCTCTCAGAAGCTCGGTTCTGCTGGTCCCTCATCACGGGAGCCGTTCGTCCAGCACCGACGCATTTTTGCAAGCCGTGCGCCCGGAGATTGCGATTTTCTCCTGCGGCTGGCGGAACCGTTTCGGGTTCCCCCATGTGGAGGTTCTGACGCGCTATCGGCAAATCGGCAGCCGAATTTGCCGCACGGACCGTAACGGAGCGGTTCAGGTGCAGGTGAAGCCCGACGGTCGACTGCTGCTGCGCGTCCAGGCCCGCCGCAACGGTCGTACGATGGCGCCCGTCATCCCCCCAAGGAACGACATTCTCGCCACACGCTTGCCTTAACCGGATATTTCGGATAATTATTAATCGAGCGTAGCATACACCATACGGCCATTCGATCCGACGTCGCGGCGCTGGAGTTGGGCGTGGCGGCCACCATCGAAGGCCCTGATCGACCCAACGAGCGTTTGCGCAGGAGGCAATCCATGAACAAGTATACGGCCGTCGGGCTTCTGGCCTGGCTGATTGGTATCGTCATCCTTGGTTTTCAGTCGCTGGGCAGCTTCATGGAACAGGAGGTCAGCTGGGCGGATGCCGATCTTGTCGATCTGCTGGGGGCAGAGACTTTCAGTTGGGCCCTGGGGTACGACTGGCTCTACCCCGTGTTCGAAACGCCGATATATTTGCTTCTCTTTGGTCTGGGCCTGATTTTTATTCTGATGGGGGTCATTTTCTGGCGCAAATAAAAACGACCGCCGTCAGCCCGCAAAAAAACCTCGGTCGGCATCGCTGCCGCCGAGGTTTTTTACGCTTGCCGTCCCTCGCTGCCGATGGAGGGCTATTCCACGTAGAGCTCTTGGCCGGGGTAAATCTTACTACGGTGGGAAAGCCGGTTGATTTGAAGCAGGCGGTCCAGGCTCATCTTGTGCAGCTGCGCGATTTTGAACGGGCTGTCGCCTGTTTTGACCTGATAGGTTTTTAGTTGACCGACTTTGACCGGCGCCGGGGATTTGCCCTCCGTAATTTTCAGGACCTGCCCTTTGTGCAGGCGAGTGCCCTGTAGACCATTCAACTTCTGGATGGCCTCGGTGGTCGTGCCATACTGGCGGGCGATGTTCCAGAGGGAATCGCCACGGACGACGGTGTGGAATTGCGTCTGGTCTGTTTTACGAATCGTTGGACGTCGAGCCGGACGGCGGTTGTGGGCCTTGTAGCCATGTCGCGGGATTTTCAGGCGTTTGCCGGCGACAATATAATGCGAACTGCGTAGGTTGTTGGCCCGCATGATGCGGCCGACAGACGTGCGGTAGCGCCGTGCGATGGTCGAAAGGGTCTCGCCGGAGCGGACGCGGTGATAGACGATGGCCGGTCGCGGGAGCGTTGTGGTCTTGATCGCGTCGATTTGCGCCAGAAGCGTTTCGCCCTTTCCATCGGGCACCTTCAGTTCGTAGCTGCGCGGCGGGGAGATTTTATAGCGCAACTCCGGGTTGATCTGGCGTAATTCGAATTCGGTCGTGCCGATGGCCCGGGCCGCATCCTTGAGGCTGATCTGTTTGGCCACGGTGACCGTCTCGTAGGTCAGCGGAGGGTCGACGATGCCAAGATCGATGCCATATTTTTCAGGTGCGTTCAAAATGTGCAGCGTTGCCAGAAAGCGGGGAACATACCGGGCGGTTTCGCGCGGCAGGCGTTCATATAGATCCCAGAAATTGTCGAGGTAGTTGACATTCTGGGTGCGGATCGTCCGCAAAACGCGCCCCTCCCCGCAGTTGTAGGCAGCCAGGACCGTGGTCCAGTCGCCGAAGATGTTATGCAGTTCTTTGAGATAGGCGATGGCGGCGGTGGTGGCTTTCTCGGGATCCATGCGCTCATCGATGAACTGGTCGCGTTTGAGACCGAATTTATAACCGGTCGAGGGGATGAACTGCCACAGCCCTAATGCACGGGCGCGGGAGAGGGCCCTAACTTTGAAGCCGCTCTCGATCAACGGCAGCCACGAAAGCTCCTCGGGAAGCCCGGCTTCCCTGAGCGCTATTAGGATTTCAGGGCGGTAGCGCCCGGAGCGCTTCAATGATTGGAGAAAGAAAGCTTTTTCCGGTCCGACGGTAAAGCGTTTGATTTCCGCCTGAACGTGCCGGTTCATGACCAGTGGAATCGCATTATGGTTGCCGTTGACCACGATATTGCGCGAAGCATAGATCTCCAGAATTCGCTTGGAGATCAAGAACCGCAGATCTTCCTTCTGCTGGATAAGTTTGAAATCATCCTGGGCTTCGACATCGAGGATCAGGGCATAGGCCTGATCCAGAGAATCGACGGCTTTCTCGAGCTCACCTCGTTGCCAATACTCCTGGGAGGCCCGACAGAATTCCAGGGCTTCGTCCAACTGCGACTGGGGAGATTTGGCGGCCGGCCGGTCGGCGGCTCCGGTGCCGACCTTGGAGGCGAGTTCTTCCTCAGACATCAGGGCAATGTCCTCGTGGTCCCCGTTCTGGTAGACGTTTTCATCGATATCGACGGGGCTCAGCGGGCTGTTTTCAGCGCTGCTCAGGGGCGCAGGGGGTATCGGGCCTGGATCTTTGGTGTTCATGGACGAAGGCGCGCAGGCACCCAGCATCAATGTCATCGTCACAGTCAATAGGGAGACAGCAAGGGCAGATCTTCTCACAGTTTACCATCCTTCTAAGGCAAGGGCACCTTAAATGAAGAGGACATATAAATTGGTAATCGATTCTCTAGTCGTTATACAGTGCGTTCTTGGATTGTCAAGGTATATCAGAAACCAAGCGGTGTGCGGGCAGGTGTAGAGGTCGAGCTGGAAGTGATCATCACCGCTTGGAAAAGCATACCCCGGCCGGCCGGTTCGAGGCCAACCCCTGCGGCCTGCAATCGACGGGGCTGCGATCCTGAAGACCTTATCGACCTGACGAAACAATTCTTTAGCCATGGAGACACTTTCCTGCCAGCTCGCCCGGGCGGTCATCATACGGATTCGAAGCGGCAACGACGAACGAGGGCCGTCATGGGATGGTTAGCGGATTGGAATCCACGGATCGCCATGCCGACTGCTCAACGCCGGGGAGGGCAAGGCGCTTTTTTGTGCGAAAAAACGAGATAATCGTCGTAATTCAACGAAATTAATTTTAATTTAGCGTTTTATATAAATATTTTGATTAAAAACGTTATCATAATATTTATTTGGAATTAATAGGTGTTGTTATTTGATGTGAAAGATATTACAAGGCGTTGTTTTATGCGGTCCGGCCTCAAAATTCGCTGCGGTGGCAACCCGCCGGATATACAAGGATATACGGGCC
>JAAUYG010204561.1_pt1 | contig 23573 bp, 20 predicted proteins | sample 7278091 | NCBI WGS metagenome assembly JAAUYG01 (sample SAMN14350201, study PRJNA611818) | marine sediment metagenome | isolation source: surface marine sediment (0.6m) | place: French Polynesia: Moorea | collected 2018-08 | reverse complement strand
GTTTCTTCCGCAGTCTGAAATCGGAACGTCTGAAGCTATGCCGCTTTGAGACGAGAGCATCGGCAAGAAACGAAGTTCTCGATTACATCGCCTTTTACAATGGTCTGCGCTTGCACTCGACCTTGGGTTATCTAAACCCAATTGAATATGAAAAAGAACGATTGCGAAACGCTGCTTAACCCGGTGTCCGTTTTGAGTTGACCACTACACTTGCTGGTGAATGCCGTATCGATCTTGATCTGGAGTGCCTCGCGGTTGAAGTCGTTGATGACGTTTAAGGCTCTAAACCGTTTGCCCGTGTAAAGCGTATCGCTCATAAAGTCGGCCAACCAGACTTGGGTTGGCCGTTGTGGCACCAACAAAGGCCGTTTGATTCGGTTGGGTAGCCGCTTTTTCGCCCGGCATTCCTGATTCAGCTTAAGACTGCAATAGACGCGATCGGCTCGTTTGGGTTTCCAGTGATGGCCTTTATGCTTGGGCACTTTGAACGTTTTCCGGAAACCCCAGCGAGGATGCCTGTCGATTTCGACAATGAATGCGAGGAAAGGAAGCCACCGATGCGAAAATTTACCTCCCTAACCAAACTCCTTGTTTGCATGGCATCCGCATTGTTAATTGCAGGATGCGCAACCAGCCAACCGTCAGAAGCCCCGGATGCAGAAGTTGAAATACTGACGATGCCATTTAAAGGGCTCGCCGCGGAAAAAAAAGATATTTTCGTATTCTTCGATGGGACCGCAAACACGCCCGATTCAGAGACCAACGTGTGGCGATTATACGAGGAAATTTTGAAAGATGACGCCCCCCAAAAAGTCACAACCTATCTTGTGGGCGTCGGCAGCCCGGACGATCAGCCCCTTCTCGGTATGGCCTTAGGAAAGGGAATGGAAAAACGAATTCTGGCCGGATATGAACATCTCATAAGAAACTACCGGGCGGAGGTGAGAGACAATATTTACATTTTTGGATTCAGTCGAGGCGCCCATCAAGCCCGCGCTCTGGCAGGTTTGGTCGCCTACGCCGGTATTCCTAGCTTCCCGGTAATGAATGAACAAGACCTCCGTAAAGCCACCAATAGCATCATCGAACACGTGAAGAAAAAAAGTGATGACGATTATGTGGAACACTGGAAAATTTGGAACCCGGAAAGCAAGCCGGTTTTGGCCGAAGACATAAGAGCAAAACTCGGATTTAAGATGAGCTCGGCGCAGGTCAACTTTTTAGGCGTTTGGGATACGGTCCCGGGATCATCACTGAAAGACTATGGGACGTGCAAAGAGAAGAAGGGTTTTGTTAAAAGATACCTTTATTGGCTGATCCCGGGTGTTGACAAGGGTGAGCGGTACAAGTCCGATTCTTACCCACCGATCCGTAGGATTGTTCACGCCGTTTCAGTAGATGAAAAACGAAGCAAATTCGCTCCTCTTCTGATTTGTGATCCGATTAACCCGGAATATACGGATAAAACAGAGGTCTGGTTTCCAGGGGCTCATGCCGACGTTGGCGGGGGTTATAAAAAGCAATTTGAACTTCCGGATATTTCTTTGGGGTGGATGATAAACCACCTTTCGGAAACATACGAATTTCAAAATCCGGTAACGTTTTTCGAAGGTAATCCCAAAGGGCTCGCCCATTGGTCGATCGGCGATTCGCCGGCAAATATCGGAAGTGTCTGCGAGGATCGCGAGCCGCCGGTAAACGCCGCTATGCATAACGCGGTTCAGGTTCGCAAAAATGCCGGGAATGTAAGAATTCGAAAAGAAATGGATAACGTTAAAGTAATCGTGGAAGAGGACTATCCCATCGACTGTCCGGAATGAGGGTTTACGCCACGAAACAACCGTATGGCGCAAGTGGGGAATCGTGTGGGGAAATTTTGTGCGGAAATGAAAAAGGGTTAGCGAATAATCGCTAACCCTTTGTTTTATTGGTACGCCCGGCAGGATTCGAACCTGCGATCTTCAGCTCCGGAGGCTGACGCCCTATCCCCTGGGCTACGGGCGCACGGTGAAGCCACCTCAATAATGTCTTTTGGCCCCAGCGCTGTGTTGGGCGATCGGATTAAATCCTCGAAATACCGACGTATTCCTCCGGTTCAATCCTCACGGCCGCCTTGCGCAGCGCCCAAAATCCTATTTTTGAGATGCCTTCACGGCATTCTGTCCATTAAGGGAATTCGTTACTGCTGTCAAGCGGGTGGGGGCATGAGGCCCATTTCCTGGAGGGCCTCGATGGCTTCGCCCACCACGTAGAGCGAGCCGGCGACGACGATGGTGTCTTGCGGGCCGGCGGACTTGACGGCCTGTTCCACGGCCTGGGTCACCTGGGGGACGACATCCACGCTCCGGATGTGGTGCAGGGCGGTGTCGGCCAGGGTCCGGGCCGGCACGGCGCGGCCGATTTTGGGGGCGGTGATGATGGCCCGGCGGCAGGGCGGCAGCATGCCGGCCAGCATCCCGCCGTAGGGCTTGTCGTCCAGGATGCCGACCACCATCAGGATGTTCCGGTCCTTGAGGTGGTTCTGAAGATAGCGGCCCAAGTTGCGGGCGGCGGCCAGGTTGTGGGCCCCGTCCAGGATGATGTGGGGCTTCTCGCAAACGGTTTCGAGCCGCCCCGGCCACTGGGTGGCCATGAGCCCCTTGCGGACGTGGGCCGCATCGATGGTCACGCCATTTTGGATGAGGATCTCGGCCGTAGCCAGGGCCAGGCTGGCGTTGGACACCTGGTGCTCGCCCAAAAGCGGCGTTTTTAGGCCCGCCCACCTGTGGTTGACGCCGTAATAGGTGAATTGGCCGTCGGCCTGCTGAGCGGTACGGAAGTCCGGACCCTGGCGAATACAGGGGGCTTTCATGGCGGCGGCCTTGGCTTCCGTCACCCAGACGGCGGCCGGTTGCTTGACCCCGGTGATCACCGGGGTTTTCTCCTTGATGATGCCGGCCTTCTCGCCCGCGACCGCAGAGATCGTGTTGCCGAGATAATCGCAGTGCTCCAGCGAGATGTTTGTGATGATGCATGCTTCGGGGGAGAGCATGTTGGTGGCGTCCAGGCGCCCGCCCATGCCGGTTTCGATCACGGCCCAGTCCACCGGGCGCCGGCCGAAGGCATAGAGGGCCATGGCGGTGGAGAACTCGAAGAAGGTAGGCTCGCGGTCACCGGAATGAACCGATGCGACCGCCTTGTACGCGGCCACCACTTCGCGATTGGATATGGGGCGGCCATCGATGCGGATGCGCTCGTTGAAGTGAACCAGGTGGGGGGAGGTGTAGAGCCCCACGCTGAAGCCGGCCGCCTGCAGAATGGCGCTCAGCATGGAGGCCACCGAACCTTTGCCGTTGGTGCCGGCCACGTGCACGCTTTTGAAGCGATCCTGGGGGTGGTCCAGGTTGGCGAGGATGTTCCGCATCACGTCCAGGCCCAGCTTGATGCCGAAGCGGTGCAGGCTGTACATGGTCTCGAGGCATTTTTCGTATTCACCCATGCTCACTTATCTCCCGGTCCGCTCTGATCTCAGATATGCCAAGCTTCATCGAGTGTAGGTTGGCGCTTGAGGTTTCACATCGGGGTCGGTATCAGCATCGCTATCGGAATCGAAATGTTATGTTTTTGATGCCCGATGTCGATCACCCTTATCTATCAGTTCCAATGCTACTTTTCTTGTACGTACAAGAAAAGTAGCCAAAAGAAAACGCCCCTCGCCCCGCTTTTTCCTGCGCGTCGTCGATGCGGGCGGTGCGCGTCGGAACTCGCTGGCGCTCGAACAGCCGACGCGCTATTCACGTCCGCACCGCCGATGCTCGGCGCGGGACAAAGGGAATTTAAAAACCAACCCCAGGGCTTGACTGTTCATCCAAATCTTATCTGTAAATCTGAAAAAAAATACTCTTGGTAATGGCTGCATCGTTTATAATCTATATTTATCGAACACAGAAGACGGTTTCGTAAATAGTTCGGTAGACGGCTTGGGAAGCCCGAGGAATGAGGCCTACGCGGCGTATTCCGGCAGGTGGCGAGGGTTTCGCGAAACGCCGCTGGCGGGCCATTTACGGAATCGTCATAGGGGAAATTAAATTGTGCCCGTCCCGAAATGGTAGATTTTGGTTCAGGCCAAGGCCGCTGTGCTTTTGAAACCGACGACGTAATCGTCGTCGCGAAGTGACGCGTCGCTTCGCCAACGTCAAGGATTTCGAAAGTGCGAGAACGCCGGCCTGGGCCGAAAGATGCCTTTTATGGATGGGCACTAAACAGAAAAGCCCGGCAGCATGGCTGCCAGGCTTAATTTCGACGGGACGTCTTAGCGCCGGTAGGCTCGGCGGGCCGCCGCGATGCGTTCGCGCCGCAGCGCTTCACGCTGTTTGCGCCGCCGGAACTCGCTCGGCTTCTCGTAGCTCTTCTTGAGCTTGAGGCGTTTGAAAAGACCGTCGTTCTGAATTTTTTTCTTCAGGATTCGAATGGCCTTCTCAATGTCGTTGTCGTAGACTTTGACCGTAATTTCCTTCAAATTTCTCGCCCCCTTCCGGCCACCGGCGATTTCAGCAATGCAATCGGTTCCGATGTTGTGATTTTGAATCCATGTGAATTAAAGAGAGTTACATACAGGATCATAGCAGCAGAATCAAGTCTTTTATGTGAGCACGATAATGACAGCGCAGGATTATTCAAACCCGTCGGGTTCCAGATGGCCCGGCCGGGCAGTTTGCATGCGGCTGGAAACCGTGCCCGCGACACCGGGATTGCGCGGCGGCAAAACCGGCGACGCTCGTCCATTAATTGGCTTGACAGGTCCAGGCCATTAGGCGATAGTCCTATTTTTGATTGAAAACCGCTAGTTCGTGCCCGCCGGCAATGGTGAGTTTTGGCTCTGGCCCAGGCCGCAGTGATCTTATAGGCGTTCTGGCGACGTCCGAAGATGGTAAAACGCCATAACGCCGGGCTGGTCCGCAAAACGCCTTTTCCACGCGGGCACGAAGTCCCTTTATCACAACCCGATATATAAGGAGGAGGTTCTATGCGCTTGATTCTTTTGGGAGGTCCCGGAGCGGGCAAAGGCACCCAGGCCAACTTCATCAAGGAAAAGTACGGCATTCCCCAGATCTCCACGGGCGACATGCTGCGTGCTGCCGTCAAGGCCGGCACGCCCCTGGGCAAGGAAGCCAAGGGTTACATGGACTCCGGTGGACTGGTGCCGGACGAGGTGATCATCGGGCTGGTGAAAGAGCGCATCCAGGAACCGGACTGCGGCAAGGGCTTCCTTTTCGACGGCTTCCCCCGCACCATCCCTCAGGCCGACGCTATGAAGGATGCCGGGGTTCCCATCGATGCGGTGGTGGATATCGATGTGCCCGACCAGGAAATCATCAAACGCATGAGCGGCCGCCGGGCCCATCTGGCCAGCGGGCGCACCTATCACGTCATCTACAATCCGCCCAAGGAAGAGGGTAAGGACGACGTGACCGGCGAGCCCCTGGTGCAGCGCGACGACGACAAGGAAGAAACCGTCAAAAAGCGCCTGGACGTCTATCACGAGCAGACCGAGCCGCTGATCGACTACTACAAGAAGTGGGAGGCTACCGGCGAAGCCGCGGCCCCCAAATACTGCCACATCGACGGCGTGGGCAGTCTGGAAGACATTACCAAGCAGATTTTTACGGCTTTGGACAATGTTTAATAGTTAGGCTTTACGGCGTATCAAGCGAGAGTCCCGTCGGGCCCGGCCCGACGGGATTCTCTTGTTTGGAAAGGCTGTGAGGCGGGTTTTTGTCTCAGGGTTCGAGGATCCAAGGGGCCGAGGATTCGAGTGATAAACCAAATTCAGAAACCAACATCTCTTACCCTGAACCCCAAAACCTGAAACCTCCTCACCACAGCCCCCTGTAGTCAAAATCACTTGACCCCTTGAATCCTCGAATCCTTGGACCCTCTTCCCCCGCCCCCAGAACCTTTCAACCCTCTAGTTTCCGTCTTGCGAATTCGATGGCGTCTTCGCGGGTGGTGAGGCTGCCGGCCAAGCGCTCCTCCTCTATCTGCTCCAGCAGTTCGCCGATGACGGGCCCGGGGTGCAGATCGAGATGCCGCATCAACTCCCGGCCGTTTAGCAGCGGGGCGGCGGCAAGGGCCGGACGGTAGGTGTCGTCGTGGTAGCGGATCAACCCGGTGACAAAGGCCTCGAAGGCAGCATCCTCGACGGTCGGGTCGGAGCGTTTGCCGCGCCGGTCGGCTAGGGCGTGGACGAGGATGTCCACGCTCCAGGGGTCGCCGCTGCGAAAAAAGCGATGGATCGCCCTGGGGTTGATTTCTCTGCCGCCCCCGGCCGTGAAAAGATCGAGCGGACGAACGTGCAGCCGGATGACGGTTTCAGCCTGCTGGGCCTCCCGGCGCGAAAGTCGCAGGCGCTCGCTGACGGCGGCCGCCATCCGGGCGCTGCGCGCGGCATGACCCAGGAAGCGCACACGCCCGTCCGGCGCGACGCTCCGGGTGTCCGGCTTGCCGATATCGTGCAGCAGCAGCGCGTATTTCAGGACAGCGGCGACACCGGCATTGCGGTGGTAGCGTACGGCCAGCGCCGCACTGATGGACCAGGCCGTATCGATCAGTTGTTCGAGGGCTTCAAGGGATTTGAGCGTATGTTCGAAAACGTCGAAGTCATGGTGCGCGTTCTGCCGGCAGCCGGCCATGGCCTGCATTTCAGGAAAGAGCGCTGTCAGCAGCCGGTCCGCGGCCATCATTCGAATCAGCCGCATGGCATCCGGCACCGCCAGAAGCTGCAGGAGTTCACCCCGGATGCGTTCGCCGGCCGGTTGGACGATCAGACGGGCCAGCCGCCGGATGGCGGCGCGCGTTCGGTCCTCGATCGCAAAGTCGAGGACGGCTGCCAAGCGGTAGGCCCGCAAAAGCCGCAGGGGGTCGTCTTCGAAAGCGCCGGGGGCCGCCATGCGGATGCGCCGGGCGGCCAGATCGTCGCATCCGCCCAGGGGATCGACCAGGACCTGCGCTTGAAGGTTCCAGGCCACGGCGTTGACCGTGAAATCCCGGGCCCGCAGATCGTCCTCGATCCGATGGTTCCTGAGCGCCGTGACGTCGATCAGGTGGTCTTTGGCCGCTATGCGAAAAACGTGCTGTCCGGGTTTGCCCATGACGACCACACGGCCGCCGCCAGCCGCGGCGACAGCCCGGGCATAACCGGCGGGATCGTCAGCCGTGGCGATATCCAGATCGACCGGCGGACGTCCCAGCAATAGGTCCCTCACACTGCCGCCCACAAGATAGGTGTCGGCCGCCGCGGGAAGGCGCGCCAGGGCAGCTATGTTAAAGCGTTTATCGATGCGACCCTCCTTCCGGCATTCTGGATAGGGCGGGTGGTGTCCGTCGATGCGCACCACATGGTCGGAACGGCAGCCCGGATTGGTTCGTTTGGGTCATTTCGGGTTGACGGGAATTCTCCGGCGCCCGTCGCATGCTTTTCCCGTCCATAAGGCGCAAAGGCAATGAAATCAAGCCAAAAGCGGCTCCGTAAACTCAAATAACTTGACAGGTCAAAAGCGATGATTTAGATTCGAAATTATTAAAAGGCACGGGGCCCGCCTTGGTTAAGCATTCAGACGATTTCTTCAAACAAACAGTTTAATTCTGTTCCTCCAACACAACCAGTGAAGGATCCTATTCTAAGCACCATAGTATAATAGCGTCTTCAGGGATACTGAATCCGATCTCACGACTAAAGCGCCAGTAGAACGATTGAATCGGTGAGGTTCGCCGTTCGTCCGCCCGTTTGCCGCAGGCATCGGGAGGATGTTATTGCGGCGTGCCTCGATGGGACAAAACTTGGGCAGGGGGGTGGCCTTCAATTTTTCCTTCAGGAGCGATATTTGAATGAATATCAGTGAATTAAAAGACATGAAAATCAGTGAGCTGACCCAGATGGCGAAGAAATTCAAAATCGAGGGGGCAGCCGGTATGCGCAAGCAGGAACTTATTTTCGCCCTCCTGCAGTCGCATATCGAAAAGAACGGCTCGATCTACGGCGTGGGCACACTGGAAATCCTGCCGGACGGATTCGGCTTCCTGCGCTCGCCGAGCTACAACTACCTCCCCGGGCCCGATGATATTTATGTCTCACCTTCCCAGATCCGCCGCTTCAATTTGCGCACCGGTGACACGGTATCCGGACAGATCCGCCAGCCCAAGGAATCGGAGCGCTATTTCGCCCTTCTCAAGGTGGAGGCCGTCAACTACGAAGATCCCGAAGTGGCCCGCGAGAAGATCCTGTTTGACAATCTCACGCCACTATACCCCGAGCGCAAGGTGAGTCTTGAAATCGAGGCCGACAACTACTCCACGCGCATCATGGACCTGATGACGCCCATCGGCTTCGGCCAGCGCGGCCTGATCGTATCGCCGCCGCGTACCGGCAAGACCATGCTGCTGCAGAACATCGCCAACAGCATCATCGCCAGCCACAAAAACGTGGTGCCGTTTGTCCTGCTGATTGACGAACGGCCGGAAGAGGTCACGGATATGCAGCGCTCGGTGGACGCCGAGGTGATCAGCTCCACTTTCGACGAGCCGGCCGAGCGACATGTCCAGGTGGCGGAGATGGTGATCGAAAAGGCCAAGCGCCTGGTTGAACATAAAAAAGACGTGGTTATTCTCCTCGATAGTATTACCCGCCTGGCACGGGCTTACAATTCGGTGGTGCCGCCCAGCGGCAAGATCCTCTCCGGCGGTGTGGACTCCAATGCCCTGCAGCGGCCCAAACGTTTTTTCGGCGCGGCCCGCAACATCGAAGAGGGCGGCAGCCTGACCATTATCGCCACGGCGCTGATCGACACCGGCAGCCGCATGGACGAGGTCATTTTCGAGGAATTCAAGGGCACCGGCAACATGGAACTGGTCCTCGACCGTCGTCTGGCCGACAAACGCGTCTTCCCGGCCATCGACATCAAAAAGTCCGGCACCCGCAAGGAGGAACTGCTCATGCAGGCCGACGTCCTCAACCGCGTCTGGATCCTGCGCAAACTGCTGGCTTCGCTCAACCCGGTGGACAGCATGGAATTTTTACTTGAAAAAATTGGCGGAACTGTCGATAATAGCGATTTTCTGCAATCGATGAACACTTAATGTCAATCTGGAGATAGGGACGTATCATGAAAAAGGATATTCATCCGCAATACAATCAGACCAAAATATCCTGCCACTGCGGGTCGGTGGTTGAAACCGGATCGACCCGCAAGGATATTACGGTGGAAATCTGCTCCAAGTGCCATCCGTTTTTTACCGGTAAACAGAAACTGGTGGACACCGCCGGCCGTATTGAACGTTTCCGGAAAAAATACGAAAAATTCCAGAAAGGCCAGGCCTAACACCAGTCGACAGCTTTACCGGTGTTGCGACGTGTGCAAACCGGCATTACCCGAAAGCCCCTTTTTACCTATGCGGTGAAGAGGGGTCGTTTGTTATGGTGCCGGGCGTTTGCGGCCGCCGGGGGATGGGTGAAGCCCTCGCGGCGTCCATGCGGAACCGCTGACAATACCGGCCAATCGGTCGGGGGAATCCATGTTAGACAAGCTCAACGGCGTTGAAAAGCGTTTTCTGGAAGTCGAAAAACTGCTCAGTGATCCGGATACGGTCAAAGATCGCGGTGCTTTCGAGAAATTGAGCCGCGAGCATGCCGACCTCAGCCGGGTCGTGGAATCCTATCGCCAATATAAACAGGTCCTTGACCAACTGGCGGACAGCCAGGAGTTGCTCAAGGACGGCGATGCCGAAATCAAGGAGCTGGCGCGCGAGGAAGTGGCCGGGCTGACGGTCCAGCGCGACGACCTGGCGCTCGAACTCCGGAAGATGCTGGTGCCCAGGGACCCCAATGACGACAAGAACGTGATCGTCGAGATCCGAGCGGGCACCGGCGGCGACGAGGCCGCCCTTTTTGCGGCCGACCTCTTCCGAATGTACGGCCGCTACGCCGAAGGCCAGCGCTGGAAGGTAGAGATCATGAGCCAGCACGACACCGGGGTGGGCGGCTTCAAGGAAGTGATCGCCATGATCCAGGGGCAGGGCGCCTACAGCCGCCTGAAGTATGAAAGCGGCACCCATCGCGTCCAGCGCGTGCCGACCACCGAAACCCAGGGGCGGATTCACACCTCGGCGGTGACCGTGGCCGTTTTGCCCGAAGCCGAAGAGGTGGATGTGGCCATCGATCCCAGCGAGCTCAAGATCGACGTCTACCGCGCCACCGGCCCGGGCGGCCAAAGCGTTAACACAACTGATTCCGCCGTGCGGATCACCCACTTGCCCTCCGGGCTGGTGGTGACCTGCCAGGACGAGAAGAGCCAGATCAAGAACAAGGCCAAGGCCCTCAAGGTGCTGCGGTCCCGACTGCTCGACCAGATGGTTCGGGAGCAGAACGCCAAGCGCTCGGCCGAGCGCAAGAGCCAGATCGGCGACGGCGACCGCAGCGGACGCATCCGCACCTATAACTTTCCCCAGGGCCGGGTCACCGATCATCGCATCGGGCTGACGCTCTACAAGCTCGACGAGATCATGCAGGGTCACGTCGATTCAATCATCGAGGAGCTCGCGACCCACTACCAGACCCAGGCCCTCCAGAATGCCTCGGCCTGAGTGGACCATTCTTTCGATTCTGGAATGGACCACCGGCTATTTCCGCACGCACGCCGTCGACAGCCCGCGGCTGGACGCTGAAATCCTTCTGGCCCACAGCTTGGGCCTGCGGCGGATCGATCTCTACCTGCGCTACGACCAGCCCCTGGGGGCCGACGAACGGGCGGCCTTCAAAGCCCTTGTCAGACGCCGGGCCGCCCGCGAGCCAGTGGCCTACATCGTTGGCCGGCGGGAATTCTGGGGCCTGGACCTGCTGGTGGGGCCCGAGGTGCTGACGCCGCGCCCCGAAACGGAACGGCTGGTCGAAACGGCCCTGGCTTTTGCGGACGGTTGCGAAACGCCGCGGATCCTGGACTTGGGCACCGGTTCGGGCTGCATCGCCCTGGCGCTGGCCCATGGCTGCCCCGGAGCCCGGGTCTTCGCCACCGACATCTCCCGCCCGGCCCTCGCCGCGGCGCGCGAGAACATCCGCCGTCACGACCTGACCGAACGGGTTCAGCTGGCGGCCGGGGCGGATCTGGACGTGTTCGCGCCGCCGCGCGCCCGATTCGACCTGATCGTCTCCAATCCACCCTATATCCCGTCGAAGGATATTCAAACACTGGCGCCGGAGGTTCGCGATTACGAGCCGCGGGTCGCTCTCGACGGCGGTGAGGACGGCCTGGCCGTTTACCGGCGGATCGTTCCCACGGCCGCGGCCTGCCTCCGGCCCGGGGGGGGACTGATCCTCGAAATCGGCTGGGACCAGCGCAGGGCGGTGACCCAACTGGCGCAGTCCACCGGCCTGTACCGCGACATTGGTTGCATCGCGGATTACAGCGGCCGCGACCGCGTGCTCCGCATGGTGCGGGCCTGATCCCGGGTGCGGGCAGGGTTGAAAAAGAGGTTGCAGATCACCATCGAGTCTGTTAGTAAAGGTCGATTTTGAAGGCGGCCTGTAAGGATCGGCCGCCTTTGTACGATCCATCGACACGAGGGGCCAAGGCGCGCCCCTAATTCACACGCTTTCTGACCGGGCTCCCGGTGCTTTTCCTGGGGAAAGTCGGAGTCGGGGAAGATGAAAGCGGTAGCCTCAACCGAAAGGCAGAAGGAGACAACATGGCACACATCACAATGAAGGAACTCCTGGAGGCCGGCGTCCATTTCGGCCATCAGACCAAACGCTGGAATCCGAAGATGAAACCTTACATTTTCGGGGCCCGCAACGGCATCTATATCGTCGATCTGCAGAAAACCGTCCGCATGTTCAAGGGGGCGTATAGCTTTATCGTCGACACGGTCGCCAGCGGCAAATCGGTGCTTTTCGTGGGCACCAAGAAGCAGGCGCGCGAGTCGGTTTACGAGGAAGCCAACCGCTGCGAGATGTTCTACGTCCACAACCGCTGGCTGGGGGGCATGCTCACCAATTTCCAGACCATCAAGAAGAGCATCGACCGTCTCAACTATCTCAACGAGATCGAAAACGACGGCACGATCAACATGTTCCCCAAAAAGGAACGGCTCAAACTGGGCAAAGAGCGCGGCAAACTGGACAGCAACCTGGGCGGTATCCGCAGCATGAGCGGTCTGCCCGGCGCCATGTTCATCGTCGACCCCAAGAACGAAGCCATCGCCGTGCGCGAGGGGCGCCGTCTGGGGATTCCGATTGTCGCCATCGTCGACACCAACTGCGACCCGGACGAAATCGACTATATCATTCCCGGCAATGACGACGCCATCCGGGCGATTCGGCTGGTGACCTCCCGCATCGCCGATGCCTGCGTTGAAGGCCGCCAGCGTTACGAAGAGAAGCAGCAGGCCGAGGCCGACAAGGCCCAGGATGAGACCGTCGAGGAGGTTCCCGGCAGCGCCGATCTCAAACCCGGCGAGCGCAAGGTGATTTCCGACGGCACCCAGGGGCCGGTGGTCGAAATCATCCGGCGGGCCACCCCCGAAGAAGGCGAGGCGCCGGCCGATGCCGAAGCCGCCGTCGAAGCCACCGATTCCGAGCAGACAGGAGAATAAGCATGTCCACGATTACGGCAGCCATGGTTAAACAGCTCCGCGATAAGTCCGGCGCGGGCATGATGGATTGTAAAAAAGCACTGACCGAAACCGGCGGCGACATGGAAAAGGCCGTCGACTTCCTGCGCAAGAAGGGCCTGGCCACCGCGGCCAAGCGCGCCGGCCGGGCCACCACCGAAGGCGTGGTCATGCCCTACGTGCATACGGGCGGCAAACTCGGCGTGATGGTCGAGGTCAACTGCGAGACGGATTTCGTGGCCAAGAGCGACGACTTCCAGGCATTCGCCAAGAACGTGGCCATGCACATTGCGGCCATCAATCCCCTGGGAATCACGCCCGAGGACATCCCGGCGGAACTGATCGATCGCGAGAAAGCGATCTACATCGCCCAGGCCCGCGAGACCGGCAAGCCGGAAAACGTCATCGAAAAGATCATCGAGGGCAAGATGGCGAAGTTCATCAAGGAAAGCTGCCTGATGAACCAGCCCTACGTGAAGAACCCCGACATCACCATTGCGGATCTGCTCAACGAGCTGATTGCCAAGATCGGCGAGAACATTTCGATCAAGCGGTTCGTTCGCTACCAAATCGGAGAGGCCTGACTTGACACCTCGATACAAGCGCGTTCTTCTCAAGCTGAGCGGCGAGGCCCTGATGGGTGAACAGGGCTTCGGCATCAGCCCCGACATGCTCAAGTATGTATCCGAAGAAGTACGGGCTATCGTCGACAAGGGGGTCGAGGTGGCCGTCGTGGTCGGCGGGGGCAACATCTTCCGCGGCATCGCGGCCAGTTCCTACGGTATGGACCGGGCCTCGGCCGACCATATGGGCATGCTGGCCACCGTGATCAACAGCCTGGCGCTCATGGACGCGCTCGAAAAGAGAGGCATGCCCACCCGGACGCAGTCGGCCATTTCAATGCATGAAGTGGCCGAACCCTTCATTCTCCGCCGGGCCGTGCGCCATCTCGAAAAGGGCCGCGTGGTCATTTTCGCGGCAGGCACCGGCAATCCGTATTTCACGACGGATACGGCCGCGGTCCTAAGGGCCCAGGAAATCCATGCCGAGATCCTGCTGAAGGCCACCAAGGTCGACGGGGTCTACGACGACGACCCGGTCACCAACCCCAACGCCGTATTCTTCAGCGACATGACGTACATGGAAGTGTTGGAGCGTCAGCTCAAGGTGATGGACATGACCGCCATCTCGCTGGCCATGGACAACAAGCTGCCGTTGTCCGTCTTCAATCTGACACAGCCCGGTAATATCCATAAAGTGGTGTGCGGGGAACCCGTGGGCACATTGATCCACAACTAGATTCGACCCCGCCTGTTTTCAATCCCAATCCAACCGGCAACCCCATATCAACAGGTGAGCGCCATGTTAGATGACATTTACCAAGATACCCGTGAAAGCATGGAAAAAACCATCACGTCCCTGAAAAAGGATCTCAACCGCGTGCGAACGGGGCGTGCCAACCTTTCCCTACTGGACGGTATTCGGGTCGACTACTACGGCACCCTGACCCCGCTCAACCAGATGGCGTCCCTTTCGGTGCCCGAAAGCCGCCTGATCACGATCCAACCCTGGGATGCGACGGTGATCAAGGCGATCGAGAAAGCCATTCTCAAATCGGACCTGGGGCTGACCCCCTCGAGCGACGGCAAGATCATCCGCATCGCCATACCGCCGCTGACCGAGGAGCGCCGCAAGCAGTTGGCCAAGTCGGTTCACAAGACCTGCGAAGATCACAAGGTGGGCATTCGCAACCTGCGCCGCGATGCCAACGAGATGCTCAAAAGTCTCAAAAAGGACGGGGACATTTCCGAGGACGACGCCTTCCGGGGGCAGGATCAGGTCCAGAAGATCACCGACGAATTCGTCGCCCAGATCGATACGATCTACCAAGAAAAAGAGAAGGAAATCATTGAGTTCTAAGCGCATTCCCCGGGATGGAGACGACCTCGATCCCGGCCGCCTGCCGCGGCACGTTGCCATGATCATGGACGGCAACGGCCGCTGGGCCAAGAAGCGCCTGCTCAATCGGATTCAGGGTCATGAAAAGGGGGCCGACACCGTGCGGGCCATGGTCGAGGCCTGCCGCGAAATCGGCATTCCCTTTCTCACGCTCTACGCCTTTTCGACCGAAAACTGGCAGCGCCCCAAACGGGAAGTGGACGCGCTGATGGCGCTGCTGATCAAATTCCTGGAAAACGAGCGCGACGAACTGCAAAAAAACGGCATCCGCCTCGCGGCCATCGGCGAGGTCGAACGCCTGCCGGGCAAAGTGCGCCGGGCGCTGGACGAGGTCATGGCAGCGACCGCCGCCAACGACAAGCTGCGCCTGATCCTGGCCCTTAGCTATGGCGGCCGTGCGGAGATCGTGCGCATGGCGCGCTTCCTGGCCGAGGCCGCCGCAACCGGTAAAGTGCAGGCCGAGGAGATCGACCATGACTGGGTCGGCCGCCACCTGTACACTTCCGACGTGCCCGACCCGGACATCCTGATCCGCACCAGCGGCGAGATGCGCGTCAGCAATTTCCTGCTGTGGCAGATCGCCTACGCCGAATTCCACTTCACCCCCACCCTGTGGCCCGATTTCGGCAAGGAAGAGTTCTATCGCATTCTGGGGGACTATCAGCAGCGTGAACGCCGCTTCGGCAAGGTGGACACCGGGGCGGACACGGCCTGAATCCCGGCGTGGGGGCATGCCCCTTCGTCGCCGCACGCTGCAGGGAAACCTGCCTATGCACCTGAAACGCTGGATCACCGGTCTGCTGGCCCTGCCGCTATTGATCTATATGATCCATGCGGGAGGCCTCTGGCTGACCATCCTCGTGGCATCAGCTTCCCTGGCCGCCTTGTTGGAATACGATCGCATCGCTTATCACGCCTGGCAGACCGCGCTGCCGGGGCCGATTCCGGTGGTGGGGCTCCTGACCATTCCGGCGCTCTGCGGCGCGGCGCACGTAGGGCGGCCCGACCTCATGCTGGCCGTGCTTCTGGTCCATTTTCTGCTGGCGGGCATGCTCTCGCTCTTTTTTTTCGGACGGGACACACGGGTGCTCGAAATCGTGCAGAAACAGATTCAGGGCGTGCTCTACATCCCGCTGCTGCTCTCCCTCTTGATTCTGATCCGGCAGGTGCCCGACGGCTTCCTGTGGATCTTCACCCTGGTGCTGGCCGTTTTTGCCGGGGATACGCTGGCTTTCTATACGGGGACCTTTCTCGGGCGCCACAAACTCTGCCCGTCCATCAGCCCGGGCAAGACCATCGAGGGTTCGATGGGCGGCCTGGGGGCCAACATTCTGGCGGCGGTCATCATGAAGCCTTTCTTCCCCCCTGATGTGAGCTGGACCCAGATCCTGCTGTTCTGCCTGCTGAGCGGTGTTGCGGCACAGATGGGCGACCTCTTTGAATCCCAGATGAAGCGCGTTTCCGGTATCAAGGATTCCGGGGGGCTGCTGCCCGGACACGGCGGTATGCTGGACCGCATCGACGCCCTGCTGTTCGCAACGCCGGTGGCGTATCTGTTGTTGAGGGTGTTCTGATGACCGCGGCCCCCAAACCGATTGCCGTGCTGGGCTCGACCGGCTCCATCGGACGCAGCACGCTCAAGGTGGTGGCGCGTTTCCCCGACCGGTTCACGGTACGGGCCCTGACGGCGGGTCGCAACGTCGATCGGTTGGCCGAGCAGATCGACCGTTTCGCCCCTGAGGTGGCCGTGGTGATCGACCGCGAGACCCGCGACGCCCTTTATACCCGACTGGGGTCCGGTGGCAGCACCGAACTGTTGTGGGGTCAGGCCGGCTACGAAGCCGCCGCCCGCCACCCGGACGTCGAGACCGTGGTGACGGGGATCGTCGGGGCGGCGGGGTTGCTGCCAACCCTGGCGGCCGTCGACGCCGGCAAGGACATCGCCCTGGCCAACAAGGAAACCCTGGTCATGGCGGGCGAGATCGTCATGGCCCGCGCCCGGGCCTCGGGCAGCGCCATCCTGCCGGTGGACAGCGAGCATAGCGCCATATTCCAATCCATCGGCCGGCACCCCCTCAGTGAAGTTCAGCGCATCTATCTGACCGCTTCGGGCGGACCGTTCCGCACCAAGCCCCGGCGCGAATTTGCCGCCATTACACCCCGCGAGGCCCTCGCCCATCCCAACTGGGACATGGGCCGCAAGATCACGATCGACTCGGCCACGCTGATGAACAAGGGCCTCGAATTCATCGAGGCCAAGTTTCTCTTCGATTTCGCCACCGATGCGATCGAAGTCGTGGTTCATCCCCAGAGCATCGTGCATTCCATGGTGGCTTTCGTGGACGGCTCAATCATCGCCCAGTTGGGCGTGCCCGACATGCAGGGGCCGATCGCCTATGCCCTGTCCTATCCCCAGAGACTGCCCCTGGATCTGCCCCTGCCGGACTTTGCGGATCTGGCCCGCCTGACCTTCGAGGCCCCGGACATGGAACGCTTCCCCTGCCTGCGGCTGGCGCTCGGGGCCTGCGCCGGCGGCGGCACCCTGCCGGCCGTGCTGAACGCGGCCAACGAGGTGGCCGTCTACGCCTTTCTCGAGGAGCGGATCGATTTTTCCGGCATTCCGGCCACGATTGAAAACGCTCTCGAGCGCCACAACCCGATCGGTCGACCGGCCCTCGAGGACATTCTGGCGGCCGACCGCTGGGCCCGGGACACGGCGGCCGATTTCACCCTCCGCCGCGGGGGCGGTTAGACGATCTCGCGGGATAGGGGAAAACCATCGGCCTGGAGATGAAGGCTTGCAGTTTGGTGTCAATTCCCTTATGATCCCCCGCAAATTGAAGGCCGGCAAAACTTCCGTTTCATTTTTCAATCCGCATATCCTGAAAGCCGTTCCAGCATATCCATGGGCAGCAATATCTTCGCATTCATCATCGTACTGGGCGTCCTTATTTTCTTTCATGAACTCGGCCATTTCCTGGTGGCGCGCTTTTTCGGTGTGGGGGTCGAAAAATTTTCGCTGGGGTTCGGGCCGCGGCTGATCGGCAAAACCATCGGCCGCACCGACTACCGCCTGTCCCTGATCCCCTTGGGCGGATACGTCAAGATGGTCGGGGAGGAGCCGGACACCGAAATCGACCCCGCCCTGATCCCGATTTCCTTCACCCACAAGAACGTTTATCAGCGTTTTGCGATCGTGGCCGCCGGCCCCCTTTTCAACCTGCTGTTGGCGGTGCTGATCTTTTTCGTGGTCTTCATGACGTCGGGCATTTCGGTGCTGCGCCCGGTCGTGGGCGAGGTCGACCAGGCCTCGCCCGCCGAGAGGGCCGGCCTGCAGACCAAAGATCTCATCGTTTCCATTGGTGGTACCGCGGTCGACAGCTGGGAGGAAATGTCGTCGATGATCAAGGCCACCCGCGGCCAAGCCTTCGAGATTGGATTCGAGCGTGACGGCCGGCTGCGCTCCGCCCGGATCAAGCCTGAGCTCAAGACCACCCAAAACCTCTTCGGCGAAGAGATCGAGCGCTATCTCATTGGGGTGCGACCGCTGGGCGACTGGTTGCCTCGCAAACTGGGATTCGCCGAGTCGCTCGCGCTGAGTGTGAGTCGCACCTGGGAAATCACCGAGCTGACCGTTCTTAGCGTCGTCAAGTTGATCCAGGGCAAACTCCCGGCCGAAACCCTGGGTGGACCGATCAAGATCGCCAAGATGGCCGGGGCGCAGGCCCGGGAGGGCGTGACCGCCCTCCTGATATTCATCGCCGTGATTTCGATCAATCTGGCGATTCTCAATTTTCTCCCCATCCCGGTTCTGGATGGTGGGCATTTAATGTTTTTTACCATCGAGATCATCAGCCGTCGGCCGGTTAGCGTGAAAATTCGTGAAATCGGGCAGCAGATCGGGATTTTTCTGCTGATCGCCCTGATGATTTTCGTCATTTTCAACGATATCGTGAATCCTTAGAGCGCCGGTCGCTGCCGGCCGGAAGCGCGCATCTTCACGGAGGGGAGGCCGCACCATGCCGCATCGCCTGGAAATCACGCTCAAGCCCGAGTTGATCGACGCCGAGGGCGAGACTCTGCGCCGCAAGGCCATGGATTATTTCGGGATCGCCGTGGAGAACGTCCGCACGGTGGCGGTGATTACGATCGACGCCGATCTGACCCCGGCGCAGTTGGAGACGGTGCGCGAGGAGATATTCACCAACCCGGTCACGCAGGTCTCCTCCTATGCGCCGCTGCCGGTGGCATTCGACTGGATGGTCTGGATTGGCTACCGGCCGGGGGTGCGCGACAATGCGGGCGCCACGGCGGTGGAGGCCATCGAGGACATGCTGGGCGTCAGGCTGGGGCCGGAGGAGGGGATTTATACCTCCAAACGCTATTGTCTGGCCGGTACGGCGCTAAAAGCCGAAGACGCCCAAATGATCGCCGGCGAACTGCTGGCCAACGACATCATCCAGCAGTGGCGGGTGACGTCGGCGGCCGACTGGAGTCCCGAAGAGGGCATCGGCATCATCATTCCCAAGGTGCGCCTGGATCACGTCCCCACGGTGACCACGCTGCCCATCGACAGCGACGAGACCCTCCGGGCGATCAGTGATCAGCGCAACCTGGCCCTGAACCCCAACGACATCCCCACGATCCGCAATTACTTCCTCCAGCCCGAAGTCCGCGCGCAGAGGGCCGCGGTCGGCCTGGACGATCCCACCGATCTTGAGCTGGAGTATATCTCGCAGGCCCGCAGCGACCACTGCAACCACAACACCTTCCAGGGGCTCTTCCATTATGCCGAGCCCTGTCGCGGACACCGGGAAACCGTCGACAACCTGTTCAAGACCTGCATCCAGGCCCCGACCCTGGCGCTGCAGGAGCGCAAGGACTGGGTCGTCTCGGTGCTTTGGGACAATGCCGGCGTGGGGCGTTTCGACGACGATCACTACTACGTGATCACCGGGGAGACCCACAATTCGCCTTCCAACATGGAAGCTTACGGGGGCGCCATCACGGGCATCGTGGGGGTCTACCGCGACCCCATGGGCACCGGCCGGGGGGCCCGCCTGCTGATGGGCGGTTTCGGCTACTGCGTCGGCCCCCGGGAATACGACGGCGATCTCAAGCCGCACCTGCATCCCCGCCGTCTACTGGACGGAGTGATCGAGGGGGTGCGCGACGGCGGCAATAAGAGCGGCATCCCCACCACCTGCGGCCAGATCCTGTTCAATCCCAAATATCTGGGCAAATGCCTGGTCTTTGTGACCGCCGTCGGGCTGATGCCGGCCGTCGTCAAGGGCGAGGCGGCGGAGAAGAAGACGACCTCGCCCGACGATTTGATCATTATGTGCGGCGGCCGGGTGGGCAAGGACGGGATCCACGGGGTAACGGCCTCCTCGGAGATCTTCTCGGAGAACACGCCGGCCGGCCACGTCCAGATCGGCGACCCCTACACCCAGAAGAAGATGCACGACTTTCTGCTCGAGGCCCGCGATGAGGGCCTGATCCGCTTTATCACCGACAACGGCGGCGGGGGCCTTTCGTCCTCCATCGGGGAGTCGGCCCTGTTTTCGAACGGCTGCGAGGTGGATCTGGAGAAGGTGCCGCTCAAGTACGCCGGCCTGGACCAGTGGGAAATCTGGATCTCGGAATCCCAGGAGCGCATGACGGTGGCGGTGCAGCCGGACGACCTCGAGCGCTTCATGGCCCTTTCCCGCAAGCACGCCGTCGAGAGCACGGTCATCGGCCGCTACACGGATACGGGCAAACTGCACGTGGCCTACGAGGGGCGCAATTGCGCCTATGTCGATCTGGACCTCTTGAAATCGGGATTTCCGCAGTGGGAATTCGACGCCGTCTGGCGCTCGCCCGAGGAGCGCGGGCTCTGCGAACCCGCCATCGGGCACCCCACCGACTTCGGCCAGCTGCTGCTCGACATACTGGCGCGGCCCAACATCAGTTCGCGCGAATGGGTTCCCCGCCAATACGACCACGAGGTTCAGGGCGGCAGCGTGATCAAGCCCCTGGTGGGCGTCGACCGCAACATCCCCAGCGACGCCAGCGTGATCCGCCCGGTGCTGGCCAGCGAGGCGGGGCTGGCGCTGGCCCAGTCACTCCTTCCGAGCTACTCGGCCATCGATGCCTACCACATGATTGCCGCCACCATCGACGAGGCCCTGCGCCGGGTGATCGCCGTCGGGGGCGATCTGGATCACGTGGGCGGCGTGGACAATTTCTGCTGGCCCAACATCCAGTACGACCCGGTCAAGAATCCGGACGGGCGCTTCAAGGCGGCTCAACTGGTGCGCGCCTGCCGGGCTCTCAAGGATATCTGTCTGGCCTACGAGATCCCGCTGCTCTCCGGCAAGGACAGCATGTATGTCGACGGCAACCTCCCGGGGCGCTACGGGATCACCCACAAGGTTTCGGCTTTCGAAACCATGCAGTTCAGCGCCCTCGCCCGCGTTGCGGACATCGGCGTGTGCACGAGTCTGGAGGCCAAGCAGGCCGGGGATCGGGTCTACCTGATCGGCCTGACGCACGACGAACTGGGCGCCTCGGAATACTACGAGCATTTAGGCTACACCGGATTGAACGTGCCCCAGGTGCACCCCCAGACGTTTATGCCGGTTTACCGGGCCCTGCAGACCGCCATCGCCCGTTCGCTGACGGCCTCGGTTCACGGCCTCTATCGCGGGGGACTGGCCGTTCACGCCGCCCTGGTGGCCATGGGCGGAGGGCTTGGACTGACCCTCGATCTGGCCGATGTCCCCTGCGACGCCGAACTAGCGGATGACCGCATCCTGTTCTCGGAATCGGCTGGCCGGTTCCTGGTGACCGTCGATCCGGCCCGGCAGAATGCGTTCGAATCGCTTTTCGAGGATCTGCCCCTGGCGCGCATCGGGTTGGTGACGGCTTCGCCTGAATTGACGATAAATGGAAGGGATGGCAGCCAATGCCTGACCCTTGATCTCGACCGGCTCAAAGCCGCCTGGGAAAAACCCTACGGAGAGATGATATGAGCGCCAACGTGCGGGCACTGGTTCTGACCGGCTTCGGCCTGAACTGCGACCTGGAGACCGCTTTCGCCCTCGAGCGGGCCGGTGCGGCAGCCGACCGAGTGCACATCAACACCCTGATCGACGGCGGGGTTCGCCTCGAGGATTACCACATCATGGCTTTCGGGGGCGGTTTCAGCTGGGGGGACGACCACGGGGCGGGCGTGCTCCAGGCTGTGCGCATGCGCACCAATCTGGGAGCGCAACTGCTGTCCTTCGTCGACAACCAGGGGCTGGTGATCGGCATCTGCAACGGGTTTCAGACCCTGGTCAACCTGGGGCTGCTGCCGGGTTTTGACAGCGACTACCAGACCCGGGCGGTTGCCCTGACCTTCAACGACTGCGGTAATTTCCGCGACGACTGGGTGCGCCTGAAAATCGATCCGGAATCGCCCTGCATTTTTACACGGGGCCTGGACACCATCGACCTGCCCATTCGCCACGGCGAGGGGAAATTCTATGCCGAGCCACCGATCGTCGACAGCCTGGTGAGCAACCGCCAGGTCGTGATGCGCTACGCCGATGCCGACGGCCATCCGGCCGAGGGCGCTTTTCCGTTCAACCCCAACGGATCCATTGGGGACATCGCCGGGATTTGCGACCCCACCGGGAGAATTTTTGGATTGATGCCCCACCCGGAGGCCTTCAACCACTGGACCAACCACCCCGAGTGGACACGGGAAGCCGACCGGCGGCGTCGGCAGGGGCAACCACCATTCCCGGACACCTTAACGCCGGGTATCCGTATTTTTGAAAATGCCGTCCGCCATATCAATGCACGCTGATCATGACCGGAAAACCTCCACGCCCAATCACCACACCTCAACCTCTCGCCTTCGCCATCAAGCGTACATCCGTGGTGTTTCCCCAATCCTTTGCCCAGGGGCCATCATCATAGACCGATCAATTTGATGTATTTTTGGATGCTTGGGTCTGTTCCCCGCCTGGTTCGGGGAAGGTAGACTTCAAACGCTATATTTATTTAATGGTGGGATTAAATTTGTTTATGGTTTTTGGTGTAGGTCTTAATTGATTTCATTTCCCGATTGGAACCGATCAAATTTCGACATGGCGATTTGATCTTAAAACTTAATAAATACGATCGGATATCAACATTTCTTGCCCTGGTGCGACGCCCCCGGCCACCCGTTCAATCATGGTGGAATGATTTTTGCTCAGATTTCGGGTGTGTCAAAATTCATGGAGGAAGCATGGAGCCCAACAAAGGTTTCTCACTCATCGAACTTGTCATTGTCTTGGCCATTCTGGCGGTGGCCGCCACATTCACCGTACCCGCCTTTCTTTCCTGGCGCGACGACAGCAAGGCCAAGGGCGCCATGGCCTCGATGCGGGCTGATTTCGAGCGAGCCAAGATGCGCGCCATACGCGAAAATGCCAATGTCCGGGTGGCGTTTGACGTCGATTCCTACATGGTTCACACGGATCTCAACAGCGATAATACACTGGACGCCGATGAAGAAGTCATCGCCCAGACAACGCTGCCTCCGGGTGTGACCATGACGAACACTTTCGGCGACGACGATATGAGCTTCTCGGGGCGGGGCGTTCCGGCCGCCGGATTGAGCGACGCCGGCCGGGTCACCATGACTTCCCCCGGTGGTGTGGAATACGATGTGATTGTCAGTCGATTCGGTCGCATTCGGACGGAATAATCGGAAGCAGGCAGGCAGCCAACGCGGAGGAAAAGATCAGAATGTCAACGACAGCGAGCAAAAATCAACGCGGTTTCTCGATTATCGAGATGCTGGTCGCCATTGCGATTCTGTCGATCGGCATGCTGGCCATCGGCCGCATGCAGTTGATGACCGTACGCAATACCACGAATGGCAATACAACCACGGAAGCCGCCATGCTGGCCCAGGCCAAAATGGAGGAAGTCAAAAATACCGCCGATATCACCAC
>JAAUYG010277032.1_pt1 | contig 23581 bp, 18 predicted proteins | sample 7278091 | NCBI WGS metagenome assembly JAAUYG01 (sample SAMN14350201, study PRJNA611818) | marine sediment metagenome | isolation source: surface marine sediment (0.6m) | place: French Polynesia: Moorea | collected 2018-08 | reverse complement strand
TTTACTGTTATTATGGGTGAATTTATTCTAATGGTGTGTTATTTTTTCAAATTACAGTGGTCCCTGCGCTTTACCCCCCCCCCCCCCCATTTTAAGACTTTGCTGTAATTTAAGACCGGCTATCAATAACCTCTCCCAGTATATTTCCAATATAATTATCCCTCCATTTTAAGACTAGTTTCAATTTAAGACTACTTTCTTCTGCGTGAATGGGTAATCCATTTTCAGACTACTTTCCTAGAGATCTTACTTTCTTCTGCGTGAATGGGTAGTCTTAAAGTGCAGGGATCACTGTAATGACAAAACCGGGGAAATCATATGAACAGTATATGTTCTTTTGAATCATCCAAGCAGTGCATAGCGAGTATTTTAAACCCCCGTGGTGCGAAAATTTCCCAAAGATACCTCAAAGAAGGAAGTCGGCATGAAAACGAAATGTGCTCATGAGTGACCGAAGCTTCAGGAAGTAACAATGTGATTGGCTATAAGGTGCCACATGACCAAGTCTAGTTTGGCTTCCGAAGGAAACCGATTATACATGTCGCGATTTTTGTGGTGCGACATGCTCCCAATTATCACTGTAGCACTGGCGAGAATTGTTACAGAAAATCTTCCTCCTTTCTTTGTAGATTTAGTTGTTAGATTATGAATTGATATATACTTGGATAAGAAATATAAAGATGGGAGAGCACTGGTGGCTGGGGATCTCATGGTCGCACTAGGATCTCCAGAAAAAATCTTGCTGGTGCCATATAGCTTCCGATGACAATCGTCAGTAGCCAGTTACATGTGTGATGGATGGATGCCCTGGTCCACACACTGATGTATAAGGTAGCAGTTGTGGGGTCTGCTGTCTAGACGGGAGCTGTCCCACTCAGGAAACTTCCCCTTATCAGGTTTCCTTCCACTGGCATGGGGATATTATACATCCTACATGCAGTGTCTCCTTTCCTGATGTCTCCTGGGGTCTTCTGACCTCCTTTTCTCTTATCAAAAGTTTTCCCCCCATGGTGGGTCCTGAGACACCCCTTGGATATGTAGTTCACAGCACAGTTATGGGAAATAAAACCTGAAGAAATGGTGTCAGCCCTGTCGCTGTACAGGTCAACTTGGTGCATATCAGCAAGGTCAGACAAGATGCTGAGAGCAAAGAACCCCTGAATGCCAATTTGCATACATAAATGGGCCTTGCACCGCTGTGCATATGTAATAAGATGAAGTGTCCCTTTGGTTCATAAAAGTAGCAACTATGAGGATGACAGGCCCATTAACAGGCCATGATTGACAGAGAAGAGTGCCTGTGATGTGACAAAAGTACCTTACTACAGTCAGAGTGAAGCTTCCTGGGGGGGGGGGGGGGTAACCAGCTGCTGCTACTATTGATTACTGTCTGGAAACGCTGTGAGCATCATTGGGAAGAGCAGGGAACTTCTACAGTTGTATGTACATGTATGTATGCTACATGTATAGCAAGACGATCCATAAAGATAAGTGTACATTATGGTGCTTGAGAAATAATTTGGTTTCGTTAAAATGACTGGCACAAATGTCTGAGAAGCAGCTCAATGAAGAGACCCACACACCCATCACTGCTTCTAGAGGCTCTGATAAAATACCCATATTAAGCTAGATTTGTTCCCCTGCCTGTTACATTGTGCCAGAACCAGGTCTGCTAATAGTGCCTGGCTTCTGCTGACTCAGGCAAAAAACCAACCCTTTCTGGAAGCTAGAAGTTGCAAACCCAGAACTGCAAGCTCAGCCTTTGGCAACTTAGATGTTATAGGTTTCGGAACCAGACAGGGTGGTGAAGGTTTTTTGTGAAGTTTTTTGTGGAGGAAGCATATTACACAGCCAGCGCCTATCAGACAAATCTTTGGTTTGGTTATGGTGCACTGAGAGCTGGCTGTGCCTCCTACAGATTCAGTTTCACTGGGAAACTAAAGTTTCAAGTCAGGAAATTAGGTTTCTTTGAGCCTTTGCTGCTTTCTCTAGGTGATGGATGGCTGCTTTTTGGCCAAGTTATTATACAAAATATATCTTTTTTTTTTGAGTGGAGGGGAACAAAGTTTTGTGCTGCACCGCATCACTGGCAGTTTTATTCTGGTTTTGAATCATCTTGTGCCTGCTGACACGGAGCCTTTTTGCCTTACCTGTTGAAACTGTCTGCTTGTACTGTATATTTTCATAGGTATATTTCTTTTTTTTTTTTTTGTCTTTGTATTCTATATTCCCTGTCAAGTTTTATGGCCGGCCCATAAATATAATTTATGCCTGTGTGGCCAGAGTGGCAGTATGTTAGTTTAGTGGGGAATTTTAGTGTCCTCTATGTTTGGCTGACTAACACATGCCTTGTGTTACAATGACAATTTCCCCAGGAAAAATGTAGCTGGAAATTTTTTTTCCAAGAGCTCTGCCTCCACGTGTACCATTGTGCTGTACCAGGTACCTGAGTCTTTAGATGTGTGTGTATTTTTTTGCTCCAGTGCTAGTACATGTAGTTTTCCTTTGTGCCGTATGGCAGAGACCAGTACTTTATGGCCGTATGATTGCTATCACAAGGCATATACATGACCCTGGCCCTGACATTTATATCATATAATAATATACATATACTATGGGTAGTTCTACCAGAAAACACATGGAAAAAACATGCGGCAAAGAAGAAATTATCCAGAATCCTGCACAGCAAAAACCTAATATGTAACAGTTATCAGCTTAGATCTTCCAATATATATTATTGCTCCTTACATTGGGCTGTACAGTAGTCCCGCTTTTAGTGGCCACTCTCATCGGAGGCCACCCTCTCTTAATATGACCTTAAAACTTTGGGGCTACTATTACCAATGCATTCACTGCTCCCTCTCACCAAAGGCCACCTCTCTAATTATGTCCGCAATTTCTTGGCATTAAGGTGGCCTTATTAGAGAGGGACTACCCAGATTAGGCAGTCTTTTGTAATTAATGCCTGAAGCAAGCATTAATAAAGAAATACATGTATAAATCATTGACTGTGTATTGGGCCCGTCTCTGCCTGTGTGTGGAACATGGGATGTCCATCTGCGGACAGCTATATGCAACTCACCTTGGGTACTGCTGCACTTTTCAATGGAGTTATTTTGAGAAAAAGTGAGAAACGAAGAAAGTAAAGAAAAAGGAAGTAAAAACACCTGGACAGAGGAAGTTAAAAGACAGAAGAAAGAGAGAAGTGAAGGCTTTTGTTGAGATGGAAGTTGGTCTGGAGATGTGGAGTTTGGAGTGTAGGGGGAAAGGAGAAGGGGGGCTGGGGAGGTTGAGGGAGAAGTATTAGGTGGGAAATTCCTGTAGGTTGGTGGAATGTAGTGAGAGCCCAGGGTGCCACTGTTTGGGATGAGAGGATAGACAGATAGAAGGAGAGAGGATACAGTGTAGCCAGGGTTTATACCAGGCACTGAGTAGGGGGAGGAGCCAGCAACTGGTTAACTAAGCAGGTTGTGTGGGTGTTCTGGCTGTTATAGACAACAGTTTGCCAATATGTAGGACCCCAGAGGTCTTGCCAAGAACTTGCCGGAGAAAAAAGTTTGGCAACATTGCGAAGGCTATTAGTCTATATGTATAGCCCACTCATACACTGTCTAGATCAGCATTGCATAACGAGGATACTATGGCCCGTAAATGCTTTGTTGGACATAGATAGCCACATATGGTGATATATTTAGTCAGGGAATTTATGTATAACATGACGACTAGAGTTTTTACTTCTGGGTTGTTCAAGTACACCCAAAGTGTGATATTACCCCACTAACGTAACTAGAAGGCCCTAATACTACAGGGTAAAGCATGTACAGTTCCATATACACAGATAATGAAACCCTGCAGTATATCACTACTACCACATGTATAGAGAGCACATGCCCTCAGTTCACTGATGTAAGATTTGAGAGGGCCAGAACCATTCACCCTGTCACGTTATATTAAGCTCCCTATCAATGAACCAGAAGTTTTGTAGTCTTCTGTGTCTGCCTAAGTACCAGTCATCCTTCATAGTCTTTGAGATTTGCTGCCCTAAACCCCTGACCCAAAACAAACTTGGGTCAAGGGGGACACACTTCAATGTCCTACTCCAGTCTAGGGTAAATAAACAGCCAATGTTCAAGGAATGGATTCTGGCAGGCCAGACCCAACTTGTATGTTGTCTCTATTGATTCTCAGTACATGTGCTTGATTGACATAGATGACATTTCCTGTAGTACATACTGTCATCTCAAGCCTGTCTTTCACCATGTGTTTCAGAAAGTAACATACAGAAATCGACCATATTGCTTGCCATTAAGTTATGTAATATAATGAACAACAGGAAAGCCCCAACCATTCCGATGACTAGCAGTAGATTTTATCCAGCTTGTTCACCGACAAAAATATGGCCGTCCCTTGTATGTTAAATATGTCTGCTTGAAATAACACATGCACATGTATATTGAAAATGAAGCCAGGTCTAGTGTGGTTAAATGTACATGTAGTATGTGCTTGATAAATCTGCTATAATCCCGTTTAGTTCATGTACCAGAAAAAGAGTCAGTAAACCTAAATCAACATCGTTGCATGCACTCCCGCCATCTTGTAACCCTTACATGTATTTGCAACTGAGATATATATTCTAAAATGTTCTCGTCTGTGTTTCCGCTGTTTCCAGCTGCAGATTCAGCTGCAGGCTCATGTTCCCCAGCCGGATCTGGATGGCTCGGGACAGCGCGGGGTGGAGGACGAAATCGACGCAGCACTGACAGACTTACAGACGTCACTGGAAGGATCCTCCATTTCCACAGCCAATGACATCACCCAGATCCCAGAGCTGCAGGACTATCTGAAATTCTTCAAGTCAGTAACCATAGCAATAGTTGGGGCTAGTCTTTTCACAGTTGTGTGGGCAGTTTTAATTGCTTGTAGGCATCAAATGCATTCTGATACATGTTATACGGTATTTTATGTATTGGTTGATAATATACAGTGAAACTTGTATATAAAGACCACCCTAGGGACCAACAAAATGTGGTCCTTACACACAGGTGGTTCTTGTATGCAGGTTCAAGGAAAGTAAATGCTGAGGACCTGCAAAATGCAGGCTTTATCAGCAGGTGGTCTTTATGTACAGGTGGACTTTAGTGCAGGTAGAGTAGAGTTCATACCATATTGAAAGTAAGTACTACTGATAATATGCATTTGTTTGAACCCCTGCATACCGTAACATTTGGGTTTTTGTCAAGCAGCACTGTCAATTACCATTGTACAGTCATCCTGATGGACTGCATTGCTCTCGAAAGCTCTAGATGCATACAGTTGTAGCAACGACTTGTACTATGTACGATGGCCTAAAGATTATACATGTATATACATATATACTTATTTTTGCAGACCCAAGAAATTCACATTCAAGAGTTATAAGAGATACTTCTTCAAGTTTCGTGATACACACTTGTGCATGTTCCGCAACCCAGAAGACACAAACGACGAGCCGTTGAGCAAGTTCAACCTTCGTGGTAAGTTGTCAACCATGGTGAAACACAGTCTGCACATCCTGTCACTTCGTACATCTGGTGCAGGATCCATTTCTACATTGTGATCAGGAGTTATGACATCTTGTAATTTGAATTTTTGTTCAATAGCCTATTATGTTAAGCATGCGTGGCACGGGTAACAAGATGATGATTTAAATTATCGAATGTGAGTACCTAGATAACACATGTTTCCCCGGGAGGTCATTTGCGTAGAACTGTGTTAAATCATTTAGCTCTCTAATGGTGATATAAATCCTACTGTTAGGTGCCTGGTTTTATGTAAATCGGTATGAATACTGTATTGTTTAACAATATGCATATCTTTGTCTGATCCGCTAGGTTGTGAAGTTCACCCCGATGTGAACATCGCCATGCAGAAATATACCATCAAGCTATTCTACCCTTCCTCAGATGGCCTATCCGAAATTTGGATTAAAGTCGATTCGGTAAGAGTCACCATCAATGAATTATTTTGCATTGCATTATAACATACCAGTCCGCGCACCGACCAAAATCCTGTCGTGTGCGCAAGGTCTAAATCCAACAATCCCCACTTTGCTGGCATAGCCAAAAGATTATATACCATATGTATATACCGTATGGCTCCGTCCTGCGGGTCGGGAACTCCGCCGCGGCCAAAGATTTCAACACAGCGCTTGGGACGGGGCTTGATTCCTTAATTGAAGACCCATTGATACAATACAGCAGGTTGACTGGGAGGGTATAGGATGTACTGGTATGTCTCACTCAAGCAAAGAAGTCACCCACAACAAGTTTTCTCTGTCTCGTAACAGTGTGCAGCTTGATCAATATGTAACAGCATGCTGATCACATCCGGGGCTTTCCTGGGCAAAGACAGCGTCACTGCTCTGTCAGCGAAAGCAATGAAATGTTGAGAGGACTTCCTGTGTACTTTGCAAGCCAGCAAAAACATTTAGCGTTGCTCTATGTGGCTTTGTTCACGGTCTTCATCAAGCATGTTATGATTGGCCTGTGATAGCCTGCTAGATGGGGGTGTCTGGTACAAGCCATGTCTGTGAATCTATTCTAGACTGGGCCAGAGCTCTTGAAAATACTTAAGTCTAATATTTGCCTTAAGTCTCCAAGCCAGCGTTCTCGAAAATACTTAATTCTGAGTTTTGACTCGAGTCAAATTCTCAGCCAATCACAGCGCTCAGTTTGTTGGTGACTTAAGTCAAACATTGGGGTTAAGTATTTTTGAGCACCCTGGCCCCAGTGGCTGGGATAGGTAAGGTGTGTGGGCAGGGGGTGGTAGTTTTTTCCTAGACTGTTTGATCTGGGGCTAGTGTCGAGAAAAATCTTAAGTTTGATAACAAACGTGAGTTCAATTATAATCAGAATTACCCGGTAATAGAAGAAAAGCCGTCTCCTTGCTTAAGCCAACTGTAGGAGTTACGTTTTTTTCAAGAACGCGTGCCCCCAATCACTAAGTGATTGGACAGATTGGGTTGGAATTGTTCCACGTGACCTGGTCTGGTGACGGCTGGCCATGGTGGCTGCACTGATTGTCTGCCCAGTAAACACAAGGAAGGACAAAATGAAGGGACAGCAGTAGAGCCTTGGGGCGTACACATTGTCACATACTGTTTGCCCAGTCATAACGTAATAAGGTCCCGAGTAATGAGGCATGAATGCTGTGTGAATATTCCTAGTCACGTTAATGTGTCTGTCAGGTACACAAATATCCCACAGCTAACAGAAAAAACGGTTTTGGACAACATTTCCTAATCATTGGACAAGACGGGACATGTATATATAATGAATGAGCGCTGGAGAACTTTTCAGGAAAGTTCGCTGGGCACATGTTTCCGAGTAATCACTTCCTCCTGGTGGAATACCAAGAAAACCTTAATATTTTGCCTACTCACATCAACAGTAACTGTCCCTAATAACACAAATGAATAATGGTTGTTATGTATAGAAAAATAATTTTGAATGAAAAATTGTGTAGGTTTACTTGCATGTCCGGGAAAATATGTTTCCTTTACCAGAATGGATTAAAATTCCCTAAATATTAACCTGTGCATACCAGGACCAGGCAGACTTTCACTTTCAGTATAGCCTCGACAACAAGCAGCAGAGGCTACTCGATAACAACATTGAATCATTCTTTAGTTACCTCCCACCCACTGTTACAGTAGCTATACAGTGGTCCCCGCATTTTAAGACCACCCATTCAACCAGAAAAATATGGTCTTAAATTAAAGGTGGTCTTAAAATGGAAGGATAACTATATTGAAAATATAAGAAAAGTGTCACTGATAGATGGTCTTAAAATAGAGGGACTTTTTAAATGGAGGGGTCTTAAATCACAGTAACCACTGTATCTTGTTTGGTGTTGCAGGAGGAGCAGTACGCCAAGTGGTTGGCAGCCTTCAAGCTGGCCGCCAAGGGGAAGACAATGGCAGACAGTTCATACGAGTCCGAGAAGCAGTCGATCCAGGCTTTCCTGAGCATGCAGCACCCGGCCCCAGCACCTACCATACAGCCTAACTCCCTGGACTTCCAGCCTGAAGACTTTGTCGCACCGCGCTTCATCAGGAAGCTGAAAAACAGACAGGTATTGTAAACATCAGTTACATCAGTTTTCACATGAGGGGTGGATCAGAGAAAATTGACAGAAACATACATGCGACAAAGATTTGGCCAATTACAGTCTTTGTGCGTGACATTTCAGTATCTACTTCCAATAATTTCTATCACCGTTTCTGTCAAACTGAGGCAAGGATAATATAATAACGCATCTTAAATTGGACTTGCGTATAGCCAATCACACTGCTCAGATTGCTGTCTTTAAGTAAAAATTTGGACTTTAGTTTTTCCGAGAACTCCACCACAGCTACTGACTGTGTATCACAATGCAGGAGCCCCAGAGTGAAAACCACGCGTGACCAAAGTCCTCCTAATTCTGAGGTTAATTATAGGTCTGAAAATAATGTAGCATTGGTGAGTCATCTCATGCATGGTGTTTATTCTGGAGGGATCAAGGTGGGGTTACACTGTATAGAGCCAACTGGTACTAGATTACCAGTATGTTACCAGTATGTTACCAGTAATATGTTATCAAATTTAGACACACAGTAGAACCTATTTTGAAAGACCATCCCATTGGCCACAAAAAATATGGTCTCTTGAGACAGGTGGTCTCTTGTGACAGGTTCAGTTATATTGAAATGCAGGTCTTCTGCCAAACATGTGGCCTTTCAAGACAGGTATTCTCTCATGGCAGTGGTCTCTCAAGAAAGGTTTCACTTTAGTGGTTACATAGCTGTATATATTCTGTGTTTCTCACAGTTGGCCCAGCGCATCCTGGAGGCCCATGCCAATGTCCGTGATATGAATCTCATTGAGAGTAAGATGAACTACATCCGAGCTTGGCAGGCGCTGCCAGAGTTTGGCATCACCTACTTCATCATCCGCTTCAAAGGCCAGAAGAAAGAGGTACAGTGAAACTTGTGTATATATAATAAAACCACCATAGGGACTAACAAAGTGTGGTTTTTGATACACAGGTGGTCTTTATATGCAGGTTCAGTAACAATAAACATGGAAAGTATACCCCTGGGAACCTGTAAAATGTGGTCTTTATAAGCAGGTTGCCTTTTATATCCAGGTGGGCTTTATAGTAGGTTGGACTGTATTTGCTTGCCAACTGCTATTATTTTATCATATTAAAACTATGCTGTTGTATTAAATATATGTACGTGTACCATATATGCATTATAATCTCTTATATATTGTAACACATTTAGTGTTATATGTTTTGCTGTAATACTCTATGTATATGTAACATGTGAATTTTCTGCCACCCGTAGCTACTTATATTTTGTGGCTGTAAATAATCACAGGATGTCATATGCCTGTTTGTTCTTTAGCCAGTGGGAATCCTGTGTCCGTTTTAAGCACAAAATAAACCAATGTGGAAGTATCTACAAGAAATCATAAATGTTCTATGATTTCGCATAAGTGTTCCCATGTGTTGGTTTTCTGTTCCAGGAATTGCTAGGTGTGGCCATGAATCGTCTGATCCGGATGGAGCTACACAGCGGGGATACCAGCAAGACCTGGCGCTTCCAAAACATGCAAACCTGGAGTGTCAACTGGGAAATCAAACAGGTAATGTGATAGGGGCTAGGCCATGTAGTTCTATAAGTGAGGTAAAATATTGATTAAGGCTTTTCTTCCATTGTGATGAGTTCAGGATAAAGTGCTCATCACCAACATGGTTCCTTCGTTATGAGATATTAAAAATTGGATGCATCTTTGAGGTTTAAACTGAATACAAATTTGTGTCCTTGTAAATCACAATTAGCATCCCAAAGATAACCTGTTAGCAATACTTGTCTATTGTTTATATTTGGCTGGGAAAATGTGGCGACACTCAAGCCAGGACTTTATATTGGATGATGGATATTAACTTATATTTAATTATATCAGTAGCATTGCTTCTCTGGGCTCTACCCAGTACAGTCGTCCCCATCTAATAAGGCCACAATGTTTTGCTGAGAAATTGTGACCACATTAGAGAGATGATCTTTGGTGAGAGGGAGAAATAAATGCATTTACAGTGTTAACAGTAAACATTTTTGGTCAAATTAGGGAGGGGGGGGGGGCGGCTTCTGTTGAGATTGGCCATTAAGAGAGGAACTAAATATGCCATACTTTTTATTTAGTGTCAAAAATTTTCTGTATTTGTCTGATTCTCTTGGACAATACAGTAAAACTGTCAGCTGTACTTTGTTCTGCGATGAACACCCAAGGTTCGTTCTTTTGTTTAATCCAGGTGCAAGTGAAATTTGAGGCGGAGCCGATCGCCTTCCAGTGCCTCACCGCCGACTGCAAGATCGTCCACGAATTCATCGGCGGGTATATCTTCCTCTCAATGCGAGCAGGCGACAAAAACCAGTCCCTGAATGAAGAAATGTTCCACAAACTGACCGGAGGCTGGGTATAGATAGGCTCCGGGGGACTGGGACGAAAAAACAACGGACTCTGGCTAGCTAGATAATGTGTACAGAACCTGATCCCTGGAACGGGTTTAGCCAGGTGCATGCATTGGATAACATTGGAACACACAGCTGCTGCCGATGTGAAAGTGGTTTAGCATTATTAGAATGAAATATAGCCTACCAAGCCAAGCCAAGTCATTCGATGCCTCACATACGGTGCTGCTGTGTATAGATATCTGAACAGTGTGAGACTGTACTATACCTGCTAGTCAGGTCAGAGAGTGAATCAGTGAGAATCTGCTGTGAAATAAGCCAAACAAGCCTTCAGACGGCTTAAATCTGCCTGGTTGGCTACTGTGTGCATGTTCTGTTCAGACACGCGGCAATGCAGTGAGATGCTGTGGTATGCAACCGTGATCTAGAAATCTTGTGACAGTTTATGTGTATTGTTGGGCACGGTACAAGAGTATGTGACTGTATGTGTGAGGTATGTTATTGCACATATTGGCTTGTCATACATTTGACACTGTATTTCTGGGTTTTCGCTAGCACCTTGGTTGGTTTCTTACTAGTAGTAAGTGCCGCAGCCAAAATATTTTTAAGTTTGGCAGTTTGTGGTTTTACATATTACTTGCAAGCTTTTACTCTGATGCTTGCGGGAAAAAACTTTGCAAGCAATGTATTTTTTTTTCAAAAATGTCAGTTAATGAGGAAACGGTGAACAGAAGACTGCAGCGCCACCAACTTGAGGGAGTTTGCATACATTTTCATCATTAGACCATCGATATACCAGATTCATGTGTGGGGGTGATGTGTATTTTACAAGGATTGTCCAGACAACATTTATGGATGAATAGCACATATCCAATTTATCTCATTGGTAGTCATCACTACACACCCAACACAGCTGCAGAAATGTCTGGGCATTTGACAACCAGTACCATATTGTATACAGGTATTATCTATCGTATGGTCATTTCTGATTATTAGTACATCCCAGGCTTTTGGAGTTTGTTCATAAGGCTGCGCATTCTGCAGTAGTGGATTATTATCATATTTTGGCATGAGGTTTGCAGGAAAATTTAATTTTCTCTCCAAAATAGAAAAAAAAAGAAAGAAAATATGCACAAAACAGGTTCAAGTCTTTACACACAAAACGGGCTTGAGTCTTTTATGCCAAGCATAACTAGAAATTTCCTGTTAATGACGATATGCCCATAAAACTGTTTTAAGAATCGTTGAGTTTGTGGTGCTGTTTTGTGGTGTGTGTGGTGCGGAACCGATTATTCTCTCCCAGGCCTTCACAGTTATGTTAGGGTCAGTACAAAACAAAGCCATATGTATGTCAAATATTGAGCAATTTACATGCACTTGTACATAATGCTTGAAGCTATAATATTGTTAGTGTTTATTTATTCAATCTTTACTGTTAATACATGTGTTATTTTTCATGTAGTCTTTTTTGTAAATATTATATATATATATACACACACACAAGTAGTACAGACCTTCAACAGTTGTTTGTAAAGCACCATGGTGGTATGGCAGAGAAGGAGTCCTGGCTATTAAGCTTGAGAGTCGAGGCTTTTCTCGCCCAGCTCCCCCATCAGAACTACACGTGTACAGCCGTTTGGTCCATTGTTGAATGAAAGGGAATCAGATAGGAGATATATACCAGAGCAATTTATGACAATACGTGGCAACTAATTACATGTATCGTGTGTGTGTGGTGTTAGTGGTATGTTGGAAAGACATAACATGATCTGCAACCCGGGTCGATGTCCCCCCATGGTGTATGACAATGTCACTCGCTGTCATGTAGGATGACCACAGGGAGTTTGTTGTATGTACAGTTTTCTCACACATGTCAGACCCTGTGGTTTCAGTTATACCTGTAGCACCACCACAGTACAAACCTTGGCTGGAATTTTCAAAAAATTCTTTTAAAGTTTTGACTTAAGTCGGATTCTAAGCCAATCACATTACATGTACTTAGATTGATGACTTAAGTCAAAACTTGGGACTGAAGTACTTTTGACAACTCCCGCGCTACCCATAACGTGTCAACTCCTTTGAAACTTTCCCAAAGATTTGACATTAATGTAGCTATGTGACGTGCAGTCACTGAGAGAGCCACCTCTGATTGGGCAGGATCATTCCTCGGTGAAGCAGAATCGCACTGGGGAGGTACATGTACCATTGTTGCAGATCTGCAGTGTGCTGGGCTGGCTTCTTTCCTACCACTACTGCCTCTCATCATCTTTAATACAAATGTAGATTATGTACATCTGTGTTCATGAGCTCTGGTTTGGGTTCAACACACGAAATGACTTGCATGAAAGCTGAAACTTCAAGCTTGTACAAAATGTCACTCACTGCTCTGTTATTACCGCTACCTCCTTATTTCTGATGTCAGTCTGTTAAAAATGATTAAGTTTTATGTATACTTGCAGGTCTAATCATACTCATTGCGTGTGTTTACAGGAGGTACATTAATGTAGCTTTTGAGAAAAATGATCAAGTTTTATGTACAGTGAAACTTGTACCGGTATATAAAGACACCTTAGGGACCAATGAAAATGTGGTCCTTATAATAAGGTGGTCTTTATATACAGGTTGAATAGCATGGAAAGTATACACCTGGGAACCTGTAAGATGTGGTCTTTAGGTGGTCTTTACATACAGGTGGTCTTTAGAGCAGATTTGACTTTATATTTGCAGTTCTAATCATACTTATAGTGGGTGCGTTTACAGGAGGTAGCCCTTAACTGAAAGTAAACAAAGAATTGTAACTTAAGTTAGCTGAACATAAGGTAGTGTGCTATCTAAGATTGACGACTGACTAACTAAACAGTAGCCATGATTGGTGTCTAGTTCAGAGAAGGTCCTGGTACCATTGGAGTATTGTAATACCGCCTTCTTCTTTTGCAAATGCCATGTTCAATGAAATGCTGTAAATATGATCTTAGCAACTGCAAGTAGGCTTTGTTTTTCTAGGGAGTGTAGTATTGAAATTGAAAGTGGATTATCCTTGGAGAAACACCTCTACACTTGACTTCTCCCGATTCTTCTGGGATCGTTTTTTTTTGTCGAGACGGGTGATGTGCAGATGACTGGGTCCAGCGACTGCATTTGGCAGATGCAACGAGTGTTGTGACTGAAATTATGATATTTATACGTTTGTTGCGTCAGTGACTTTGAATGCTGCATATGCAGATTGAACCTCCAACTCCAACCCGGGTGGTTTTCATTGTGTGATATTTCTAGGGGATTTGCTGGGTCTTGTGAGTAAATATTGTGCTAAGAGAGCAGCATAGCATTGCTTTCTGAGGAGTGTTCACCTATGTATATTCGATGTATCATAGTTCGTTAAAACGTCCTTGTAGATGATTGCCTTATAGGAGTGTAGAGTGATAAAAGTTACTTATTGTCAGTAATTGGCACTTAACATGCCACGTATGGAATTGCATTGGAGCATTGTAGGCATCATGTGTTTGCAAGGGGAATGAATGAAAGATTTGTGTGACAGTGTTACATGCGAGTTGTTACTCATAATCAAAACTCCGAATAAGGGGAAAGAATAAATGTACACAGCTTGTCTGGTTTCTGCTGGAAAAGCTCTGTTGATTGATATTGAAGAAGATCCTGGATCTGGGAATGGATTTTACTATTGATTTTAACGAATATGACATGTATACCTGCATAATCCAATTTGAGTTAACTTTTCCGGTATTACCCTGATGAGGCTCCCGTCATTTTACCGCTAACAAGTGATCCTCCGGAATGGTCACAAGAAAAGTGTATCGTCTTGAAAATAATGAGACTATTGATTTGCGTGGGAACCTTTGTAAGATTGGCAGTAGATGTATAGTGTCAAGGCAGGATTTAATAGTTCTGAAGTCTGACAAAGCAATGCTCGTTAACCTTTGTTCGAGACCTGCCCGGGGCCGCTGCAGACCTGTATTGTGGCGCGTATCAGCCTTGCGGGACGTATACCATTCATCGACAAGTAGAGAAATCCTAATAAAGAAAACAAACTCCTGCTGCTGTGCATGGCATGTTAGAAAATGTTTATTCTTCTATAAATATGTTAATAAACTTTTGCTAATGAAAAAAAAAACTGTTGAATTGATTTCTTTTGTTGGCGTTAAGGCAGCACAACTGTATACAGAAACTAATGTGGATACACCAAGGATCTTCAAACAGTTCTCAAGTAATGACAACAGCAATTTGTTCAGTTTAATAATCGGGACAACCCCAAAAATTTTGTATGCCGATTTAAATTTTGAATTGGAACTTTTGTATACCATCTTGCAGATAAAATGCCAGTACCGGTACAACCCCAGTACCGGTATGTTCAAACACTGTATCAAGTGAACTCTATGTGGTTAGAATCTTTAACATTGCAATTGGAGACTTGCATAAAAGTAAAAACCCTTGCAAGAATAAACCCATGACCAAGTACATTATGAAAGCACAAGATTGATTGGAAGTTGCCTAAAAAAATCACATTGATTGGAAGTTGCCTAAAAAATCAGTCACTTTTGCCGATCTAAAACACTTGGCTACAAGGGTTACGGTGATTTCAAACGCCCCACCAAGTTGTTATTGTGTACATGATCCTATATTAATCGAGTGGGGTTTAGGTGTCGGCATTCGGCAAACATTTGGAAGTTCCAATAGCACCATGCCATACCTTTCACTGGTAGGTGTGTGCGTAGTGCAGCACTGCCTTAGTTCTATAATATTATTACAAATATCTCGACCAAATCAAACGTCATAGATACATGTATGCACACAAATATATATTTATTTAACTCAACAAAATCCTATTGCTTGGAGACCTCTTTCAGCAGACTGTACAGTGTAAGTTAGTATATACTAGACTAGATGACAATAGAAATATAAACTGTGAACCAGTGTACAGTTGAAGCAGGTCTATATCCAAAACATTTGATTCACAGTCTGGTCTTCTATCACAGCAGGATTTCTGGCCACAGTGCATAAATAAAAGCTTGTGATCATGGTGATCTACCAATATTTGGTGGAATTTCGGTAGTGGTCCCTCTAATAATTGCCACTCTCAAGAGAGGCCACCTTTTCTAACAAGGCCAGAATTTTTTGCCGCTATTACTATGAATACATTTACTTCTCTCATATCAAATGCCACCTCTCTAATGTGGCCAGAATGTCTTGGGAAATAGGATGGCCTTATTACAAGAGGATGACTGTATTGTCTGTCACTTCTACACTTCCTGCGCGAGTGCATGTGTGGTACATGTGTAGGGTTGTGAACTTGTCTCACGGTAATACAAGGTAAATCTTTTCTCCTGGACAAAATCCCATCAAACAGTACTGCTACCGGTGACAGTGAAATGTGCTAGGACTGCAGGTCAAACTGGGAAGCCTGTGACATCATTCCCATCGAGCATATAGAATGCCACAATAATGTAAATAGCACTTGTCACATAGTGAAGCTACAAGAACTGCTACAGAAATTTATTTCGTTCCTGTGTAATTCAGCTCACAATCAGTCATGTGATACTGAGCTCACATAAATACAGAGCCAGCTAATTACCAAGAGTATAGGTAGGAGACCGGTAGCAGCTCTAGCAGTCACGCAATTCTACCACTGGACGTACCAGAAGCCGTGCTCACCAACAATGCCTCCTACAAGCTTACTTGAAGGGGCTATGGCAGCTGGGCCACGAATTTCTACACTGTGGCTCTTGATATCATTTGAACTTAAAAACAGTGAAATTTACACTCTGGAAGTTGCCGCCGAATTAACAGCTCAAACCAGCTTGTGAATGTTTATTGCCTGGGCTTGGAATAGTGCGAAACTCCTACACAGTTGCCAAGGCCAGTGGACACGGAAGCGTTTGCAGGCATTGGCTAGCGAAGGTGACCAGAAGTGGGGTATTTGTTCTGGACACGACACAGTCACGAGAATGACAGTAATGTATCTATTAGAAACAATCAGGTGAATCATGATGTCAAACAGCATGACAGATAACATCAAACAAGTGACTAGGACAAAAATTGTTGAAAGTACAACATGTAGAAACTTGATTCTAAGTTTTGATTCAAATCGACATTCTGAAAACTGGATGGGTAAGAATATGACACGGAACATAGATTTAGGTTATCGCTTCAATATAAACCTTGCTCTGCCTCGGCGACATTGTCAGCAACCTCCAGCCAGGCAGAGATCGAGGTGGTTATTGATTTCTGAGTCTCTGACCTCAATCTGACACACTGGACAGTTCCTCAGTGGATCAGCCTGCACTCCAGATGTTCCGGATCCCTGTGCCGTTTGGCTGTTAGCACTACTGGTGTTTTCCATACCACGGGGGTTGACAGTAGCACCCAGCGAAGGCTGGTTGTGGTGATGAGCCGGTACACTGGGCCCAGATAGGGAGTCTTTATCCTTGTCATTACCGTAGTTGGCAGGGAATGGCTTGCAGAATAAATCGTTAGTTTCTTTTTCTCGAGACATGGCAAGAGAATCTGGAAGACTGGACGTGCTGGCTGAGGTCCTTAGTTGCGATCCAGATGTCTTCCTGACAGCAGTTTTCAGTGGCACATTCTCCTCAGACTCCGACTCGCTCTCAGAACTCGATATGTGACACGCTCTCTTATTGCGATCCATGGCGAAGCTTTCTAGATCGCCGGAGCTTTTTCTCTTGACTCCTGCACGCTCCCCATCGGCGGCAGCAGAGGACTGTCCCTTTGATTTGCCGCTGGGGTTTCCAAGACGTACAGGTTTACGAGGTCGCACGCTAAAGTCTTTGGGACTCTTCTTCACGTTGCCCACAGACATGAATCCCTTGATTCTCTTGATGGTGCCGATAGGAGAATCGTCCCGGAATGCCTTCTTCTTATTCGAATGTAGTACTTGTCTACCTCTTGGCTGATGCTGAGCATTGTGGGAGGGAACCTGTTCATCAGCTGCATCGAGCCTCAGGTCAGGCAAAGAGTGCGGTCGAGAAATCCCAGCTCTGCCATCGGCACCCCCATCGGTAGTGTCCGTTACCTGGACATCAGACAGTTGGACACACTCGTTCGTGTCCTCTGGTCGTATTACCGTTGCCGACGATGTACTGGGGGTGACTGCCATGTTTTCGCTAGGCTGAGAGGCAGGCAGGGATTCCTTCGAAGTGCTTCCCAATAGTGGTCTCTCACTAGTGATAAGGCCTAAGCCGGGGATTCTCCGGACTATTTTTCCAGTGTGCTGACTAGAAGCTGCTGAAGTCAGCCTGACACCTTGCCCGGGGAACTCAGCGGCATTCTCTTGCTGAGAACTTCTGTCAGACAGGTTCCGTACAACCATTCCATCCGTGTCACTACTATCAGAGCCTGCAGTCTCACTGAAACCATGTATCTTACTAACAGCGCTGGTCTGTGATGAAGCTCGTGGCTCATTTACACTCTGGTCTACAGGTCCTGCTATACCGTGGATGTTACTGCTAGACTTTGGCGTGTTGTCAGTCGCGGCACTGCTGGTATGGTCATCTCTCCCCTTGCTGCCATACAGGCGTATGTCTGCATTGCCTTTTGGTTTATCTGTAATAAACATGATAAAGACATACGTGATAGAATTTATCAAACATTCACACCAGCGCAAAGTCTTCAAAAGTTCGTAGCTTTCGACCCATAACGTCGGGCCTTCTTCAGCGTACTCTAACTTCTGTGTAGTCATGTGACTCCTGGTTGACATATATGACATAATATGTGTCAGCAAGGGTTTTGTTACTCAGGCTTTCTTGCCCTCATGGGCGATCTACAATCATCCCATAGCAAAGTAACTTATACAGCAAATGCATTCACCAAATCAAGCAGCTTTTTAAGAAGTATATTATTACACACCTAACATAAAGATGCCTTGAGCAGAATACCCGACATGTTGTAGCTGTGTTTCATAACAACTTGTGTCTGGGGAATAATTTGTAGCACTGAATGGACAAGAAATAAAACATAATCCAAAGTGCATTTAGTCTAAGAAATTGATGAATTTATTTCCTCTACAGATTCAAACACTATATCTGGCATTGTGTATGTGAGCAACTTTGAAACGCACACACTGCTAATGCATGACTATAATTGTCAACCATAAAACTGCAATAGAACCTCTCTTGAAAGACCAGTCTATCAGCCAAAAATATGTCTCTAATAACAGGTGGTCTTTGATGACAGGTTCAATAGTAATCGATTGTAGGCCCTCCTGTCTTGCAATACAGGTGGTCTTTCAATGCAGTGGTCTCTCCAGATAGGTTTTACTGTTAAGCAAGGTATACAGTGAAACCTGTCTTAAGAGACAACTGCCATAACAGACCACCTGCCTTGAAAGACTATACATTTTTGGCAGAACGACCTTCATTTCAATGTAACTGAACCAGACACCAGAGATCACCTGTCTTGAGAGACCACAGCCTTGTGGCCAATGGGGTGTTTTTTCAAGACAGGTTCTACTGTACAGCCCCTGGAGGCCCTGCCAATACCGACCTGTTCCTTTCCTATCTTCCTTCCCTCCTTTCTTTGTTTTCTGCCCGTAACCTTCTGGTTCCTTGATTTTCCTGTAGGTACCGCCACAGGTCCTCTGGTGATCGGCCCACCACGGGTCACGAGGCGATGGAGCTCGGTTCATGGCACGTTTGACGTGACCGAAGTACGGCGGTCGTTTCTGACACGGTCCATCGCACAGCCACCAGTGCTGCCTGTAGTTGTCAACCTCGTCATGAAATGTGTGGTACACCTGAACACAGGTAGACAGTCATCAGGATATGGCAGTTCTGGTACCAATGCACATCTATTGCTTTTCTAGTCCAAGGTAAATTTAGAATCTAAGGTTATGACACATTAGACAAAACACAAAAGCCCTGTATATGACAATACAGTGGTCTCTGTCTTAAAGGACAACCTCTAGTGAGGACACCCTCTCTAGAAAGGACACAAATTGTTCCCAGCAATTACTGTGACTGCATGTGATGCTCCAGTTTCTTTAATACCTATGTAGTACAAAGTACAATATAGTTCAAACACCCACCATACATGCCTAAAAAGTAAAAACAGTTTAAGCACAAACACGGGCCGCTCTGTGTAATCATACTGTAAGCTATATTTCAGCTGGGTACATAGTTACACTAATTTTAGTGTTACTGTATTGCAATGCAAGCGTATGCATAAGTTGCATTTTTAATGTCCCCCCATACCTACCGTAATGTTGGTCCCAGTGGCGTTGTTTATTCTGTACATGTGTTTGTGGAACTCGGGTCCATGAGCATCATGATCCTAAGGAACAGCCACAAGGCATTATGATAAAGTACTATGTAAAAACAACAGAAACATACATGTATATGCATCCTGACCATTAATGACAAAGCTTGCATTTTACCATGACATCTACTGGATTCATACTTCTAACATGTCAGAAAGCAAATCCCACCCTTAAGTGGTCTTTGGTGACAGGTTCAATGCCACTGATGTGTGAGAGACCTGCCAGGATTGAGGAATATGTGGTCCTTCAAGACACTAAGGCAGGTGGTCTCTCACAGCAGTAGGGGTACACATGGGTCTACAAAATATGGCCTGATCTGAGTTTTGCTTTTTAACAGAGTACTTTTATAGGTGGGCTGGCTTATGAATCGCCAGTTAACAGGGACACCAAATCGCTAATTATTATTATTATTATTATCTTCATATTTATACCGCGCCCATATCCGAAACGTCGTTCACAGGTGCCTACTACATGGAAAAACACAGAGCTGGAAAAATATCAAGGGGGGGCGTTTAGTCCTTAGCGAATGCTTCTTTATATAGATGGGTTTTAAGTTTTGTCTTAAAAATTTTCAGTGACTGTTTGGGATCTCTCAACTCTGCTGGTAAGCTGTTCCAGCCTTCCAGGCCCGCGGCGCTGTATATGCAAACCGTCTTTCACTGTACGTCACAGTCTTCGCTGATGGTATACTAAGAATGTTCACTAAGGATAATCACTCTTTAGTGAGGAGTGCAAATCATGACTCGCACAATAAAAATTTGGTCGGTTCACTAGATCGATTTGCCAAAAGGGATGATTCGCACAATTCGGTCAATTCGATATGAATCCATGTGTACCCCTAGCAGTGGTCTCTCACACAGGTTTCGCTGTATCATGGTAAGTTTATCGATAGTATACCAGCTGTCCAGGTACAGAAGATAAAAGGCTTTTAACAGGTACTACACATTAACTCTTCTTTTCTAACTTGATGTGTCGCAGACTAAATGTGTTCAGTTGAGGTGAGGCGGGGTTCAGACTTTATGGGAATAACATGGGCAATAGAACCTAAATGAACATGTTGAACAAACAGTTTTAAATTCATAGCTGATCTTGTGTGGATGAAAAAGAAAATGTTACCAACCTGATTACCGGTAAACATTTAGTTCAATTTTCAAGACCTTGATATGAATGTTAATTTTTTGACGCTATTATTCATGCTCACCCTATTGTTATCCGTGATGAACAAATATGCATGGATCATTTCATGCTGAAAAACATCAAATAGGTCATCTTCAGATGAGTCAAACAAATTGTTACTCTAGTTTATGATTTTCCGCATGCTTTCTGAGCACGTATGTAGCATGTTCCTGATCTCAATAGAGTCTATAGGCTATCGTCTTATTTCTTCACGTTCAGCAAACAATTATTTTCTACTCAATTCTTGGTGGTAATACTGAAACTGTGTAAAGTTAGCGATCACAGTTCACATCACATGTACATGTAGAAGTTAAGATCTTTACAACATCTACATGTTACAATGTTCATGAAAGAATATATTTTGCAATGATTAAATAGGAAATGATATGACACTCTATACCCATAATAGCTAATCACTGATTTAGACACCTGGAAAGGGGTTTATTTAACTTCATCACATGAAAATAATATTATTCAATTTCAAGACCTAAAATCTTGAAGTTATTATACTCACCAGTAATGTCTCCACTAAGTCTTTCCTTGGTCTTAGTTTCAGCAGAGGCTGACTCAGTCGCACAGAACACAGCCCACCTCTTCCTTCATATACACACAGCCCAGCACATCTGAAAGTTTGTGATCAAAACCTTGCAAATGCGGCAACAAAATACAAATATGTCAGCTGTGAAAATATTTGAAAACATATGTACATGTATGATGTACAGCTAAAGAGTCACTGAACAACTGTTGCATTCTTACATTTACACCGAGAATAACATATTCCACATCATATTTACTACAATGTATTACTTCAGGACAATAACCTGTTTTTATGAGCTTTCTCTGTCCAAAGTAGATTTTTCAACCATTGTTTTTCCAAGACCATAGCATGGCACATGTGTTTTACATTTTTGTTTTTGAATTTTGAATAGAAACTAAAACTCTAACCAATGCCTGGCTTAATCATCATGTTATCTATATTTGTAAACTACTACATTCTACGGTTTCTACCCAAGCTAGAACTACAACGACATGAAAGACAATGACCTATCCTAGTATGACAAGTTACAACAGACTGATCACAACCAACTATTGTAACATATGGCACTCTTACCCATTTGATAAAAACTTAAAGGATAATGATTGGTAATGATTCAGTTACAGTTAGTACTTACGATGTAATGAATGCTTACAATGTCATTCTTGGACTCCATCGTACTTCGATACCATCCAACTTCCTCCAGAAATACTTGTTGTTGAATTCCATAAACATTGCTCGAACATCTGGAATGGGATCGATCATCTCCCACCGTGGATCAACAAGCGACCATGATGCTGTGTCATCACCACTTGTGTGTTTTGCAGGTTCTATCCATAGATCCGGGGTGTTGGTGGCACTCTGACTCGGAGACTGCTCATCCAGTTCAGCCTGTAGCTGCAGGGCCAAAGCATAGTCATCCATACCTGTCAAGTGCAAACAAAAACACATAACAGCAAATGGTAATATGTATAAATGTTTTGCATACATGTTTTTTATATTGTGTTTTACATTCAATTATTTTCAGATCATAACAGCTTTTCTTGTCATACAGTACACATCATGACATGTACAAGGAATAGGGAGCATTTTAATCCCTGTGGTGGGAAAATTTTGTAAAGATGCCCATTAGAAGAGGAAAGGCATAAAAAAAAAGAAGTAGGTTCATAACTGGCTGAAGCTTCATGAGTAACAAGGTGATTGGCTAAAATGATGTCACATGACCAAAGGTAGTCTGGTGTACGAATGAAACTGATTATTCATTTTGTAATTTTGTGGAGCGAAATACACATTACCTTGTTCCTATTCTTAACTTCCAAATTCCAATTCATATTATGTGTTTAGCAGCTTCAAACTCAAAAATTAAAAGTCATTAAAACACAAGCTATCTAATCCAGACTAATTAATGCCTGCACTTTACTGCAATTGACATCTTGGATATTATGATTGTAGTGTTTTGAAGTTATTACTTTCACAGTTTCATAATTGATCACAAATTCACAATGAAACTTGAGCATTCTTTCCAAATATTGCGACATGGTGCTCAACTACGATCAAACAGGTCTGCTGCCGGGTTTGCTGGCTGGCTTGAAGCCTTGAACGGAGTGTTTATAAATTTACAGTATATGTCCTTAGAAGTGCAGTCCCTGATAGACACACAAGCCCCTCCAGCAACAAACATACCACATCAAATTCACACCAAATGCCAGATAAAACACCAAAAATTGCCAAGAAACACTAAATTCGAGTCATATTCCAGTCCGTTTGGCTGCCGCACATGCGCGAATCACCACTTCCATGTAAACAAAGGTCCATGTGGTTCCTGTTTACCGTATATATGAGTAATGCAGGTACTGGACGACAGGCTTTATTACTGAAAAGAATAGATGCGCACCCAAGCCTCAATAGACAAACCTGATTTTCCAGTGTTTAAATCCCCACCCCAGGGCCAACTTGGCTTGTGTAACTCCCCTCCCCCGGGCACCCACTGCCAGGCGCTCATCTCTTGGCTAATTAATAAATTCCCACTTGGGAGAGGATGGTCTAAGGGGGGGGGGGGGGGGGGGGGGGGGGGGGGGGGGGGGGGGGGGGG
>JAAUYG010197883.1_pt1 | contig 23704 bp, 1 predicted proteins | sample 7278091 | NCBI WGS metagenome assembly JAAUYG01 (sample SAMN14350201, study PRJNA611818) | marine sediment metagenome | isolation source: surface marine sediment (0.6m) | place: French Polynesia: Moorea | collected 2018-08 | reverse complement strand
GGCCACCGGTTCAGCCTTGCTTGCTGAAACGGTCAGTTTCATTGTTTGGCCACACTTTCCTCTCTGTTTCTGCTGATGGATGGTTATTTGTAATATTCTCTGCCTCGTTTATTGCCCGTTTCTTGCTCAAAACACAAGTCAACATAGACCGCGATCTATCACATGCTTTTGCGCCCGTAAACATCATTACTGAATTCGGTCGGGTCGATAGTTCAGCTCACTGCGTACTACTTGCATGTTAATTTGCTGTGCCGCAGCGATGCTTGCGGCAGTTGCACAAACTGCTCAGAAATGCATTGGTTCTCATGGAGAAAACATCTTGAAAGGCTAACTGCTTGTATTATCGCCTACGCATTATCGGCGATTTTTCTTCTCAATTCGGAATGTTTATCTTCGGAATTCGTTGCGCAAAGTTGTGGATAATTATTATAAAGAAAATTGTGCGGGATTGGCGCGCAGAGTTGAGATTTTTAGGGGGGAATTTGTAAAAAAACGCGGGATTCCCGCAATCGCGCATGCTAGTGTGAGCCCTGTAAACATGTTCTGTATTATCTATCCTGTAGTTTGTCATAAAAATGATAAAATGGTGCTGTAAACTTAAATCAGTCAATGAAATAGTACTTGTACAAAAATACAAATGTATGTCATGATGCTAAGTGTGAAACTTCTACAAATCATTTGCAATAAATTGGAGTAAATTTTTTAGCTGGAAGCCTGATTCACATGCATGTTGTGAGAATAACATGGCATTTGTTTATGCTGCCACATTACTAGATAATTAGTAAATATACGGAAAAAAATAGACCATTGCTTATTTCATGCATAATACAGACAGTTGATTGCAGTGCAGTTTTTTGCAATAGGAACTGTGCATTTGGTTTCGCAGAGAAAACATTCACATTAAAGTGTTTCTATGACAAGTTAGAAGGTATGTGTGCATGTACCAGCATTACTCACAAGGTAAAAACTGTTACATTGTGTTGTAATATGGTGTATAGTGTGAATGGTATATGGCTTGTAAGCAGTCTCATCATGCTCGTGGCTGTTTTAGGTTGATAAGCTGCTCAGAGAGCGCCGTCAGAGAGAGCCTGTTGAAAATATTGAACCATCTGGCAGTATTGAGGGGCTGCAGGAAGAGGTGGATCAGGACCTGCAGGCACGTGTTACATATATGTTTGAGGACTTGTATTGCTTATCTGAGTATAAGTATCTTTTAATATGGAATATTTGCAAGAGGGGATAAGTGTCATAGTATATAACGGCAATAGTTAGAGCATCTGCATATTAAATTAAAAAATATACTACAACACATTACTCGCTGTTGGGGTGCCTAGTGGTCTTCTTGGGAAGTCTCAATTCTGAAACAAAATGATGTGCAGTTATGTACATGTGTATGATTTGGGGTTAACCAAATTGACCAAATCCAAGTGATCTTCAATCTGGTGTGGCCTTAAGGATGGGTTTACACTTGCTTCTGATGACTAAAATGATAATGCCTCTTAGTCAGGTGGTGTAGCATAGTGGGTGTAGTGTAAGCCTTTATATAATCAGTACACTGAGTGTTACTACAGTCTGCTGTCTTGTCCCTGGTGTCAGGTGAAGGTGCAACAGCTGGAGCAGGAAAATCGTTCTCTACGACTGCGGCTGGAGGACCAGAACCTGGCTCTGCAAGAAACTCTACATGAGGAACTCCTAGTGATGTACAACCGATATGATGCTCTGGCAAAGGAGAATCGGCGCCTATCTACACGTCTCACCGAGGCTGGGCTCCAAGGAGGAACTCAGACTGACAGGGGGATGCTGGTGGGCACTGGATCTCCCACACCCGACATTCTGGCTGAACAACCCCATAGAATTCTTCACCAAGATAGTGCTGAACAAGACAGCTCGTTGGAAGGCTTCATCGACTGGAAGTTACAGTTCGAGATTCTTCGAAAAGAAAATCTCAGTCTGCGTGCTGAACTTGAGGCACAGGGCATTGCTGCTGTAGATCTACCCCCAGCATCTCCATCCAGGATTTCACAAGACCACAGACATTCCCTCCACCAGTCAATAGCGGTGGCCACTGTGCAGCCAGATGGCATCTCCAGTCCCAGCCAAATGGGTAGGGATGCTGGAAGCCTGAGTCCTTGCGAGACTGTTTCCAAAGAATATACTGTTCTGAAATCACAGCTTGAGGGACTCCGAAGTCTCGTCAACTCACCTGACCTTCAGGATCATCCACCAGATGAAGCTGATAAAGCAGAAGTGACGGAGAGGATACCTTCTGATGTTGATCATCTTCAAAAAGACTGCGATCGGTTAGCCAGAGAGAACGATGAGCTGGTGGCCTCAAGGGATGCTCTAGTCAAAGAAAACCAAGAACTGCAGGAGAACTACCACAACCTTATTGAAGACCTTGAGGATCTGAAATCACACTTGGGCAAGTCCAAGGACAGATCCAAGAAAGACTACACAAAACTGAAGGCTCGAGTAACTGTTCTGGTGAAAGAAAATGAAGCTCTGCAAAGGCAGGTCCACCAGCTGGGTGACCGCAAAAGTACTGCACCTGAAGATGAACAGCAGGTTTCTGCACAGCCCAGTGAAGAGCAACAGCCAGTTGAGAGTAATTCCCAAGAGCAGTCTAGTGTGGCTTTATCTCTTAAGGATGTAGCAGAGTTCAAGGAGCTGAAGTCCCGTTACAGAACTCTGGAGGTGGAATATGAGAGAATATCAATCCAAGCTCGTGGTTATGAGGCCCTTCAGCAGAAATACGAGTCTCTGGACCAGGAGCATCAGCGACTGACTGTTGATCAGCAAAAGCTGAAGAAGGAACTCTCCTTATTACGTAAGGAGGGTGCCGAAACTGGAACCAAGGGGCACCCACCATCACAGAAGCAGAAATCTCAAAGTTCTTCCAAGAAGAAGTCACAGGCTGCGAAAGTAGATGGGGATCATTTGAAGGCTGAATTGAACACCGTTCGTGAAAAATGGGAAACAACAAAGCAAGAGCTCGCCCACACTGGAGAGAAGCTGAACAGAAGAGAGGAGGAATTGCGGTGCAGTGCCGAGGCTCTTCATGCAGCCGAATGCCGTGTTAGAGATCTGGAAACCGTGCTGCAGAGAATAGAAGCTGAGAATGCCGAAGTGGCACAAGATCATTCGGTAAGTGGTGAATATAGAAAGACTGGTATTGAGAAGGTCTCAAATCCTGGTGTTGCATCACTTGGCAGAGAGTCAGAAAATAATACTCCCCCTGAATTGCCAGATATTTCTAGTGAACCTTGTGGTAATATTGTTCTTCCAAGTTCATCCAGCAGTGTTCATAGTAAGGCTGATGGCTTAGGCCTTGTGTATGGTGACAGCGGTGAAACACAATGTACAGAAACATGTAAAGCCTCTGTTGATAAACCTGTACAGATGCGTGATGGGGAGGGAAGTGGTAGTGTTTGTTTAAGCACAGAGCTTGTCAAGGAGAGCCAAGACAAAACTGTTGGTTTGGCTCCCAATTCCCCTGTACACATGCCAGATATAAAAGACCACACAAGACACACAACTCACACTCAATATTCAGACAGTGAACAAGGTCATTATGCAGCAGGTACACCAGTCAAATCAGGTATGGCAAACACTTTAAAAACAGAAGACGCGGGTGGCAGTGTGTTCATATCGGAGCTTCCTGAGGTTGATGACCCTGCTGGTGTGGTGAATGTTGATGGTGCGATCTCCAAACATAGAGCCATACCTGCACAGATGCCTGGCACAGCATCCCTGGAAGCAGAACTTCACAAGGTGTTGGTACAGAAAGACCAGCTACAGAGACTAAACAATGTCTTACTGCAGCACCTGAAGCAGCTTGGGTTTAACGTGAGGGATCTTGCAAAGAGCTCAACCCAAGGACAGTCATCAGAAGTCCATACAGCTTTGTACACACCAATCCGCAGTCCAACGCAAGGGGAAGATTTGCTGGTGACACAGCAACAGGCTACTTCACATAGATACCTGCAAGATGGTGATGATACGGGACAAGATCCAGATCTGGTAGATGCCAGTTTGTCTCAGTATAACACGGCAAGCGACAGCATGTTACAGGATGAAGATGAGCACTTCAGTTCTTTTGCAGAAGATGAGCACTACAGTTCTACTGCAGAAGGTAAAATTGAAGAAGTTCCATCCCCAGAAATAGCACTTCTGCCGGGAACTATAACAACTTCAACTCCCATGAAAGGTCATTTCGAGATAGGGGAAGAATCCTCAGCTCAGACATCCTCTTGTACAGAAGCAGCAACGGCACCTGAAAAAGATGAAAAAAGACCCAGTGGAAAGCACCAGCCTCATACTTCACAGGTAAAACAAAAGGCTAGGCTTAAATCACAAGATTCATCCCATTCAAAACCAAGACGAGCGTCTGCAACTGGGCTGGCAAATGTGGATAAGATGCACAATGTAGAACATCTTGCACAGTCCAATGAAAAACTAGTTGTGCAGAACAAGTTGCTGATGGACAAGCTGCACAAACAAGTGGCCGATGCAAACTCAGAATTTGCCAAGATGAGGAACAAGTATGTAATAGCAGAGAAAGAGAAGAAAGATCTTCAGGCACAGCTAAGCAAAGGCAAGCGGAATACACAGGCTCCCACGTCAAGAGAAAGAAAACCTATTGGTACTCAACCCAAAGATAAGGATGATTTGAAGAAGCTAAAAAGAGAAAAGGCTGATCTGGAAAAAGAAATAAGTGGCCTAAAACAAGAAGTGCAGCAAAAGTGCAAAGAGAACACCGAACTAATGGCAGTTATCAGCGATCAAGGAATCCCTGCTACTGCTCAGGATATTGCACACTTGCATATCCAGAATGAGATACTCATGACAGAGAAAAATGAGCTGTGCAGCAAATTTGAGACAGAACGATCTGATCTGCTAGAGTCCATTGAAGAGCTACAAAGGAAGAACAAACTTCTTCTGCAGGATATGGAAGGTGGAGACCTTCCCACCAGCATTGTTGCATCAGGACCAGCATCTGATGAAAATGCACAGCAGCCTTCAGACTGTTCCAATGTCCATGTGGATGGGCAGGTTCAGGAGCTTAACTTCAGGATTGAGGATTTGACTGAAAAACTGAGAAAGGTCCAGAGAGAAAATGCAGACCTCGAGGTTCAACTTGCCATGCTACTAGAAGAGAAGAAACAAGTGTGTGCTCACTTTCAGGCTGAGTGCAAAGAGGCTCAGAATCAGGTCAAGACATTATCAGCTCAGAAAGATTCCTTACAAACTGAGATGGAACAATGCAGAGCGGATGCCACCAGTGCCAGATCACAGTATCAGTCCTTGTTGGTGGAGTTTGAGCAACTGCAGTCTGAGCTGGATGCAGTATGTGCAGAGAAGGGTGAACAAGAGAACATTCCTGTGACACAGTTTGGATCTATTCCAAACCAAGCAGCCGTCATGGTCACACCAGGCACACAGCATACTGATGGTGCTGCAGGCTATGCGGCAGATCAGAGACCCCTTCCCGGTGCAGGTACTGCAGAGGATAACCTAGACAATGTGGTGCACTGGCTGAATAGTCAACAGCATAGACCTTCTGCCTTCCAGCCTGTTCACACTAGCCAGCCGCCAACTGATGGTGCTGTAAGAGACGTGTCACTTGATACTAGCTTCCTCCAAGGCCTCGGCTACCAAGATGTTATACTACAGTATGAGATACTGTTGCAGGAGAAGAAAGAGGTGTGCATTCAGCTAGAAACAGAGAGGAATAGATGTTCAGAGCTGGAAAACAACATGGGAGAACTGAGCTCTGCAAACCAGAATCTCAAGGAGGAAGTCCAAGCGTTGATGGACAATTCAGATAGCTTCTGGATGCAGCAAGAAATCACTATGTCAGAGAAACGAGAGCTTTGTGCCAGCATTGAAGCTGAAAAAATGAAAAATGAAGCTTTGGAAAGTGATATCCAAGCTCTACACAGTAATGAAGAAAGCTTGACCAAGGCCAAAAGTGAAACAGAATTTCTTTTGCAGAATAAGGAAGAAGAGTGCAAGACACTGTGTGAGGAACTAGACAGTCTTAGAACAAAGCAACATGAAGCAACGAAAGAGTATGAAAAGTCTCTAAATGAATGTACAGAAGTAAGGAGTTCATTAACCAAGGAAAATCAAGAACTTCGTGACCAATACAGAAAACTTCAGGACAGGTGTTCTACCTTGGAGAGTGTCATTGATGATGAAGGTTCCAGTGCCATTGCCACCACATTATCAGCAAAAGAAACTGAACTGTGCCAGTTGAAGGAGAAGATCTTCAGTTTGCAGCAGGAAAATATGCGCATTTCAGAGGAACTTGCTGAAAAAATTATGAGCACCAAGGACCCCTGTACAGCTGAACACAAAAAGCCTGGCCAAAAGAAACCTGCAGAAAAGGAGACTGTGCCAAAACAAGAAGCTCAACCAAGTATTCAGCAGAAAAAAATAAATCCAACGAAAGCTGTCCCGGCCAAAAGTACCAACAAAAATGAAAAGTCTGGTCATAGAAAGAGAAAGCCTGCAGCAAAATCAAAGACACAAAATCTGAAGGACAATGCAACTCATGCTGAAACATCATCTGTTCAAACAGTTGAAACAAATGGAGAAAGTGAACAAGGAAAACTGAAAGTCAGAGATGCAAATGAGGAGAGGATTTTTGAACTACTAGTAGAGCGAGAAAAATTGCGGCAAGACATTGAAGTACTAGAAGCAGAGAAAAAGCAGTTAGTGCACAGGCTTGATGAGGTTGATGAGTCAAAAATGAAGGCAATCATAGTGGATCTGAACAAACAAGTTGACGTGCAAAGAGATGAACTGGATGACCTCCGGTTCAAATATGATGAAGTTGTATCCGGACAAGAGCAGCAGGAGCATCATGGTCCTGTGGACAGGGCTAGCCCAGGAAAAGATCACACTGTGACTGATTACAGTGTTGTGCCAAAAAAGGATGATCTTGCTGAGAGTGATGGTACTCACTTCCAGGACAGCCAGGATATTTTGTCTGAACTCGAATTAGTGAAAGCAAAGTGTACAGTGCTTGAACAGCAAATCGAACAGTTGGAAAAGAACTCCAGTCATGCAACTGAGCATATTTCACATCTGGAAACTGAGGTAGAAGGATACAGTGAAAGTATTCTTGATAAAGATAGAATCATAAGAGTTCTACAGGAAGATGTAAATAATCTAGCTACAGAAAAGGCCAATGCTGAGGTTGAACAGGTAGATTTGAAGAAAGAGATAAAAACACTCCAAGAAGCAATACAAGATACAGAAGATGAGACTACATCAAAAATGAACACCCTTTTGCGCGAAAACAACGAAGTGAATGAAAAACTTGCAATGAAAGATGTAACGTTAGCTGCCCTTCAGAGTGAGCTTGTGAGTAAAGACAACGAGCTGAGGAGTTCACTATCGCAATTGGAGTACATAGAGAAAGAGATTGATATGCTGCGCAAGGAAAATGGTGATCTGCATGATGCCCTGGAAGATTGCCACAATAGTAGAGGTGGACTTAAGGAAGAAATAAAAAGAATGCAGGGTGAAATGGAGAGGCAAAGGGAGCAGTTCAGAGAAGAACTGGCTGAACAGGAGCAGAAGATGAGGGAGGCAGAGAAGGAAAGAACTAACTTGACTGAAAAAGAGGAGAAACAGTGTGAAAATACCAGACACCTTCAAGCTGAGCTTAATGCCTCCATGGCAAGACTGGAAGACATTCAGACATCAAATGCTTCACTGCAAGGAGAAAACAAGGAACTTACAGAGAAGGTTTCACTCTTGATCGATGAAAAAGAATCTCTAAGGTGCCATGTTGATGTCTTGGAGAACCAAAAGCAGACTGAGGAAAATAAGTCTTGCCTGTTGACTGAACAGTTAGAACAGTGGGCAGCGCAAAAGGAGAAAGTTGAAAATGACTTGGCACAGGCACTCGAAGAACTTAAAGTGGTGAAAGATAATTTAGTGGATTCAGAAGAAGCAGTGAATAAAGCAAAGACTGCCAAAAATCTGGTAGAGAATAAGGCTCAGATGTCAGAAGAGCAGCTTGCAAAAGCCGAAGCTGAAATCACTGTTCTGAAGAAGATGGTGGAGTCATTGGAATGCAGTAACGCCGCATCAACAATATCTGCAGAGAATTTGAAAGTGGAACTGGAAAGATCAACCACAGAAAAAGATGAGCTTTTATCAAGGATTGCTCAGCAGGAAAGCGAACTAGCGAATGAGGCCAAATCTCACCAGAAAGAAGTTCATGAGTTGGAAGAAAAGACTGGAAGTTTAGAGAATGATCTTGCTGCTATCAGTCACACGCAACATAATATGCAGATAGAAATCTCGGAACTTAATGAAGAAAGAGCTTCTTTAAAGGCTTCGCTAGAGGTTGCTTTGGCAGACTTAAATGAAAATGTCCAAGCAGCAGCTGATGCAACAACAAAAGCTGACATTTTGGAGGTCAGGTTTGGGGAGGCACACAAAAAGCTTGAGGATTGGGAGCTACGTGAAGCTCAGTGGAAGAAAAAAGAGGAAGATTTTGAGTTGGCAAAAGGTGACCAGCAAGAGAAGCTGAAGGCATTTGATGAAGAAGTGGAGCTACTCAAAAAGCATCTGCAATTGTCATTTGAAGACATTAACAAAGAAAAGGTGCATGTGGAAGAAAAGGAAGACAGAATCCGTGAACTGGAACAACAGCTACAGTGGAGTCAGTTACAGTTGGTGCAGGAACTGGAAGCTCATCAAACAGAAGCCTGGGTTCTAACAGAAGCAAAACAAAGAGAGGCCAGTCTGGCAGACACTGTTAAGTCTCTGCAAGATAGCCTAGAGGGTTTGGAACGCAAAGTCACTGAAACTCTCTCATCCAAAGATGCTGCAGATCAAGATGTCAGAAACTTAAGGTGTGTGCTAGCTGAAAAGGAGACTGAGTGCAATATATTGAAGGAACAAGTTCAGAAGCAGTGTGAAGATCTGGAAACTGCTGAACAAAACATTGTAAAACTGGAAAGGCAGAAAGATTTGAGTGAAGCTCACACTGAAGATGTGGTGAGGTCTCTCACCAGAAAAGCTGAAGATCTTAAAAGAGCAAATTCATCACTAGAACAAGAGCTAGGACATTTTAAGGAAGCACATACAAAGAATGATGAGGAAATAAAGAGTCTAAAAGCAGACATTCTTTTGAAAAATGATGAAAACAAGACGCTAAGGGTTGATCTACTGCAGTTTGAGGAGGAACTAACCTGTGCCAGAAGCACTGATGTGAAGAGTAAGGAGCAAGTCCAAAATGAACTGCTCAAGCAGCAAATGCTCATACAGGAGTTGAATGCAACTGTTGAGCGCCTGACAAAGGATTTAGAAAACACACAGGAACTGCATAAAGATGCTGAATTGAAAGTTGCTGATGTTCAGTCAGATCTGCAAACTTCTCAAAAGGCACTAGAGATGCATGCACAGACACACGAGCATGAAATGGAGGCATTGAAGAAACAACTGACAGAGAAGAACCTTGAGGTAGACACCATTCATCACGATTGTGAGGTACAGAGAGAGAAAAATCTCTTATTGGAGAATAATCTTGGAAGACTGAGAACTGAGCTGCAAGAGTGTTCTGCAAGCTATGATGTCTTGAAACAAAAGTCCAGTGAAGAAAAGGATGAACTGCTGGATGTTGTACAAAGGCTGACGAACTCTGTAGCTAAGCACAAGGCAAAGGAAACTGAGCTGACTTCCAGGAATGATGATTTGGTGACTAGCTTGGAAGTTTTGAAGGAAAGCATGGAAGGCGAAGAGGAAAGTTGTAGGCAACTTGTATGCAGTCTACAGCAGGACAATGCGTATGTCACCAATTGCCTACAGGAAGAAAGGTCAAAGGTCAAGATGCTGATGGAAGATGTTTCAACCTCAAAGGTAAAAACTGCAGACCTGGAGACGGAGTATGCTGAAAGTGAGAAAAATGTGGAAGAATTACAGAAAGAGTGCTCTTCACTAAGACTGAAAATTACAGACTTGGACAATAAGCATACTCAGGCAATGAGTAGATTAAGTGTAGTGGAGGAGAAATGGGCCACATTATGCCAGGAGAACGATGACCTGAGAGACAAGCTAGAACATGTTGGTGAGCAGTTGTCAGAGGTTTCAAGTGAGAAGGAGAGAACAGAAATGGATCTGGTGGATATGAGAAATGAAGTCGACAAAGTGAAAGGTGTTGCTTCCATTACAAAGACGGAACTTGAGAAGATGGAAGTGGAACACAAAATGGTGCTTGATTCACGAGAGCATTTGCAGGATGAACATAACATGCTGTCACAGCAGCTGGAGAGGATAAAAGAGGAACAGGAAGACCGTGGACAACAGAAACTGGTACTTGATACCAGATGTGCAGAACTAGAGGATCTATCAAGAGTGCTGGAACAAAAATGTGACATTCTGGAAGAGCAGCTCAAAGCAAGTTCTGAAGAAAAGAAAGTCCTCTTGCAGGCTGTGCAGTCAGGTGAATCCAAATTACATGATTCCACAAGAGCTCAGACATTACTGGAACAGCAAGTGTCAAATTATGAACACCAGTTCACTACTTCTCAATCTGAGCTTCAGCATGTAAAGTCTGACCTGGAGAATGCACTCCTGAAGAGTAACGAAAGCATTTCAGCTCTCCAGGAAAAGGAGAATACAGTGCAAAAACTGCTGAAAAAGAACATGACACTGAAAGACACCGCAAATACACTACAAGAAAAGGTTTCTTCCCTTGAAAGTAATGTTGACAGTTGTAATAGCCAAATCTCAACACTGGAAAGGGATCTACATGAAAGCCATACACAACTAGACAAGGGGCACAAAGTTTGGGACAAAACTGAACAGGAACTCTTTGTGGCCAAACAGCAGCTGGTACAGACCGAAGAAAACATGGGACAGCTGAAGAAAGAACAGTCCATCCTGGAACAGAAAGCATTTGATGCCATGCTGGAGAAAGCCACCTTGGAAAAAGAACTGGATCGAACCACCAAGGAACTGATGGAACTTAGATCAAAGGTTATAGATCTAGAAGTGACGAATCGGACTTTGAGCTCACTACAAAAGGACAGTGCCATTTGGCAAGAGGAGCAGAAAAATAGTCTTCATGAAAATAGCACCTTGAAGGCGAGACTTGAAGTTCTTGAAGAAGAACTCAAGAGCATTGCTGGTGCCAAGAAGGACAAAGATCATGAGAATGCTGAGCTACAGCAAAAGATCAGGCTCCTGGAAGAAAAGCATAATGAACATACAAAGTTAGTGGACTCCATGAATGTAGCAGAGACCAAAAACCAGAATCAGATAGGCCTTTTGGAAAAGACTGTTGAACAGATACAGGAGAAATTGTCATCAACTACTGTTAGTTACGATCTTCTGAAAGAGGAAAGCACTGCTTGCCAGAAAGATCTTGAGAAACGGTTGGAGAATGCTCTGCTTGATCTGGAGGGTGCTGAAAAGGAGAGAAGCAATCTCATGGCCAATAACACTAACCTACAACAGGAACAACTTGACAAATGTCTCCAAATCGAAAGCTTGAAGACCCATGTGTCTGACATGAAGGAGAGAAATTCGGAGATTGAGAGAGACCTGCATGAAAAGTTGAACGATCTTGTCAAAGGAAAAGCCGAACTTGAGAAGGAAAACAAAGAAATTCAAAATGCTGCCTCAACATGGAAAGCAAGGTGTGAACTTCTGGAAAAATCCTTGAATGAAAACAGAATGTCAAGCTCTTCTGAAGCAGAAAACCTGCAGTGTCGAGTCATTCAGTTGGAGGCTGACAAACTGTGCTTGAGTAAGGAGCATTCACTTTGGCAGGAATCAAAGGCAACCATGGAACAACAGTATGAGCAGGCCAAAGTGAGACTGCAGCAGCTGGAGTATGCAAAGCAAGATCTTGAAAAGCAGTTAGCAGACTGCAAGTCAACTTTATCAGACACACTCGGCAAGGACAGTGAATTAAAGACAGCACATACCAGGCTTACACTGGAACATGAACAACTGCAGCGTCAAATGCAAGACCACCAGAAGCACCTTGAAGAGGAGAAATCCCACTGGCTAAGTATAAAGGAAGATTGGCAAAGAGAAAAGAATATGATGGCAGTGGATATACAGTCCTTGAGGGCAGAGTGTGACAAGCTCTGTAAGGCAAAAAAATCTTTGGAAGAAAATTTTAGAACTGTAGAAAGAGATTTGCAAAACAGGCAAGTAGAGTTAGAAACAAAGATGCAAGAAAGACAGGAGTTGATAGAGCAACTTCAAAACCAGCGAATTCAAAATGAAGACCTCTTCAAAACCTGTGAGAAAACACTTCTGGAAGTGAAAGACTTAGACCAGATTAACAAGAACCTTCTAGAAGAGATTCAGCTGTTGAACAACAAGTTTGAGACAGCTTCTAGAGGCCAGGAAGAAGTGACGTTAACCACACAGAGCTTGGAAGATGAATTGCAGTCTCTGAAGCAACAGCTAATACAAGAAGAGCAAGAGGCACAGCAAACAGCCATAGAATGGGAAGACAAGTACAAAAGCATTGAGCTTGAAAGACAGCTGGAGATTGCATCACTCCAGAGTATGAATGAATCAACAAAGGAATACCTTACTGGTAAGTGTACCAGTCTGGAGGAAGATCTGTCTCAGGCAGTGTCTGACAAAGAAATCTTAAATAAGCGTTTACAGGAAGCCATTTTGGAACAGCATCAAACAGATGGAAAATACAGAGAGGCACAGGAGAAAATGGCAGAAATACAAAAGGAACTGGACAACATCCAAGTGAACCAGGAAAAGGAACTTCTATCTCTGAAAGAAACAGCAGGAGAGACAAATGCAAAGTTGTTGTGTACCGAGAAGGAACTTGATGCACTGGTTAGTGCTTTACATAGTGTAGAAATGGAACTGTTGAGGTGCATGGAGTCTGAAAGCAGGGATGTTGATGAATTCAAAGAACATACAGATGCTGATGGGGCTAAAGAAGCAGAGGAACCAGGGATGCCAAAGCCTTTGCAGGACATGAAAGCTAACCTTCTGAAGAGCTTAGGAGTTCTACAGTCAGATATGCAGCACCTGCGACAGGAAAATAGCAAACTCAGCAAAGACTTGGGAGAAATGGGAGACCAAGTTACCCACACAAGCAAAGTGGTAGAAGATTTACAGAATGAACTACGAGATACAAAGCAAGTCTGTTCTGAACAACAAAAGAAAATTGAAGATAATATTTCAATGCTTGGACTGAAAGAATCTAACCAGGAAATGCTGCTGAAACAATGTGGAGACAGAGAAAGGGAAAATACATCTCTGCTTCTTGAGAATGGGAAGCTTGAATCTGCAAATGCTACATTAAAGGAATCATTTTCAGATCTTTGTAAGCAGGTCAGCAAACTAGAGTTACAGCTTTCTGAAAAGGAAGCATCTGAGATGCTGCTTCAAAAGGCATTGGAGACCAAAGCTGCTGAACTACAACAGAACCAATTTTCTGCTTCAACTAACAGCAAAGGCATCCAGGTATCTTTGACTGTGGATCCTGAACAGCCATCAAACACACATGACAGTTCTGTGGTGGAAGAAAGGACAGAGAAATCTTCCAGCAGTGCGGAGTGCAGTTTGGCTGAACGTCAAGAGGACAAAGACGAATCCAGCAAAGAGACGACACAAATTTGTGGTATGCCTACTGAACTGTCAGAGTGTCAAAAAAGAATAACAGAACTAACATCGATGTTATCTGATGTACAGGCAAAATATGAACATTACAGGAAACAAGTGGCTGCTGTGATGTCTGATACCACAAATCTTTCTCCCGAAGAGGAACATGACATTGTCGAGCCGATCCTGGAATGTAGTTCCATCAGGAATCTAGAAAATCCACCATCTGTTGCTGTGCATCCCGACACTGGGGAAGAGGTTAAACCAGGAGAAGATGCCCACCAAAGTACTTTTGTCCTTTCCAGTAACCCCCAGCCGGAGACAAGTACCAATGTGGAATATCTTAAACAGAGGTGCAACCTGCTAGAGAGAGAGTACAAGAACTTACTGGAAAAGTACGACCACATCCAGCTTGAACACAGTGAGTGTACCAGCAAGGTAGAAAAGACTGAACATGGTGGAGAACTCGAGGACAAGATACATGACATATCTTCTTCATCAATCGAAGTTGCATTGATCACAGGCACTGCTGCAGCCATACCACAGTCGTCACCAGAGGTAAGCATGCATGAGCTCCAGGAGGAAAATGCCAGGTTGTACAACACCAAGACTGATCTGGAAAATGATGTCATGGCAGCGCAGGCTGATGTCAAAGAAATGGAACAGAAGCTGCATGATGCTAATGTTGCTATGGACTTAGAGCGTAATACCTTTAAGGCCAAAATGGATGATTTCCAAAAGCTTCTAGGCACTGTGACCTCGGCGAAAGAACAAGTAGAACAGGAGCTGAAGCAGCAACGAGAGGAATTTGAAAAGAATCTGGCTAGGGCTCGTTCTCAAGCCTTGATGAAACTGGTGCAGAGTGAAGTTGACAGAGATGACATTGTGGAGCAAATGACAGCAGCTGAGAAGCAGGTGTCAACTTTGAGAGATGAACTGAGAAAAGAAAAGGAAGAAAAAGAACTGCTTAAGCTTAAGATTGTCCACCTCATGAGGGAGTGTAAGCTGTATGAAAGGCATATATCAGACTTGGAAAAGCAAGTTGACATTCAGAGATCACAGATTGAAGAAGCTATGGAAGAACATAAAGAAACCATAAGGCTGTTAGCAGAGATGAGGCTGGAACAAGAGATGGGAAGACAGGAGCAGAAGGGAGACCTCAGCCGCCTTGAGGGTGAGCTGTTGCGACTTGAAAGTCAGTTTGGAAGTGCAAGATCAACACCATTAACAATGTCTCTTGTCAGTGCACCAGATTCAGTACAAAAGGGGAGGCTGGAATCCTCGGTGGTTTCAGATCATGGCAGTCGACTTGGATTTGTGGATGAATCTAAAGTCGGCAGTGACCTGCCTGCTGGCGATGATGGCCACAAGGCACTTGAAATGAAGCACTTCGAAATGGTGGAACAAATAACTGTACTACAGAGAGAACTTCTGGCTGTGAAAAACATGAAGGAGAAGTCAGTGAGAGAAAACCGTGAACTCAGAGAAGCTTTAGTGAAGGAGAGAACAGTCAGGGCTCAGAAGAGACGAGCAGCATCCCTGGGATCGCTAGGTGCTATACCTGATGAGGATTCCGCTCCTTCCCAAACCATTTACCAGGAACCTCCGAGGCTGACTAGTCCCTATGCTGGTTCTGTAAGTTCTTACGGAGACCAGAGCAGTGTGATGGAGTTCTCCAACGAGGTGATATCCCTGAAGGAGAAGGTTATTCTTCTGGAGGAGGTTAACCAAGAACTGAGAGAAGAGAAAGCGGCACTGCAAGAAAGGTTGCGCAAGCAGGAAGACCTGGTGAAAGAACTGAGGAAGTTCTTGAAGAAGGCCTCCACGGAGGGCAGCGGGACCGTATCTACCAGTGCAGAGACTGATGTCACAGGACAACAGATCACACTGCTGCAAGGTCAGCGAGACGCCCTTAGCAAAAGGTTAGAGGAGACCAAGGAGAAAGACACGAGAATAGTCCAACTGACAGAGGAGAAGTACCGGCTGGAAGAGGAGCTGAGGGTAGAGAAAGAAAACTACCGGAAGAAGGCCCAGGAGAAAGAGATGCTGGAGGTGAAGCTGCTGCAGGAGAGAATATCGGTGGAGAAACAAATGCGAGAGTATCAGGAGTTACAGGACATGGTGAGGCAGAAAGAATGGATGGACCAACAGGTTGCTGCAACAAAAGCAGCTGAAGGACCAGGGGAAAAAGAGACGACTGCCAGCAGCCAAAAATCTGTCACAAAGCAGGAGGTGTTGGAAGAGAAGTCTGAAAGGCTCGTGTATGAAATACGGCGGAGAATAACATGTCGTGACGTCAAGATTCAGGTTGGGGACACATTTATTCCCAAGGAATACAAACGACGTGAAAGACTGAGAGAAGTGGGAAAGAAAAGAGACCAACCGAAGCAGATACGTCTGAACTGCGGATGCTCTGCAGAAGTGGGCACGTCCATGAAGATGCACACTCAGTGTCGCTATCACACGGCTGTTGAAAAACTACGTCGAGATCTGAAGAAACAGTACCCAAGCAGGCGTTCTAGCTCAGGTAGACAACCTGGAACTTCAAGCACAAGGGTTACTCCATCAAGGCCATTGTCAGCTGGGGGTGTGCCTGGTTCTGGGACCTCTGACCAGGCAGGTGGCCGGAGTCAGTCAGTAGGGGGAGTACCGGTGGCGCGTCTGTACCAAACCAGCAGTTCAAGGTCATTTTCCTCAGGGAGTTCAGGTCGGACATATTCCAGGACTGGGAGCTCTTACTCCTCCACAGGGCCTAAAGAATCAAATGTGTAAACAATATATATGTACAAACAATGTACATATGTATACATATATGTATATACCATCTCAGACATCACACCTCAGACAAGTCACAGACAGATGCACAGACATTTTGAAAAAAATTCAGACTAGATACATGACAAATACCTAGATTATTTGCAGTAACTCCCATTAAAATGAGGGAAAAACAGTTTCATTTTTCTGGCTTGATGAAAAAAAGTCATATCATAATTTGTCTACTCTGACATTCCATCTTTAGCGTGTACAGCTTATGCATTGTACTTTATATATCTACCAATGACTGCATAACACAGCGAATGAGACATAACGTACAGGGTGTACCCGGTAATAATTTTTGTCCCATTGACATGAGTGTTATAAATGAAAATTTCATAGATAAATTTAGTTCTAAGGTTATTGATTTGAGAACTAATTAACACATGTATGGCTGTTACATAAGACTGAGTTACAAGGTAGAATGATAAAGTGTACTTTTACATACTGGTGTATGTGTCAAATTTAGGTGGAAGTGACGTATTGGTATTTCTAGATCTACAGGTTTTTTATGGTCACAAAATTATGTTGATTGTGTATTTATTATTTGAGTTCTTATAGCATGTTATCTTTATTGTTGATATCTTATATAAATTGATATTTCTTGACGGGTATTATCATTACTGACAAAAATTTACCTACAATGCTTTCCATGAGTTTGCTTAATATGTTCCTGTCAGCAACTTTGTTACCTGTCACAAGTCTATGGAGTAAAAGCTATTTTAAATACATATGTACATTATTGTGACAGCGGTTAAGCTAAACAATCAGAGCCATTTGCATTTATGCATAAATCATGTAAATGCAGACGGGACCATCATGTTATATAAATCATTTCTTTCATTACTTGTAAAAAGTTCCGAACTCCCGATGACATGTGCCGTGCCTACCTAACCCATATTGCGTCTACTGCCATTTGCACATTTTGTTTAAAAGAAAACAAAACATTTTGGTTGTTGATCCCCCATTTAAGAACTATGTTACTTTGCTAGTACATTCCAACCCAGACTTTGAAATAGAATGCAGCAGCTGGCTTTTTGTGGTGGTGGTGGTGGTTATATGCTTCAATTTTCATTCTTTGGTTCTTCTCTGTCTCCTTCTTTTGGGTGATCTTACATATGTTGCAACAAAAAGATTTTTTTCATTTTGTAAAAAAAAAAAAAAAAAAACAAAAAACACTCCCGAGTGTAGGGTAGTGTTTTTAGTTTCACATCTAACCTAGTGTCACACAGCAGCTCCTATATCTAGACAGAAATGTATTTTCTGTCTCTCTTGCGTATCCTAGTTATAATTCTATTACATGTGGTATTGTAACAAGCTTGTATAAATTGGCTACCTTGTTTATGCTTTTTACAAAGAGAATATATGCACATATACATAGCATATACATTAACAATATTTAATCGCTGATGATGGATAGTTGCTAGCAATATACTGGGTGGAACATTAAGTATATGTACTAGCAATACACATTTACTGATAAAGGTAGTGTAGTTACAAAACTTTTCTTATCAAATAATCGTTTGTGGGTATAATTTTAGGGTTACAGGAACTATATGTCTGTAAATATAAAGTGCTCCAATATGTTTTTGTAGCAAAAGTCTTAAAAAGATTAGCCACCACCACTACTTACAAATACCTGTTGTATCTTGTATTGTGAGCCACTGCTGTTTTCTATTCCAGAGCTGGGGGCCACTCCGTCTTTGTTTGCACGTGTCTCTTATCACAAGTTCTGTCCTACTCACGTATCTCCACCACCGATTCAACACTAACGGTTCTCGCTAGTCGAGAGCTCACATTTTCGCACCTTTATATAATTTTACCAGTATGTGGTGGTGTCGGCAGTAGGCATTTCAATATACTTTCGGAGAATGAGTGGCTGATGTTACACAAAACTTTCGAATGCTGCCCGCATACCTAATTTGGCCTCTCCAACAGACCAGTGTACTATTAATCATTCTAATACTACACCTGAGTTACAGATTATAAGAAATTTATGTTAAATAAGAAAAGAGTGCTCATGTACTTCAAGTATTGTCGCTGTGGGTATCCACACATATGCACTAACATTTAGCTAAGGTACTTCCAGATGTAACCTAGGCCGGAGTTCTCAAATATACTCAAGTCTCAAAAATACTTACCGGTAAGTACTGTACATGCATAGATGTTGTTTCTGGTCTCGGTCATGTTAAATAACATGAAGGTTTACCATAGCCATCCTGAGACTGGATATAGCTCTTCCAGAGCTTTCAGCCATCACTGGCTTTTCTTTAGGGGTGATGATGACATTACCGATAAGTCTTTTTAAGTCATATATGTTTGTCAGATTGGCAAATGTTAAGACTTGAATATTTTTGGGAACTCTCCAATCCTGAACGTCATCTTATAACATTGTTTACATTACAGTTATTGGTTGCTGCAAAACTATTGTATAAGACTGTCGTGATTGCTGGTTAAACTTATAACTCTCATGATAAGATGGATTATTTGCACAGCCAGTGTTTGTACCCGACAATGCAAAATTTATAGCTTGTAAGAGTCAACACTACTTCCATATAAATTGAAAAAAAACATCACTTAAAAAAATCACTTTCAGGGTACATGTACCTTATGAATACATAACTTGTGTATCATAACATGTTTAACCATACAATATACAATGTATGCAACATGGTTAATATACTAGTAGGTAATTGCTTACTCACAGCATACAACTACGCTGCCAGGAGTGTGCACTAGTGCAAGAATTAAGGCAATGATATCATTCCACATTAGGTTTGCTCACACATGCATACCTTTGTCTTTTTTATATCCGACATTCTAGCAGTATGACACTGATAATTAAATCCTAGGTACGTTGTATTTTACATTCCATGTCGTTGATCTTTAAAAAAAAAAAGATTTATTTTCAAAGCATATCTGTGGTGGGCAAGTTTCTGTGATAATCACAGCTTCAGCAAATACATACATTGTACACTCAAAGCTTGACAGTTAACTGTTGCTCCTGAGATCATACCCAGCATGAACTGCATGGCATGAAAGTAGTGGCATGACTAAATTGTCTAGTTCTCAATGGTATGGAAATAGGCTTCTGATTGTAGACTACCTGTCTAAAAAAAATATAATATTTTCGTGCTCTTGAAATATGTATAAAATTTATGGCATGCATGGAAGCAAAGTTTTACTCACAAATTTGTGCCATATACATGCACCAACTAGGTAGCAATTATTATTGTCCAGTACAGGCACAAATGTATGTGTACATATCTGGGTTTTAATAACGTGAACTGTATTTAACATTTCCCAACTCTGTTGTATGAATTGTATATATTAGATTTTAGACATGCAAACTATACCTTCAATCCTTGCAGAGGCCTTAAGTTGTTAAGTTGTATACATACAAGTTGAGCATTGTAATATTGTAATTACTGATTGTTAAAATTTGTACTAACCATGTTGTTGTGAATTGTGATATTTTGTTATATTACATGTATGTTCATGTGGGTGATTTTGCTGTTACGACTGCATGGGAGTTACTTGTTCATGAATTTTCCTTTCCATTGAGTTTTATATATTAACTGTTCTGCGTTCTGGTGCATCCAGAGCTGTACTAATGTGACAGCTTTAAAGCCATAGAAATAGACATGTCCTGTTCAGATAAGATCCGTCTTCATAATCAAAGTCAGAGTTTCCGAGTTTTTCTGTTCTTGCTACGTACGGGCCATTTATAAATGTGATAAAGTTTGCCGCATGTTTGTTGCTTGTTGCCTGAACCTGTTACTAAATGTTATGAGAATATCAATATTTTACTTTAATCAAGTTCATTAATTTAGAAGGCTACTAGGTATGCTGCTTATTAGGATATTGATATGTAATTAGAAGTGGCATTATTGATAACTGAATTCATAACACATATGTATTGGGATGTTCATGTACAAATGTTGGTACAGCTACATGTAATTTGGGTGCTATTCTCAGTTGCTATTATTTATGTGCATTGTACATAATGCCAGGTGTAATGTCAGGAGATCTTGTAAATTACGGCTCTATATCCTTAACTTCTAAGTTGTTTGTTCCAAAATATTTGCTCCCACACAGGTCCTTGTTAATAGTGCCACACGCCTTCGAGAAGAGGGATTTCAAAACCTTGATATATATCCCAGTAGTTTATTATCTAACTAGATACTGGTTATCGCTGCAATATATCAGTAGACAGTGATGTATTAGGTAATTCTATGCTTCTGTTGTGTTCATCTGTTATTTAAGTTATTAAAGAATCGGCATAACCCACACCTGTACATACAGATTGTGTGTAAAGGGGCATAATAATTTAAATCTGGCACCCTGTTACATGTATCAAGGTTAGCTGGTTTGAAGCCAGCTGTGGTGTAGCCTGACCAAGATGGGAGGAACTTTATAAATAATAAAACCATTGCATGGCAGTGCTTGTGTTTTGCTTTCTTTCTTGTGCATTAGCAGTATTATACAGTGCATGATAAATGCATGGTTATACTAACATAATTAGGCTAGTTATACACTGCTCAAAACGTTTAAGGGATCAGACTTTCAAAGCCATGGGAAAAATCCTAGATTGTAGTCCTGTTTAGTCGAATCATTGTGCTTGATAATGCAGTTGTGGCAGAAAAAAAAATAGCAAAACTTTATTTTTTACATAACCCAGAGGGGAATCACCCCCAAAACACAGGTGTATCAGAGCCATTGCGATCATGACCTTTATCCTTTCAAACTCGTTCAAACACTCTAACGCTGTTTATTGTCAAATCGGTAGCTGGTATGGCCACTGAGTTGACCATAAGCTACGCTAATTTGCTCCCTTAAATGTTTGGAATTTTGCCCCCTTACATGTCTTTATTATGCTACTGTAACTTTGATCCCTTAAATATTTTGAGCAGTATATATTATGTTAGCTTGTACTATTTTATAACAACTTAAGTCATTATTTTATAATAAGTCGATGATACTTGATTTGGCTAAGAATTAAATGCCACAAGGTTCTGAATACATGTATAATTACAACCTGCGTAGGCAGCTGGGACCATTTTCTAAAAACACGAAGTCCACTAGTGATCTTAAGCATGGAAAAGACAACGATTGCCAAAGTGATTAGTGAGCCTAATTCCATGGAAAAGATGATGGTTGCCAAGGCAATTAGTGAGCCTAAGTTCATGGAAAAGACAATGGTACCAAGTTGATTAAGTGAGCCTAAGTCCATTGAAAAGATAATGGTTGCCAAGGTGATTAAGTGAACCTAAGTTCATGGAAAAGACAGTAGTTGCCAAGGAAATTAGTGAACCTAAGTCCATGGAAAAGATTATGGTGCCTAAGCCCATTTCTAGACTTGCTTAAAATGTAAATTTTGAACTTCTTGAAAAGACACCTGTGTGTGGACTTTATTTGAGACACCACAGAGGTTCAGAAGTGTTTTCTTTGCTGGTTACAATGCTATCCTAACATACGTCCTGGTAAATATAGATTAGTACATGTAGAGCACATTCGGATCAAGTCATGAATTGAAAAGTTTAAGGCCACCAAGATTTGACAGTAATTGAAAGAAGATCTCCCACCATAGTCCCAAATGCCAAAATGTAGATACCAGACCGCAGATACATGTAGCACACTCATATGTCCATGATGATGGAGTGACATGGTCAACTGTCACATGAACTTGACCCTTTCGGCAAGTGCAACCTTATGATAAGGGCACTCTCCCCATTGGATGACTTCAAGCAGCTAGACATACATGTATATGGCAAAGGTGTGATTTTGTACATGTAACTTGATGAAATGGGCAATCACTAAAGAACAAAATAGTGTTTCGAAGTGGGAACTGTTTTTTCTGAAATGGGCAATCACTAAAGGAAAAAAAATGTATTGATAGAAAATCACGTTATCACCAGTGTTCAAGTGAAAGTCAAGAGCTTTCGACCCGATACTTCAGGCCTTCTTCAGTTGTCTGCAGTTTCCGTGTCGTCGCATGCTCCCTGTGTGGTGTGAGTGTCACGTTACGACAAAAGTTGGTTGTAGACTGGGGGGAGAGTGTGCTTGCCTCTGTCTCTGTTTAGCGATGGATTTTCTTTGGCAATCCAGATGGACTCAGCTATGCCACATCGGAACCAGTCCTTTTCTTTGCATTAGACTGTGACAAAATGTTTCAAAATGTGTAGAAAACAAAGTTACAGAGCTCTTTGAGTTTGTTGGTTGGATGTATGTTGATACCTGAATAGCAGGAATTAAATGGAAATCACTCAGAAACACACTGAAATAATAACACTTATGTCAGTAACTGTAGCTCTCATGAGAGCATGAAAACAGTTGTTTCAACGTATAAAACTTGTCAGTGGTATAGAAAGTATTTTGCATCCTTGCAACTCCACAAAACTCAAATGCTTACATTGACGTAAAATGACTAAGTTAAGATTGTGGCCAATTCTCGATTCCTTTTCCACAAAGACCATATTGTTTTAGGTCCAGAACTGAAACACTGAATTACATGCATACCCAAGGATCTTCGCTCATTTGGGTGTTTGTTGCATCGAACCTGACACCCCAAATCTGTTGCTGAAAGCCACCATTTCTGGTTCAGTCACTGCATCTACATCATTGTAAGACCTCGCAAAAAATAGTACAGTGACACCTGTCTTGAGAGACCACTGCCATGAGAGACCACCTGTCTTGAAAGACCATACATTTTTGGCAGAAGGATCTACATTTCCACATAACTGAACCTACATGTAGTCACCAAAGACCATCTGTTTTGCCAGACCACATTTTTCTGGCCAATGGGGTGGTCTTTCAAGATATAAGGTTCTACTATATTGTTTTCATAAAAGTGGCATGGGTAAGATTCAAATCATTGTGCATTGTCTTTTAAAAAAAATACGATTTTACAATATTTGCCAAGATCATGTGGCTAGCACAGATCCAGATTAAGATTAGGTACTAGTAATCTGCTATGTTTTAATTGGGGCATCCCGTCCCCTGACGGGATCCCCTTAAGGGGTTGCCGACTTTTTTTTTTTTTTTTTTTTTTCCGTTTTTTCCGCCGCCATTCTGGTGTTTCATTGGCCCACACAGAGGGAAGCGAACACCGGATTTAGGAGGTATTTTGCAGAAACATGCATATTGACACTCTACTCCTGCTGTTATAAAATATTTCACATGCGGCCATATTTCACTGAGTTATGGGCATTTTTTGAGTAAAAAATACTCAAAAATAATTTTCGTAAGTCCTAACGCAGTGAATAAAAGTCCGATT
>JAAUYG010043779.1_pt1 | contig 23726 bp, 14 predicted proteins | sample 7278091 | NCBI WGS metagenome assembly JAAUYG01 (sample SAMN14350201, study PRJNA611818) | marine sediment metagenome | isolation source: surface marine sediment (0.6m) | place: French Polynesia: Moorea | collected 2018-08 | reverse complement strand
CCCCCCCCCCCCCCCCCCCCCCCCCCCCCCCCCCCCCCCCCCCCCCCCCCCCCCCCCCCCCCCCCCCCCCCCCCCCCCCCCCCCCCCCCCGTCACTATCTAATCTGTGCACCCAGACGTTCTGTGAGAAAAAATGCGGGGCAAATGCGTTACTATGTCAGATATAAAAGTCATTTAAAAGACTGTGTACATTTTCATAAGGTCTTTCCTTATTGTGTGTCCGCTACCGGCATAGACTATGTATGTTTAAACGAATAGTTCTGTAGTATACAGTATGCTGGAATATAGTTGCTCCAAGACCCAACAGTGAAATGCATCAATGAAAAAAAATTGCTGTACCTATAGTGCCAGGGTGTATAAAGTAGCTGATATCAAGGCGTACTGGATATTTACTTTTCAATTTTCCCCTGGTTATGGCTTGGCGTCATATTAATTTCTGTTTTTTTTTTAAATACCGACTAGTTTTTCTAAAACACTGCATAGAAGCTAACCTACCTGTTGCTTCAAAACATCTCTGTCCTGGAGATAAAACAATGTCGCAGCTTAGACATTTGGGTATATCGTTTGAGCATTCCAGTAGAGCATATTGAAGTGCAGAAATACTGACGAATAACTGCATATTAATGTCAGTGGCAGGAAAACATTTGAGAGAAAATAATCTGCATTTTAAGATGCAAGATAATGGTATATATCCAATATTTTAAACAGAAGAACAGTTAATTATTCAAGATGAATGACGCAAGTCGTTTTAAGACATTGCGATAAACAAGTTTAGTACACCAAGGCGACCTGCCCAGTGCACCATGTGAACAAAGAACACAGATCTTCATTTGAAATTGCAAAGTTCATTCGACAGTGTTGATTGAAATTTCCAAAATGGCTGCCCGATTATTTCGTGGGCGGACATTTTGTTTTCCCAATTTTGTCTGTCGGTACGCAGTCGTCACGGCCGGCATGAGGTAAAGAGAAATTCCCGTTGTGTCCAGATAATGGAAAAATATCGGTTTACCTGATATTTGCTAGCAATTTGCACGACACCTTTGTTACCAAAGGTCGATTTCATGTAAAGATAAATGTATTTTATCCCATATTGCCGTCACTGTCGTGCCTCTATAAAGCAACCTCACAATTGAGGTGGCTGCCTAACACACCATTTTTGTCACCTTTGGCAAGGGATTGTTTATGTAATTTTTTGTTGCAGGCACGATTTTCTTTTTAATCTTAAGCTCCCTACATGACATGAAGCCTAGTACGTGTGTGCAAAAGGAAAGAGCGAAAGGTCCACCCGACCCCCCCCTCCCCACCCCTCCATAAATTTTGCAAGGGCCCCTGAACACTGCACATCGTGACGAAGAGCGACAACCAGGACAAAGCCTTTCTCTTTGTTATGTAAATGCAGACAGTAACGGCTAATCGAATTAATAAAAAGCTAGTGTGAGTAAATTTTAGGGCTGTGGCTAGAAGCATTAGACGTTGTGTTCTAGGGCTATAAATCCGAATTTTGGCCAAAGAGGCCGGGATCTAGTTTTAGATTAAGAAGAACAGAAAGATGTGTCCCACAGGCTTGATCGGACAGGATTAACCAGACACATAAACCGGGTGGTCTCCTGGCGTGTGATTAACGGCTAGCTTTATCCAGAGATTCCGCACAATGGGCCGAGGGAGAGGGAGATTGAGTCACATCATTGTGTGAGGTTTGTTTGAGAGAGTGGTTGGTTGGTTTATGAGCCCCAAAATAGATACAATTTATTGCCAGAAAGAACACACGAAAGACACAAAATATACGAATAAGAAAAAGGTGCAAACAAGTCACTACGAATCCAAATATATTAAACCAAAACAATAAAATGTCGAATATAATGAAAAATTCAGTCATCTCATAGTTCACTAGGGCTTATTTTTATATCTCAGACCTTCAGTCGAAATGCATGCACATCTAATGAACAGAATGCAAAAATTAAGAGTAATATAGAATTTCAAAGTTTGGAAATGCGTTTTCTTGAAAAGAATACGAAAAAGATATATTATTTAAGCAATTTCCGAGTGACCCTAAAGTAATATTAAAAAATTCCGTTCTATGCATGCTAAGGTAGAGTAGATGAGGGATATATAAATTAAACATGGCGAACCTGCCCTCGAGAATAAAATTTCATCCGCTTCGCTCTACTAGCTGAATTGACCAGAGGCGCTTCGGTGGGAGGAACCCTGTTTGGTGAGCGATAGCCAGCTTTGTTGTTCAGACATCTCTGACAAGGGTTCTCGAGAGATGGGACTTAGGGAATGTCTCCAACGTTCGTTTAAAGCCATCCTGGGCACGCCGCAAGGCGGACATATTCCCTCCAATCGCAATGCATTATAATCTGATGCGGAACAAATCAATTATGGCATCGTAAAAATAGGCGACGTGCTATTGGTTAAACGAAATTACATTTTTGAATGCTTACATGTAAATGCACGATGCGTTAAGCTGGTCGAATATAGAGGTGAAGTTGACAATAATTTATTAATCGAATGTCAGATGATCTTTAACAATTCCGTGCTACAAGAAACATCTTAGCGTTGAATGGAACGCCACCCGCTTATAAAACCTTCCTTGCCCTGAGTTATAATCCCATAGAAGACACCTTAAATTTGTTAATGCGTAGTTAGAAACAGCTTTCCGATCATTTTTGGGCAGAACACTTTCCTCCGTATCACTTACCTGACAAGGGTTTTCGAATACAATTATACAATAGAAAAAGTGTCACTTTGGGACGAGTAATGTATTAATGGCAATCTGACATTTCAATATAAGTGCAATGCATGACACTTTCCTTGAGTATTAACAGAAAGGAAAATAGAAAAAAAAACGGGGATTTTACCTATAGGCTATACGACCACCATGTAATAGTCTGGTAACCTTTGCGAGAAGGAGGATTGGGAAAGTCGATTTTTTTGTGTCACAATAAAACGGCGGTCGTTAAAATACTCGGACTCACTGGCTTCAGTGTGGTTGCAAGATGTTCGCGGTGCAGTGATGGTGGGCGTACTTTCAGCACAGTTTGATTGTCTTGATCGTACGGAAAGCGTGGGTATCGGTGTAAAGAAGCGCACATTGGACGTAGTATTAGCGCAGCGTAAGCTTCACTGTCGTAGAACAAGCGTATAGGAGGCGTGGTGCATTGCTGGGAATCTCAAAATGATCGCCATGATTGTTGAAGAAGCATCAACCAGTGAAATTGGGAGTTTAGTGTTGCCCAGTGGTGCGACAACGAGCTTCCGTCCAGCCCTTCGCCATTTCCTGTGTGCAAGTGACCCTATGCGCGCGACGTTATCCATCATAGCGCCAGCAGAAATAGTATAGGGGGCGCCAGTTCTAACGTACGGAGCCACTAAGACGACATGGTGAAAAACAATGTGAAAACTTTTCACGTGCGCATGTGATAACTATTACGTGAGGACGTGATAACGTCACGTGCTCACGTGATAACTTCACGTGCGCACGTAATATCTTTCACGCGCGCATTTAATAACTTCATGTGCGTACACGATAAATTCGCGTGCACACGTAATACCTTTCACGTGCGCACGTAATATCTTGCCCAGACACGTCGGTCCATTAAGAACATCCTGTTAACCCCCTACCATTCGTAGTCGCTAGATGGGTGCACTTAAAGCCGAGGGTTGTTGGTAGAGAAAAGGGCTTAGGAGGTTTGTAGGCTGGGTGTGTATGGGGTGGGGGGATATGCTAACGTGGGGGTGGGGTGGGGTAGGGGCTAGGTATATCATCAAGCAGAGTAACGAAGAAGAAATAAAACCTAATTATTGACGTACAAGTACCGAGTATATTGTCTCCAAGTGCAACATGTAGAACGGATCCTTTTAATTAGGTATACACTAATCACCGACTTTCACTAAAAGATACTCATTGTGCAGCATTTGATTATGTTGGTCGGGGTTTATTGTGATGCTCATCTGCATAAAAGTGTTTAGCCAGTCATCTGTACTTTTGGTGGTAGCCCTCCCGTCTGACCCAGAAAGAAGTGATTCGATCTTTGCGTCTTTTGTCCGAAAATTTGGCCAAATGATAGAAAGTTTCCAAGTGCCTATAATATCTAAACCATGAGAGATGTGTTTACATGTGAGACATGCGTTTACTGTTAGACACTAATGGGAAGTCAACTGCTACATTACATTTTACATTGAGTGACATTGAAAAGTCAAAATCAGGGTTATTCAGATTTCGCAGGCTTGTAGTATGCAAATGAACCGAATTAGGCTACTATAAAGTACTACTATGTGTTACTATTAAGAAATCATGTATCGGGAGTCCAACTCCGCCAATATATTTGACCCCACGTGACAATGAAAGGTCAAAGTGAAGGCCATTTAAATTTTAAGTGATAGGAGATCTGTATATTATTTATATATTTGCCACTAGTATATTAATACGGATGTCACGTCAAAAGAAAAAGAGATTTGTGGGCGGTCGGGGTATTTCCCGTGGTCTTTCTCAGTAGGATTGTACTTCTCATTCCAAATAGGTGATTCTTAAACAACAGATGAATCTTTAAATGTCCTTATATGTTGTAAACGCTTATTTACTTCGACACAGTTGATTCATCGCTGCCCCAAACTTGTTTTGCGTTGTGGGTGCTCAACTATACGGTGGCTGAATTAGGACATCCAACTTTTTTTTTCAAAATTTATATCTCAGGATCTCGAGATCCTATCTTAAGATCTCGAGATCCTATCTCAGGATCTCGCGATAGGATGTCAGGATCTCAAGATAATTATCTCAGGATCTCGAGATAGGAAGCCGGGATCTCGAGATAATTATCTCAGGATCTCGAGATAATCATCTCAGGATGTCGAAATCTTGGGGTAACAATTTGACTCGTGAGCTTGACATATCTCGAGATCCCGAGATGATTATCTCGAGATCCTGACATCCTTTCTCGAGATCCCGCGATGATTATCTCGAGATCTTGACTTCCTATCTCGAGATCCTGAGATAAAAATTTGAAAAAAAAAGGGTTTAACGTCCTAATTCAGCCACCGTAGGCATCAGGCTAAACTGCCTGGTGCTTAATTTGCCCTTCGGGTGGGGCCTGGTGGCTTCGTCCTCGGATGGTACTCGAAGCAGCTGTAGATTTGAACATGGGTGATCTTGAACCCGATCTTTCAATGTTACCCAAAATCAAATCTAATGGTACTAGTTGGACTTCCCTACATGATTCTATTACTGTTTAGCAGTAACATTTGCCCTACTCCACTCTTTTATGAAGTTCAAGCATTCAAACAATGCAAATGAACTTGACTCTGACCTTACAAGTCACTCAAGGTTAAATCTAATGGTGTGGTTGGACTCTACATACATGTATATGACTCCCGTATCAACGATTCTCAAGAAGATTTGCCATCATAGCCTAAAATTTGAAGAAATGTACGCAATCTGAATTAAAAGTCGACCTGTTTCTTGTAGCACCCGGCATCCACTTCGGAAACAATTATGGTGATGTAATTTGTGTCTTTGGTCGGCTTCCTTCCTTTCAACTTCCCCTTTCAGGTACAGTGTTGCTTAAAATATGTCAAATTCGCTTTCCATCTAAAGACAGAGATGTTAAATATGATCTGGGGATTCCAAAGGTTTGGGCACAGATCAGAAGAGTTTGTGGAGAGTGAAGATTCCCGCTGAGCGAAGTGTTGCACAGTCGACGAATTTTTAGAGAATCGCCCACAACTACCACCCTGAGCCTGTGTTGTAGGGGGCCTGTCCGGTGGTTGAGGATCGGGTGGCCCAAGTTGAGAGAGGACATCGAACATGTGGTGCTGGATCAGTTGTCAGTTCGTGTATCACGTAGTAGCAAAGATAATTTGTTAATAGATAGAGCTTTGAATAGGTAACTCTAATAAGAAACATTACAATAGTTTTAATGAGTAAATCGTGATTTTAGAATATTAAGCAATCAGGGCTTTAAATAGTTAACTCTAATTAAACAATGTTACAATATTTTAATGAATAAATCGTGACTTAGTAAATACATAAGACAATATTTTACTGAAATTGCTGGCAATAGATAAGTTTTGTTCCTCTGCGGGTATATTCAGTTAATGTACTTAATGATCAGTCAGGATTATCGTGACTGCCTGACCGTGATTCTGGTCTTTCTTCCGTCCTGTGTAATTTTCCCAAATTAAATTAGGATTTCCATATCTGGGATTATATTGCTTAGTCACCGAGTTATTACTTTGATCTAGAGAGATCTCATATTGCTGTCCAACTACTCCAGGCCGCCCAAATTAAATTAACTTCTTGTAATATACTACCATATATACCAATTCTGAGACATGATTAAAGCCATCAGCTAGACTTTCTGTCTGTGAAATGCAATATGACTAATAGACTCACCAACTCATAATTCTCAATATTGGAGATATATATTCTCGCATAATAAGTTAGGAGTGAGATGTCAGTTACAATACGCCGTTCATTGGCGATTGATGCTTTGCGTTTGGTTTCTGAAAAAATGCCATTTTCTATACATATTTGGATAGTAACAGTTGAAATATAAATCTGTTTGGACCACAGCTGAACATGTTCGCGGAGGTAACCTGCGTGAGGTAACTTTTCAGTTACTTTCCCAGTGAAACGATAAATCACTCAACAGACAGTCACGGGGGATATGCATGTAACGTTGTGTATATTATAACATTGTGTGTTTGCACTCCCCATATTTACGTAGATGAAACTTGCTTATATTAGTCGCAGTAAGTTTTATACCAGTGCAGTTATTCCAGGAGGTTCCATATTAATTCTCAATTCTTGTAAGTAAAGTTTTAGCATTCTTCGCTAGCAAATACACTTGAGTTGCTGATATCCCTTAAAGCAGCATCAGTTATCCAATCGCATCTCCGTCGACCAACAACCAAGGGACCCGGTCTTAATTCATCCTTTATTATGGAGCCCTGTTCCTCCCATGGCGGATAATTCTAAGCAGCTTCCCATACACCATTCATCGGAGAGTCTGTTAAGGCCATGTCATCCATCCATTTTAGATATAGCAGATTTTTGCTAGACATATATCTCATATATATTTTTGCGCCACAGGGGAACACTATAATAGATATAGATAACACTCGGTTCCATACAACATCGTGTGCTTTTTATGATGTTGTATCACCATTTCAATCCAATACAGAACTGACTCAAATAACAATGGTTGCTCAATATATTGACTATACTGTTTTACACGGATCAGTGTGTTCAATTATTACAAGAAGTGACACCAAAATATACGCTTGCTCATGTAGCAGTTTTATTAATAATTTAGCAGTACTTCTTAGATATCCAAAGCGAATACTAGACACATGCAGAAACCCTGTTGATTTATTAGATAAAAACAAGAATTTCTTCTCCAAAGAAATGATATGCGGGAGTGTTTTATTTACTAAAGAACCAAACACCAAGGTAACGCTGGAAATAAAGGTCCCATCCAGGCTAGCACTGAACATAACATTATGGCAAATAAGATCAGTTGCAGTCTCCAACCTTCGCGACTGCCAATATGTTTCCAGCCTGATTTTGCAAGACAGGGATTTCTACCAAGAGGATTACTTGAACACGAATCTGTGTGGGACATACCCATCTCATAGCATATTTTCCAAGACGAACCGTGTCAGCGCTACGTGGCAGACTCGCATCTTGCGCCAGGAATCCCCTTTGTTAATTCTTTCCTATCAGTCTATAGCGCAAGGCTATGTTCAGGCATACATCCCATCTGAACCTGAACAGGAGTACAATGCCAAAAGATACCGAGTAGAACTGCAAGAGGATCAAGCACTGGAAGCTTTTGTTATAAAAGTAAGGAATGCGATATGCATATTTAGGCGAGATAGAAACTTGGACAGGACCATTTGGTGGGCCATACAATCCATTCTAAGTTTACCGGAGATCTTCATTACAGATTTTTCATGCAATATTGGAAACACACAAGGGACACACATATCTTTATACGATGGTCTGTTTCTGCCAGAGGGTGCCCAACTCAACATGGACAATTATCTCATGGAAAAGGTGAAATGCTCCGACGATTTTGTACGAATTAGTTTTCGGTCAACCATGGGGGATCTTACCGTCCGGCTGGATAACAAAATTGGAGAAAGGATCACATTCAACGGAACTGTAACTTATGCTAAAATGCTGTGCCCGGGGCGTTATTGTAACATCTCCACATCCAACATTTCACAGGGCAGAGAAATAAAATTTCTTCTATCGTCGGATAATGAAACAGTGCATAAGCGCTTCCTGATTTCGTCTGACATAAATGCATATGGATTCATCTTGCTTTCGAATATTACTCTATTTTATGAGGGATACACCCTGCTGCCTTGCATTTACGGTGGGATATATGTATACGAGCTAGATCCCTTGTCTCTTGTAACCAAGATATGTACTTCTTGGACATCGCACATATTGGATGGGGGTGTTAAACATAAAGATGGTTCAAAAGGTCTGTACTTCGGTCGATCTGCTGTGCTTATTTTGGTAAGAGCAATCAGGTTTCTGTCGCGGGGTTACATACGAGGTGTAGCGTCGCTCACACCATGTGCAGGTGTTATCAATATGGATTTCCGCAAGACCAACATATATACTGTACCAGGAAGGGGTTACATAAAGAAAGGAACGATGGTATCATATTTGGGCAGAAATGTGGACATGTACTACACCCGTATTGAAGTCCATCATAACAACGGCTGTCTTATGGTACAGTTTGTGTCACGAGACGATCTGAAATTATCAAAACCTACAGAAGTGGTGATAGTGTTGGTGGGTCAAAGCTGGCATATAGGAAAAGCAATCCATGAACAAACGATTGGCTTCTCTGTAAGCTACTCCTCTGGTATAATAATCTTAAGGAATTTAAATAAGCATAACCTCTGCGAATTTTTCTCAGGAGAACCTAAAACTGAGACAACTGATTTCAGCCAGCCATTTTGGGAGACAAAGCGATCTCACATCTATTATGCTTCTTGGCTAATTTCTGGAAGTGACTGCTATCTCTTTGGTATCAAAATAGCTTGGGTAATGTCTTATGAACGTGCCGGAGATTACGGATGTCAGATACCCTCACACTTACCACAATGGTTCACTTTTGAAGATGGTTCATATGCCGTGAATTCCCAGAAATCCTGTGGTATGCTATCGCTGACTGGGAATATGAAGGGTTTGGATTATAATAAAGTGTTCAGTATCTACATAGGCAAACCATATGAAAACCGTTGCTGCCTACTGAGAATAAATGTACTTGCAGATGTTGATTTCTACGACGACATAGAAACGTTATATATGGATATCTACTGGCCCCAGTTTTCTTTCACGTGGCAACCGTTCTGGAAATTTCAAGAAAACAAGAATGCTGACCCAATAAAAACAATATTTGATTTGCAATCCTCACCCACAAATCGCAGACTAAATCTTTTGGGGAGAGTGTGGACACTCAACTGCCTTCATTATAAATCTGGCTTGTCACTTGAACTTGGTGACAAGTCCAGTTCGCTTACTGACTTTCGACTGGAACCCTTGATGAATATTTCATTTCACTTTACTGTCTTTGTTGATATACATGACTGGGTTGGCAGCAATACACCACGTGATAAAACTGACAATAACACTTTTTGTTCTGAAAATATAGGGAAGTGTTATTTCTTTTTTGTCAAAAATCACATGTCGTGGAACATGGATAATGATCTTTGTGTTTCAAACGGAATGGCACTCTTAAATACCCCAAGTGATCTTGAATGGAATTTCATTGAAACCTTACTAATTAAGGATACCTCTATATTCAACCGAAAAGAACTATATTTATTGGGATTCTTACACCTATATCGCACTGGGGTAAGTTCACCTTTAAAATAATTACTCTGATATCATGAGTACAGTAATATCAAATTAATATGTCATCCGGACAATATATTCATGATATTGTTCGGACAATATATCGTTCTTTCCATAAGAAACGTTTGGCTTAGCGGTATCATTTCAGACATTTCGGATGTAGAAAAACAATTTCCATGGTTTGTAAAGACGTCGGTCTTAATTAGTGAATATGAATCCAATTTTATTCTTATCCTATCCATTTGTTGAAAAATACATGTACTGCACTTTTTGCACATACAACAGTTTTCATGGATACTTGTATAAATGTACATTCTCCTATGCACTTTCAGCCTGACAACAGGACCGCAATGAAATGGAATGGTAGCCAACCTCTTGTTTTTCAAAAATGGAAACTTCCACAAAGGTACCACATGAGCTATTACCTCAAATGTGACATGTCCGTTGCTTATAATAAAGCTTACTTTTGTCCTGAACATGCCCAGTTCACCGAAATAGATCCATACCTGAAACACCAAGTATTATCCCAACAACCAACACTTAGCAATATTTCCCAGTGTACTGCATTTCTCATATCATCAACTGCCCAACTGAAATGGATGACAATACCTTGCGGTAAAGCCTTTAGCCACGTGATTGTTATTTGCCAGCGTAATACTAACGTCACTGACCCTGCTGCCACGTTTGATGGCAGAGCAATTCATCGTCAGTATCAGGAATGCGAATATGGATGGGTGACCATAGGGAATATATGTTACAGAATGATAAGCCTTAACAGGTCAGGTCTGATTGGATGTTACGAAGCACTTAGTACCTGCAATGGTTCTTTGTCCTACCCAGAACATATATATATAAAGACAACAAAAGGAAATGTTATGTTTTATTACTACTACTTGTATCACTGGCTTAATCATCCATATAAGCAACATTTTTATGCAGGGACAATCCAGAATGGTGACAAGACGTGTGCCACAATGCAACTAGTGGAAGGATTCACACCTTCTGTCATAGTTACTGGAAATGCCTCATCTGGAAGCGATGGTGTCACATGCCAAAAAGGTATGCATTATTATAGCAGTTTTTGTCTAAAAGGAAGTCAGTTTCAGTGTGGAGATGGAAGTTGTGTGGTTGGCCATTATGTCTGTGATGGAGTAGAAGACTGTCCAAATGGTATAGATGAAGACGAATGCAGTCACGTCTGCAGTGCACCCAGTGATACTAAATCAACCGGTGATCATCCAGCTTTATGCTTTCGTGAATGTTATTTGCCAGAATGCACCTGTCATGTCTTATATTACCACTGTGAGATCAGTGGACAATGCATCCCAGCCTCCAGGATTTGCGATGGAGTGAAAGATTGCGATGCAGAGGAAGATGAACTGGAATGTGACTCTGCGATTGAGGTTAGGAATGTTCAAACTTCAGGCCACTATGTGTGCAGCGATGGATCGATGATTTCTCTCACGCAGTTCAATGACCTGATACCAGACTGTCCAGGTGTTATACCAGATGACGAAAGGGACTATTACTTTCATTTAACAGCCATTGCCCCCATTAATACGACTAACGTGTATCCCTGCTCACTAATGGCTACATCGTGTGTGAAGGGATTTTCAGGTCCTTGCTACCCAAGGCACAAAATTTGTATTTATGAAAAGGACAGAGCTATGGGAAGCATCCTGTACTGTAAAAATGGCGCCCACCTTGAGAAATGCTTTCAACACGAATGTCCTGCGTACTTCAAATGCAAGAATAGTTATTGTATACCATACCATTATGTATGTGATAACGAGTTTGACTGTCCATGGGGTGAGGATGAAGAAGATTGCTCCAACCTCCAATGCTCTGGACTTCTCAGATGTCGGCATGACAATGTCTGTGTTCATCCAAATATGATTGGCGACAATATTACAGACTGCCTACTTTCTAGTGATGATGAGACTTTGACAGAACCGAGGTGTTCGAAATCTTGTGAATGTTTAGGTTATGCTGCCGTGTGTTCCACTGCAGGTGAGGACACTATGAAGGACATTTTGACCAACACAAGGAAACTCACATTTTGGAATGCTACCTTCAGCAGCACAGTCTCACTACCATTCCCGTCTCTGGTGATCCTGGATTTATCATCTAACGGGATTACAACTGACTCTCTTCCTATACTGCAGTCTCTACCAAAGCTCAGGTGGCTGCGATTGCAGAAGAACTTAATTGACAGTATCCACAAAACGTTTGTTAATCTTAAGATGCTGAAAGTCCTTGAAATCCAAATGAATCCATTAAAGATCATTCAACCAGGTTCTTTTACTAGCCTCAGCAGTTTAATAAAACTTAATTTAAGTTACATGGAATTAAATTTCATATCCCATGGGTCTTTTAATGGATTGAAGAGCTTGCAAGTAGTTGACCTGTCATACAATCCTCTAGATGGCATTGATCCTGGTGGGTTGCAGAGCATCCAGAATACTCTTTTTGCCCTTTACATAATTTTAGAATACACGCCGTATGACCTTTTGAAAACTCTAGATACGTTACCTATGTTGAAGGTAGTGTATGTTCAGTCCGGAATCATTTGTAAGTATCTAAAGAAAAATGTAACATGCATTCCTACAGTTGCGTTTGATGGTCAATGCTGTGAATTTATGAATATGACAGTTCAGTGTTTTCTTTTGTCAGTCGGAATACTTTTAAGCCTTATGTCTGCGACCGCGTTAGTATTTTGGCTGCAAACGCAAGTGAAAATTATTACAAAGTTTCTTATGTGTACGCTGAATATAAGCACACTTTCTGTTGCCACGTATCCGTTCTATGCAACAATTATGCACACATATTATGGGAGGTCGTTTCTGTTTCACAAGTATTCATTTCTGAACAGCCCTCATTGCAAAATCGTAGGTGCTTGGAATTTCTTGGCTCGAAATATTGGAGTATTTACACTTTTTATGACATTAATACACCGCTTTCCTATAACTGCCTCCCCTCTGAAGCATCTTGCATCTCCACTGAGGTTATATGTTATTTCCGTAGTAGTCGCTGCGCTTATCATGCTTTTCATTCCACTTTATTTATTCTTTGGGGTGGAAAGTTTTGCATCCGGGGCCATTTGTCACGTAATGCCATTCAGTAGTTCACAAATTAAACACTTCCCACTTGTATTTGGAAGTATGATAGCGTTAGAAACTTTGTTGCAAGTTGGCATAGTTATTTTACACTTTATGACCTCCAACAGTTTGAAGATGTCAATAAAAACTAATATCAAAGCCGAAACAGGATGTAATCTGAAGGAAAAGGCACGCAAAAAATCACTTATTTGGGGTTTGTTTCACCTCATTTCTCTAATTATTTCGTTCATTTTGCAGATGTTGCCCATATTGCAGAATTACACTGATGATGACATATTAATGTTGATATCTATAATGATGATATTTGAAATCATGTTTCGAGTACTATACACCTTTGGCACTGGACAGTTTAAGTCATATATTCTGAGATTCCGCAGACCTCTGTGAAGGTAATAATAATAGCTATGGTAACAGTGGAATATCATTAAAAGTTAACCTCTAGGTACATGTGATACCATGTTATTGTGAGTGTGGTCTTTCTCTATCAAACAATATTGCCCAGTGGCACCGTCTATTCTGTTGTAAAAATGCATAAAATAAATACATTAAAAACTTGTGTCATTTTCCACCCAGCATGTACATCAACAGCTTAATTGCAGTTTCAACTTTATTATGTTTACTGTTTCATGGGATGTACTGTGCTACACAAAACACCAGTCATGCCCAGTAATCGTTAACACAAAGCTACCTCCTTTTGACACCTAATTTAATGTGTCAATATCTAGGCCTCTGCCTTGGCGGAAATGTTGGTTTGTGCCTTTTTCTTTTGTAATGTTACATATACTTCGTTGAATTGTGCATTTGTCGCACTGAATCAAGGATGCATATTGTTTGTTGTTTTTTTTTTCCTATTGTCCTAAACTCTATATCCACCTTTAGGCATCATTTACTGTAATCTCTACTAGTATTTCTTTTTATTTTGACCTAGGCAGTTTCATGAAGTATGGAACAGTGTTGTCAGACATTCACCTGGGAGTATATGATCACTTAGGCCTATAGCCACAAAAAATAATTGGCACATGGGGTACGCCAAATATTAAAATATATATTTAGTATTTTCAACATATTCTCCAAGTGGAGAATATTGTAGGTTGCAGTAACAGAAGAGAAACTACTGGGAAAAAAGAAAGACAAAGTTGTGAGAAAAAAGCATGTGATATACACGGTTCCCAAATGCAATGTAACAATCCTCCTGGTTATGTCCTCAGTCTTGCATTCCAAGACATGTCACTAGACACCCCCACCCGTCTCTACCAGTGAGTCAGGTGACATATTTTGGCAAGAAATTATCTCACTGCCTGGTATCATGCAGTATAGTTCACATTCCATCTGTATCTTATTGTTAATGCGGAAATGGAATCGAGAGTGAAGTTTCAAAATAGAACCAACCAAGTGACACCAGGCATCATCAACCAGGATACTAGGTGAGCGAGTGAGTGAATTGGTTTATTTAACGTCGCTTCTTAACAGCCAGGGCTTATGAGCGATGGGCCGGGTCGCCGGGCAATGAGACGAAGGATGAAAGGGCCCCAGGCATGAATACACCGGGGTTCGAACCCAGTGGTCTGAAGTCGAGTGTTCTACCACTCGACCAAGCGCACCGCGTATACTAGGTGTAATAATTAACTGTATATGTCTGAGCCTAGGTTTGGTAAGACGTGCAGTTCTATGCGATAGAGTTAAGGGTTGGCTCGTCGTTGGCAGCCTTTTTGTTTTTTTTATTATATCTCATTCACTCTTTATTTGTCTTTGGTGCATTTGCTTTTTGTCTAGTACCCCAAAATTGTATGATGCTGCTGCTGCAGTATGACAAGATGGCCACCACACTGAATGTGGCCTTTGCTGCGATGACTCATTTTGCGTATCTTGATTCACTCTTGCTTTGCTTTCCTTGATAGGCAGCAGTCATTGTTATTACCTGCTTGATTATGTTTTTGCTGCTGCATTGATCCATTTGCTCAATGGATTGTTACATTGCATTTGATGCATCACCTGCATCAACATTAATATCTTTTAGAATAACAGGAATTACCTGCTGAAACTGCAACCACAAGACTCATGAGACTGGATATGAACTTTAATAACCTATATTAAAATTATGGTAATATTCCAGCTCATCTAAATCATCAAATTGAATGCCGATATAACTGGTACTATCTCCTTCCTCCGTACTAGGAGTAAAGACACACTTGTAGGAAAGATGCAAACTTTTGTAGTGCAGATCCATTTAATCAGCATCTCTCGCCTAATACAAATAACATCACATGCATAAATTCAAAATAAATAGCACGTCAAATATAATAGCACGAAAACAATAAATGCATCTCTGTACAAGGACATGTTTCACGGTTTTGAACACTGTTGTTATGGCACTTTGGAATAATACATGTACTATAGATCGTCAGGCAGCGTGCAGCACTTCCTGTAGATAGGGTAACACCACTGTATACCGCAAGGCAAATTGTGAACATTATTCTGATACGTCACAATGTCTGTTGAACGCAATTTCATACGGTTTTAAACTGGTGTTATTTCATATGTACAGCACTTCACTTGGAATATAATACTTCAATTCCGACTGGGGTGTAGCCCATTGTATACAGTGAGTCCCTTTCCACATCCGTCAGTGAGTATGTGCTTGTGCTCAGCATGCTGTCTCGGCCGATGTGGTTCATGTGAGGCGAGCGTGGGGTGAGCTGGCCGCCATGTTTCGGGCGAGGAGATAATCCTTTTTCCACGGATATTCTGCGCATGCGAAATGATCTGTCTTCGCCGATCAAGAAATAAGTAAATACCTCGCCTTTGCCCTGCAGATTAAAGTACAGGAAATATCCGTGTTCATCGGTCAACAGGAAATTGTTCAGTGTCGAATCAGAGAAGTATCTACTACAGTCTGTAGCTGTCTGGCTGCTGCTGCTGCTGCTGCTGCTGCTGATGATGATGATGGTGACGACGACGACGATGATGATGATGATACTGTTGATGCTGCTGTTACTAAGGCTGCTGCTGCTGCTGCTGATGATGATGATGATGATGATAATGATGCAAATGATGACGACAAAGATGACGACGAAGATTATGATGATGATTTTTACTGTGGTGGTGCTGGTAGTAAAGGTGATGACGACGACGAAAAAGTTGACGTGCGATGCCTGTTTCCATATCATTTTTTTGTAGTTTAAATGTTTGGGAAAATGTTATAGATCATAGTGTGAAAACCCTGCACATATATATAAAAATAACACGGAGTCACCGACATTAGTAAAGGGGGTGTTTATATCTACCTTCATCGGCACAATGCCTCGCTCCTCAAACTGGTAGCCGCCCAGTTTTAGCAACAATTCCCTACATTCGGCACTACAATGGACCCGCAGAGCTGCAAATGAAAAAAAATGGTATAGTACCTATAGCAGAACACACCAATTCCTTCATTTAAAGATGGCTGCTGTTGGCTATACATATGCTACTTGCAGCCGATGTTTTAAAAAAATATATGCTAGCGCTGCCCAAACTACACGACTACATGACTACAAGTCTACAAACTACATGACTACGACTTTTATGCATGAAGATTGTAGGGAGAAGGCATAACGTGATCATCGTTAAGATGCAAAACAAGATGATGATTAGTATAATTGAAAAAGGTGACAAAAATGTGCTATTTAGTCAGACCCATGGGTGCCTCACCTAACAAATATATTGGCAATTGGAAACAAATGAAGGAATTGCTCAGTCAAAACGTTAGTAAACCTACAGCACTAGATTGCCCATGGGTTAGTCCAAGATCGTGCACATGTTGAAATTTCCAACTTCAAAACCAAATGACTATTACAGCTCATTATGGGCATAATTGTTTTGTTCTGGGTGCATAGATCAAATATTAATATAAGGTATTTCTACAATATGTAAACTGTACTACCAAGGTATGAGTTATCATGAACACTGACCTACACCCGTTGATTCCATCCTGGATGCTGTGTTCACTGTGTCGCCAAACAAGCAGTATCGGGGCATCTTAATTCCAATCACTCCAGCCACAACTGGACCTGTCGGGAAAACCACACAATGGCTAAACATACCAATTACTGTTTCTAGACGAAGTGAAAACTATCATATAAACTCTCATTACTATATACACTACACAGAACACATAAAAACATACTGATTCATGACTATATCACATATTGCGTTAATACAACTGCACATGAACAAAGGCAAATTAAGACAACATTTTCAGCGAATTAAAAATCATCTGCCGTCCAGGTCTAAGCGCAATATCATTGGACATCAGACGTCGAGGTTTTATTTATTATATATATACTATGTATCATATTATCATGTATTACTATGCATCATGTAGTAGGCTCTGTTGTAAGTTAATTAGCCAACGAGGAAGAATAGTACAGGTAAATGTAGTTTTCAAAAATTGCATTTTTCAACTTCAGCTCTCGATAGTCATTCATCCCCACCTGAATGCACCCCTATCCTCAACTGAACGGATTCGTCTTCTCTCTGCTTCACCTTGAAGTTTCGGATGGCTGACAGCAGATGCAGTGACATGGATGCTATCTCCCCCGCGTGAAAATCCCCGTTCCTCAGTGGCAGGCCGCTGACTACCATATACGCGTCCCCGATTGTTTCAACCTTGTACGCGTCATAGTTCTCGACGATCGAGTCAAATAGGGTGTACAGGTCGTTCAGGAGGCCGACCACCTAGAAGAAGCGGAAATTCTTAATGGTAGCTGTGCAGTAAAGTGTTCTTTAAGACCATTTGACAATTGGAAACAACTTAGTAGACAGAGCTGCTTGTAATCCCTTGTCTTGTTAATATGGAAACGTTCCACGAAGTATCGGTGCAGGACCCCTTTTACTTTCTTCTCTAGTACATGTCCTTTGGGTACTGGGCAAAGCTTTCCCTTCTGGGATGCTAACGTTTCAAATTCAATCTAAGATTGAGATAGGTTCTTTTTCATAAATTATTTTTGTTTATACCTCCATGGGTGTAATTCTTGCCGCCAGGGCCGTGAAGCCGACCAGATCGCTAAAATAAATGGTCACACATTCGTATTGTTCGGGAATAACTGGCTCGCCTCGCTTTAACTCCTCGGCAACAGATCTGCAGTGAAATAGATCGTACAGACATCAAAAGGTCACTTCTGTCGAGCTGCGTCGTTGCTTTGATCAGTCAAAGGAGGTTTTTGCAAACTTGTTTCTAACGGCATCTGTGAATGGTTGGTGTTCCAATCCCTTATGAAATTGTTCTGCTTATGCGTGGGACGCAGCACGCCCTGGGATCGAGCTAGCATACGCCCACTTCTACTGGCTGGCAGGCCGTTTAGTTTTGATCTACACCCTACACACCACACACGTAGTTGCTGGATGTGGAAAAAAACTATTTGTCCTGTCGAAGAGATGTTGTCTATTTTATTAAATCAGCAGAAGCCTAGCGAAACTCACTTTTCCTTCTTTGCGCACCCTAATTCATTGCAGACATCTGGTTAGAACAGTACGTACTCCGTGCGTAGCCAAGGGGAATTTTATTAGTGCAGCGTAAGGTTAAATCACAACTACTCACAATGACGTTAGAGTGAGAATAACTACGGGTGGCAAGTGTAAGCTAGGGGCAATTGTTATCCTAAGAGTGATTAGAGTAAATGTCATAAAAACAAGTGGCCCTAGGTCCTCAAACAGTAGGTAATCTGTGCACAAAAGGGAGGTCGGGTGTATTTTTGAGGACCATTTCATTTTTTTTGTGTCAAGAACTAGTGACTAGTGACATCTTCATGCCCTGTGCAAGTCTGACATGTTGTAGGTATAAGCTTCAGTATTGCCAGTCTGGTAAGCAAAATTGTCGTTTCGTTGATAAACTTAATAATACATGCCAAACTTATTTTGGTTAAAAGGTGTACTTTGGGAGCCTGGGGCTGACTTATAAATCCACTACTGTAAATGTAAGGCTGTCTTGTCTGCCACGTATAAACTATTAATTTAAACAGCAGTGTGGATTCACATTATAAAGCAGTGCTGGATAAAACAGACTGGTGAAATATTGCGATCATATTCTTTTTTTCACTAGGCACTTTATATTGTATGTTTTGAGACCTACATGTACACTTTAGTTGACAGACTTTTCGCGATACATATTCACTGACAAAATCACCCTAGTACATGATATACTTTTAAGTGCAGTTGGCGCACAATCTTTATAACAAGAATTTTAATAGGAACAGGCAATGAGAATGGTGATTTCGGTTACTTTTTTGTGACTTTCTGGCGGGTGTAGTGTTCTATGGGCGTTTAAAGATGCAAGGAATCCCATGAAATTCGGATTTTACACTTTCGGGCCTTTTATCCAGGGGGAGAAACGGGGGATAATGGTTTCTATAATTGTGATTCAGAAGACTGTAAGGGAACAAGTCCCTATGGGTTGGTCAACAAGTCCCTATGGGTTGGACTTAACAAGAATCTATTCTATTTTACTTTTCCTTTAACTTCTTTTCTCTTCTATTCGTTTCCTTTCCTTTCGTCTCCGTGACTGCTAGTGGAATCTGTGTGATACATTTCCCAACAATGTGCTTGGTATGCGCTTTTTCATTTTCTTTGCATTTGTAAAAAATATAAGGATATAAGGGAGAGTTTGTGTAACAACACTGTCAGCAGGAATATAACCTTTGTTTCTTTATTAAATCAAGATAAATTTTATGTACGTTATGAAATTTGAAAATGTTGAGTTAGACATAAATTTCTCATTAGACCATATGAAGTTAGAAAAAGGTCAACTGTACCGTAGCTAGGTAATAAAACTATCGTTTTTACCTGTATTGCTATGGTATGTAGTCTACGAATTAGTATTGAAATGTAATCTATATGTATCTGTCCGCATGTTTGCATCAATGCTGTCTGTAATACGGTGCATAATGTATATATCCATGTCCTCTCGGTCAAGATTTGAATTAATGTGACTTGTAAGCCCTAATTGGCCCGAGTTCCTATATGCATGTATATTTCTGTATTGTATTAAATAGAACATAAAATCCTAAAATAAGCAGCAGCAGCAGCAGCAACAACAACAACAAAAACAGCAACAACAACAAGACCCACTAATGACTGACCCTCCCAGTTATTGATAGCAATGGGACATACTTGGGCAGCATTCTGAGCAGCAACGCCTCGGTCTTCTTTTTCTCCTGCATCAGCAGCTCAGTCCTCTCCTCCACCAGTCCCTCCAGCGTGTCCGCGTACTTCTCCATTATCGCCAGCATAGTGTCAATGATGTTGGTCTTCCTGGGTGATAAAAGAACAAGCGAGGATTCAAATTTTGAAAAAGTCGATCAGTAGGTACATGTAGTTAGTGAGGAGTCAGACTCAGACAGGGTGTGGCTCGTCCTTTTTGTCGGCGCTCGAACTGAGGAATTTATATACCATAGAAAACAGCTGCCGTGTATTCATTCGTTCTTTCATATTCTGTTTTATAATCAGCATCTTAGACCAATGTGGACCCAAGTCATTTTTTTTAATCTTATACGTGCAACAGGCAGTTGCCTAAGAATACGGTTACATTTCGGCCATACGCTTTTTACATACGGCCTATTATGAGGTTCACGTAGATGAAATACAAGGGCACTACGTACAGGCCTTTCTGCATTGGTTTCAGGCGCACCCGGATGTATTTGAATTCTGGACGCTGTTCAGGATCACACTGCCAGCACTCCTCCATACAGCGTATAGAAAACTCCGGGCATTTCAGCTGAGTGACGTCAGGGCGAAAAGTGAAATCGCTGGTATAGCGCAGCCGTTCTACGATTTCTGGATAATAAGTGTTATGAAAGATTATTTAAAAAGAGATGTATACATGGCATTTATAGCCTTATTAAATTGCATCGGATTCCATAAGTGCGATTTACTAACTTCTAATGTAAATTACCTGTTTGCTGATGTTTTTCTTCAAGAAGTATATATTCAAGATGGAACTGGACTCCCTGTCATGAGTTTAGTCCCAATAGTAGCACAATAGATTACTTAGAGTAATAACTTATATATAACAATTTAATGCCTTAATAAGTATGTTGACGGGGTTATTGTGAGTATAGGATAGCCAATATCGAAATTTAATGCTACAACAACACCAACCACCTGCCTGTACTAGAAGAGTATGCACAATGTATATCCTTTGCAATCTCACAGCCCTCGTTGTTGTGCAATCGTTAGAAACGCTTACTACGCAATTTCAATTTCAAAATGTACCTGAATTAATAATCGCGATGTGACTTTACCTTCTGGTGAAAGGGGCGTGGACCCCCAAGGTCCAGCTCGCCCGTGGATCTCGTACAAGATAATGGCGAAGGAGTAGACGTCTCCTTTCTGGGAGCCTCGGGGGGAGGGGTCTTGTTGCACCAAAAGCTCGGGTCCGGTCCACAACAGGTCTTTGTAAGTATAATGTCTTTTTATATAAAGCTGTAGCTACAAGTACCCGGCATGATTAAATAAACTATATCTTTTGAATTATTTGATTAATAAAATATTATGATACTTTTATATGAAGTTGTACACATGCGGAAATTAACTAATAGTAACTGCTGAATTGTTCCACTATTATATCAACTTTGCATACATATTCGACAATCAACTGCCGTAACCGTTGCACTGATTATTATTACATGAAGGTTATGAGCATGATTGCTGATGAAGTTTGGTTGAGGTAGGTTCCTGAATGCAATTTTTCATTGGGGTACATTAACTTTTCCGACAATATCATAAATCGTGGTCGTTTTCAATTGCAATAGCAAATGACGCACTTCTCTCTATTTTCAGCAACATTTATGGGCATATGGAGCCATCCGAGTCAGCTGCCCCTCACTAGAAATTGGGTTGATGTAGGAAGGATATACACATATGCATCCATGATGTAGTTGATGCCCCGAGACGTCTCGCACAAGGTTGACTTTTGCTATGTATATACTCGTGTGGTTATTAATCCCATTAAAGAAAGTGGATCATCTTGCGTACTTCTGATATCGTAAAAAATCCCTTATACGTTTTTAAAATGTGTATAACCTTGCGTCCAAAATTAATGGGAAAGTATTATTTTTGCAGCACCACAGCCTCCAAAACATGTTCGTCAATCTTAAGGTTATGCTTCAATAAATCATGCAGCGAAGCCACCTGAATTGGGCTTGTCAATGGCAAGTCTTTCCATCAGAATAGAGGAATTTCACGACCATGTCCCACTCGGGTTTAAAAGGTTTCGGGTGCTTTAGCTGCTAGGAAGTATGTTTTAATATGTGCCGCGGCCTAACCGTACTAATTCACCATGGTACTTCGTATACTGACTGTAATAGTAGATGTCGTCCTGTACGACCGGGCCGTCTGGGGCCTTGAACTGGGTGAGACCAAAGTCTGCAATCTGAAGAACCCAACGACTGTCCACGAGGCAGTTGGAGGACTTGAGACGGCCATGGGACACTATCTCGCTGTCGTGGATATAGATCATTCCCTGGTAAACAAGACAATAGCTTTTCGGTAATCAGGGGTCTTTTTCTACAAAAAAGAATTAATTTTAAGCAACTGGGATAAGTACAATGGCTGCTAATGTGAATACTGAACTTAAGTTCCGTTCTAAGCTTAAGATAGTTCTTGAAACTATATGTAGTCATAGCCTACTGTTTTTAACTTTATATACTCAGTGCAGCATTTCATTCTTCGTGACGACAAGGGTCTTTCCTGCATCTTAGTGTTAATGTTTCTTTTTAAAATTACACGATTCGCATGATTCCAAGCCAGAGAATCAATATAGAGCGAGTAACAGATATATGTCACTCAAATGCCAGGGGCAAATGTACAATCGAAATGCTACTTTGTGCAGAACGTAGCATCATTTACATCAAAAATCTACAGATAAGGCTTCAAAGTGGTAACTTGTGTCTGCAAATAATAAATAACAGAAAAATGGTTTGTGTGTGCAGATAACCCAGTAATATGTTTTATTTTTTTTAAATGTATCTAATTCTGGAGTGGTATTTCTATTAATGCAAGGCTCCACTTTGGTGATCTTTTTTCGTCTTACCTTTATCAGGTCAAAAACTATAGAGGCAATGAACATATCATCCAGCGGGAGATCGTCATTTTCTAGGATGTCCTGCAATGCAAATATTAAGCATGCTAACAGCATCTAAATTAGTTAACAAATAATGGTATTAATTGTTTACAAAATATGACGGTGAGAAATAAGCAAGCAAGTGGCTTTAACTAGCAGCCTTTTTGCTAAATAACAACCTTGAGTAAATCTGGTTTAAAGAGAAGGGGCATTTTTTTGAACACGCCATATATATTTATTGTACATGTAAATGTACTGGTTGTACTCAAGTTTGTCCCTGCGATGTCCTAGGTATTTTTTTTTCAAAAATGAATTCAACATAATAATAATAATAATAATGTCACTAATTTGTATAGCGCAATTTTATGTATGCACATTTCTATGCGCTTGGAACATGTCTTCCATAAACAAAAATATGTGTATGTATACAGGCAGATACATGTAATTTAGGCATTTTTTAACGACGGTGATACCCACAGAGGACAAAGCTTACCTTCAGTAGGACCACCCTTGCGTTTCACGTTAAAACTTATATGCAACCACAAGTGTATTGAGATACATTCATTATGTAAACTGTGTGTACCTGGTACCTTTATGGAACGTATTATTATTATTATTATTATTATTATTATTATTAT
>JAAUYG010198076.1_pt1 | contig 23788 bp, 25 predicted proteins | sample 7278091 | NCBI WGS metagenome assembly JAAUYG01 (sample SAMN14350201, study PRJNA611818) | marine sediment metagenome | isolation source: surface marine sediment (0.6m) | place: French Polynesia: Moorea | collected 2018-08 | reverse complement strand
CTCGTCCGTGATGTTGATCGACGTGGACAGCAGGTGGGCTTCGCCGTCGATCTCGATCTTCTCCCCGAAAAAAAGCATGCGGAGCGTGCGGCCCGACCGATCACGGCGCATGACTTCGACATGATGCACCGTCCCATGCTCCTCGATGGCGCGGATGATCCTGACGCGGTCCTGCAGATCGATCCAGGTCCCCAAGTCGGCCGCGGTGCGGCCGATGACGGCGTTACGTTTGAAGCCGGTGTCTTTCAGAAAAGTGGTGTTGACCTCGACGTAGCGGCCGTCGGCCAGGGTGCTCAATACCACCCAGGCCGGGCAGTTGTGGAAGGCTTTGGCAAATTTCTGTTCAGCTGGACGGCATTGGCCGGCGGCTTGACGCAGTGTGTCGACCTCCGCCTGCAGGGCGTCCACCTGCCGGACCAGTTCTTCGTAGGTTGGTTTCGGCGGCATCGAGCTTCTCCCGCATGCCAGGGTCCAGTGGGCGCTGTTACCGGCCCCGACCCGCAGCGCACGCCAAGCCTGGCTTTGGTGCCAGAGGGCGAATCCGCGGCTGGATGACGGACCATTCGAGCGATTTCGACGGTCAGGATCGTCGCGACATGGACACCCGGCAGCTGAACGGCGCGAAGCAGGGCAGCGGCGTCCGTTGCTTGCCGCACGACCTCATGCCGGCGGTTTGGATTCAAACGCTTTCCAGTTTACTCAATATTCTTGTGCCGTACAAGCTATGCGCGGCCCATCGCGGCAGCTTCATTTGCGTCCCACCCCCCAGAGAAAGGTCACGGCGGACAGGGCAATCAGGGCAATTCCCATGGGGGGATTCTTGTCGGCGATATGCAGGTTGACGCCCGATACCAGAAGACCGGCCGTGAGCACCATCCAGGCGAAGCGCCGCACGGACATGTCGATGCGGCGGATGGCCTGGCGGGTTTCGGGCGAAAGCGATACCTGGAAGGTGAGGGCGCCCTGCTTGGCCCGGGTAAGCACCTGGTCGAGCTCGGCCGGGATGCGCCAGAGGTGGCGTCCGAGCAGAAAGAGCTCGTCAAAGAGGCCCTGCCACTCGCCGGTGAACTCTTCCATGGCGAAGCGTTTGGCGTGGGGCATGGTCTTGGACCACGGGTCGAATTCCGGGTCGATGCGGGTGGCCAGTCCGGCCAGGATACCGACGGCACGGCCGATGAACAGCATGTCGGCCTTGAGCTGAAATGCGGTGCCCACGATGAGATCACGGTATTCACGCAGGAAAAAGCGTAATTCACGAAAGGCGGTTTCCTGTATTTTGCCCATGCGCAGCCCCCAGATTTTCTGCAGCCATTCCTGGTGGGCCTTTTCCAGCCGGCGCAGATCCGTGCCCGGCCGCAGGGCATCGGCGACGATATAGGCCTGGATCACCTTGCGCGTATCCTGGGTGCTGATTCCGATGGCGGCCAGGCGCATGGCCGCCTTGAGTCGCTCGGAGATTTCGGCGGTCATGCCAAAATCGATGAACACGAGCTGAAAAGGGCGTTCCGGCTGGCAGGGTACGGCTTCGCCCGGAGCGAAACCCGCTTCGCAGGTCACTGATTCTTCCTCCAGCGGCAGGGGACGGACAAACAGGTTTCCCGGGTGGGGATCGACATGCACGAAGTTGGTGACGAAGATCTGGTGCATGTAGGCGTCGTAAAGGCGGTCGGCCACGGCCGCGGGCTCGATGCCGGCGGCCTGCAGGGCACAGGTGTCGGTGATTTTGATATAGGCCACGTTTTCGAGGGTCAGTACGCCGGGCCGGCAGTAGTCTTCGAAGACGCGCGGGATGTAGACGTGCGGGTTGTCGGCAAAATCCGAGGCGAATCGTTTCAGGTTATCATTTTCCTGCTGGAGATCGAGCTCGCAGCGCGTGGTCCGGGTGAATTCGTCCAGCAGAACATCGAGGTCCATGCGCCGGCGCACGAAGCGGAATTTGCTCAGCCAACGGCAGATGCGGGCCATCGCCCTGAGATCGGTTTCGACCAGGACATGGATGCCGGGCCGCAGCACTTTGAGGATCACCTCGCGACCGTCGGGCAGCACGGCCCGGTGGGCCTGGGCCAGGGAGGCGGCCCCGATGGGGGCGGTGTCGAACGCGCGGAAAACCTGATCCACCGGGCGCCCAAAGGCCGCATCCACGACGGCCGTGATCGCGTCGGGCGCCGCCGGTGCCACCTCGTCCTGGAGCCCGGCCAGCTCCTGGGTGATTTCGGGCGGCAGCAGGTCGACGCGAGTGCTCAGAAACTGACCCAGCTTGATCAGCACGCCGCCCATTTCGGTGGCGATGTCGCGATAGCGCCGGGCCACGGCCTGCCAGCGCGGCAGCGGCGCCGGACGGGCCAGATTCAGAAGGGGCAGTGTGAACAAGCCGTCCCACAAGACCGCCTGCGACAGCACGCCCAGAAAAAAAAGCCAGATGCGCCGGTAGCGTCGCCGGTCGATATCGACTTCCGGTGCCGCTTCCTGCAGGGGCGGACAACTCGTGGACGGTGGGGGCGGTGTTGCGCCGTCCGCCGCGTGGGAGCGCATCTTTCGTTCTGTCCGCTTGAGCATGCTGCTGATCCTGGGCTGGTGGTTGGGAGGGCGATTGGTGCGGAAGTTTTTATGTTTCATTCTATCCACTGCCCGCTTTCCGGTCAACCGCCTTCGGCCCGTCCCGGCAGCGGTGGGGGATGCTGCGTTGACACCCCGGGGATGATTGCTTATTCTGGCGGCGCAATTCTGAATTTAAACCTCGTTTCATCGTGCTCCAGGGACTATGAAACCCCAAGCGATCAAGTGCCCTTCATGCGGGGCCACCCACGACGTACGCAATCCCGGCATCGTCACGGTGGTCTGTGAATACTGCGGTAACGCCGTCTATTGGGACGCGGACAAAATCAAGGACGCCGGACGGCAGTCGATCCTTCCGGAGGGGTTTACGCGGCTTTTTCGCGGGGCCACGGGCCGGCTTGAAAAGCGGCGTTTCACGGTGCTGGGGCGGGTACGCTACAGTTTCGGCAAGGGGTTCTGGGACGAATGGTTCCTGTCCTTTGCCGATGAAACGATCGGATGGCTGACTGAGGACAACCATGAGCTGGCGCTGCAGCGACGATCGCAGATCAAGACCCCCCCGGCCCTGGAGACACTGAAGCCAGGGCGCAAATTTAAAGCCCGTGACATCGACTTCATCATCCGGGAGGTGGGCCGGGCCGAGTGCACCGGCGTCGAGGGCGATCTGCCCATCGCTGTCCAAACGGGCGAAAGCTATGCCTTCGCTGACGCCGCCAGCTCGGACGGCCGTTATATATTGGGGATCGAATACGATGCCGACCCGCCCACCGTTTTCGTGGGGCGCTGGCTGACTTACGCCGACCTGACCCTGGACGACGAAGGGCTCGACTGGTAGCCATGGACAAAGCACACGCCGGCGCGACCCGGGGGCGCGAGCGCCCGGCCTATCAACCCAGGAACATCCGCTGCGAGGGCTGCGGGGCCGGCCTGAGTGTCAAGGACGAGCGCGCCGAACTGGTGGTCTGCGAGTACTGCGGCAGCCATCTTGACGTTTCGGCCACCGAGCGCAAGGTGGTGGGCCGCAAAACCGATAACCAGCCGTTTTTCCCCTTCCGGCTGGGGGACGCCTTCCATTACCAGTCGGCGCGTTTCGAAGTGATCGCCCGCCTGGCGTTTATCGAGGATGGCGACGTCGCCGAGATGACCCGCGAGTACCTCCTCTATCACCCCCGGCGGCCGAGCCGCTGGCTGGGAGAATACCAGGGCAACTATAGTATGACCGCGACCTCTCACGTCATGCCGCAGAAGGATCCCTTCAATACCAGCCGCGGCGGCAAGCTCAAAACCCACGACGGCAAAGCATGGGTCTGTGAAGGGCGGGGCACCTACGAACTCCACTACGTGGACGGCGCGCTGCCCTGGATCGCTTCGGTGGGCGACCGCGTCGATTACGCCGAGTTCGTCGAGGAATCCGGAACGGGGCGGATTTACGAAGCCCAGCGCATTGCCAACGAAATCGAATACGGCCGGGGGCGGCGGCTGGACCTGGAGACGGTGCGCCGGGCCGCGCGCAAGTCCGATCTGGGAAAAACCCTCAAGCCGAAGGCCAGCGAGGATGCCGCCGTGGCCCGGCGACGCTACGTCCAGATGATGTCGGCGGCGGCCCTGGCCCTGGTGGTCAACGTGCTGGCGGCGGTATTCTGCTATCTGGCCGGAACGGAAGTACTGAGCGAATCCTTCAGCGCCGCGGAGCTGACCGAGGGGGCCTATTCGGAGGCGTTCCGCGTGGCCGGCAACGGGGCGGCCGTGCGCATCAACGCCCGCACCGGGCTCTCCAACGCCTGGATGACCCTGGAGGCTGCCCTGGTGCGTGAAGACGACATGATGGTGCACCAGTACGAAAGCAACATCGAATACTACCACGGCCGTTCCGGGGGTGAAAACTGGAGTGAAGGCAGCCGCAACAAATCGGTGATGGTGCGTGTTCCCGACGGGGGCAACTATCGCCTCTTTGTCATGGCCGTCAGCGCCAAGGGCAATGCCAACCGGGCTGAACGGGCCCTGCACGGCGCCCGCATGGTCGTGACCGACGAAGCCCAGCCCTGGGGCAAGTTTGCCGTGGCTGCCGGGATCAGTTTTTTCGTGCTGATCATCACGGCCGTGCTCTACGGAAAATGGAAACAGGAAGACGAGGATTAACGCCCGATGCCCTTTCTGCGAATCGCCTTTATCACCCTGGTCGCCGGCAGCACCATCTGGGCGGCAGCCGCCACGATTCGAAAAACAGGGATTCCCAACGTGCGTCACCCCCAGGGTATCAGCCTGCGGGAAGAAAGCATTCAGGGGCGGCGGGCCGGCGTCTTTCCCGGTATGATGCGTACCCGCACCCATCGCGGCGGGGGGCTGCGCAGCGGTAAATAGGGTCCGTCCCGGAATGGCATCTTGCGGCCCCCGGCCAGTGGTCTCAGGTGTTTGGAATCTTCGGTGCCGATGGACCACGCATCGCTTGGCGACGACAGCCACGCCGTCGGCATCAAAATCGTTGCCGTCGGCTGAACACCGATCGCCCTGCGCATCCGATGTGAAATCCTACCGCAGGGCGGGAGGCCGAGCCTTAAGCGACCCTTTCGCCATGGATCCGTTTTAATTGCCAGCAAGGTCCTGCGGGGCCCTGGCCAAAATGAAAACCTCTTGCCAAGGAAGCATTGCATGACGACCGAAACCCATATCGTCAATTTTGTCCTGACCCTGGTGTACTCCACCGTGGGGCTGGCCGTATTCGCCGTGGCTTTTTTCATCTTCGAAAAGATCACGCCGTTTTCGATCCGCAAGGAGATCGAAGAAGATCAGAACACGGCCCTGGCCATTATCTTCGGCGCGGTCCTGATCGGGTTGGCGATCATTATCGCGTCGGCCATTGCCGGCTGATTGGATGAACGGATGACGGAGACGTGCCGGGCGTTGCCGGCCCGGTCGGGGGGCAACCGCTCGACGGCCGCGCCTGATGCGCCCCGCCGCGAATTGGCGGGCATGCCCTGGCCCCCGATTCATCCGTCCTCCCCCTTGGCGTCATGCAGACCACCAATCCCATAGCGGACCGGCCGTCCCGGAACGCAAGCATCATTCTGCTGGCCTCGGTCTTTCTCGTGGCCGGATGCGGTCTGGTTTATGAATTGGTTGCGGGCGCGGTCGCTAGCTATATCATGGGCGACGCCGTCACCCAGTTTTCGCTGGTGATCGGCGTCTTTCTGTGCGCCATGGGCCTCGGCGCCTACCTGGCCAAGTTCTTCAACGGCGACCTGTTGCGCACATTCGTCGAAATCGAGATCTGGATCGGACTGGTCGGCGGCATTTCCTCGGTGGCCATGTTTGCCGTGAGTGCGCTGGCGGCCCCCATCTTCCCGGTTTTCTTCTTTGCGCTGTGCACCCTGATCGGGGTTCTGATCGGCATCGAAATTCCCCTGCTGATCCGGATCCTCAGGGCGCGCGCGCCGGTGAGCGAGGCGCTGAGCCACGTTCTGGCCCTCGATTATTTCGGCGCCTTGGCCGGGGCCATCCTGTTCCCGCTCCTGGTGCTGCCCTACCTGGGACTCAGCCGGTCATCCCTCGTCTTCGGGCTGATGAACCTCGGGGTGGCGGCCATCGGCCTGGCGCTGGTAAAAGGGAAACGGGTCGGGGCCTATCTGCGGCTCGCCACGGTTGTCGTCTTGCTGGGGGCGACGCTGGTTTTCTCGGGGCGCCTGGTCGGTTTCATGGAGGATCTGCTCTATCAGGACAGTATCGTCTACGCCCGTTCGACCCCCTACCAGCGCATCGTCCTGACGCGCTGGCGCGAAGACGTCCGGCTCTATCTCAACGGCAACATTCAGTTCAGTTCGGTCGACGAGGCCCGCTATCACGAAAGTCTGGTCCTGCCCGCCATGGCGGCCTGCCCCCGGCCGGCGACCGTACTGATCTTGGGTGGCGGCGACGGAATGGCCGCCCGGGAGGTGTTCAAATTCGCAAGCGTGCAGCGGGTGGTCTTGGTGGACCTCGACCCGGAGATGACGAGGCTCGGCCGGGAACGCCCCGAGCTCGTCGCGCTGAACCGAGGTGCCCTCAGGGACCAGCGTCTCGAGGTGGTCAACAAGGATGCCTTCAACTATGTGGAGGACAGCCGGGAATTCTTCGACGTGATCGTCATCGACCTGCCCGACCCCAACAGCGAGGCCCTGGCGAAACTATACGCCACGGCCTTCTATCGTCTCTGCGCCCGGCGGCTGGCGAAAGGCGGCGTGATCGTGACCCAGGCCACCTCGCCCTTTTTCGCCCCCGAAGCCTTCACGTGTATCCTGAATACCATGGCCGCGGCCGTGCCTCCTGAGGCCCCCTCCGGTGCACTCCATCCGCGGCCTTACCACGTCAACGTGCCCTCTTTCGGTGAGTGGGGGTTCGTCCTGGCCAGCCGGCGGCCCGTTCGCCCCGATGCTCTCGATGTGGTCGTACCCGCCCGGTTTCTGAATACAGCCACCCTGCGGGCCATGTTCGTCTTCAGTCGGGACATGCTGCCCGATCGCGAAGTGGCCGTCAACCGCCTGGATCATCCGGTGCTCTTTGAATACTACAAACGCGGCTGGTCCCGGTTCCATAAGTAGGCGGTACCAGGGGGCGGGTTTCCGCTCTTGGCACCGCCCTGCGGACCGCCTTCCCTCATATCTGACACCCGACGCCTGACACCGGTTGCTGCGCTTGAGGTTTCAGTGCTCAGAATTCAGGCGTCAACACCGACCCACGGACCGCTTTTCCTGACACCCGAAACCTCTACCTGGACCTCTGTTAAAGACCAAAAGATCCGGCGGGCGAGGCTGAATTGACATCGATTTGGGGGGGTGTTAGCGTTTTTAAAACTGGATCGGCGTGACCGAACCGCGACACACAACCATTGACCCGTGAATGCGGTCTGCTGCGCGGGCCGGGACGGAGGAGACACCATGGACCTGTGGGACAAAGTCAAAGGTCAGTTTATCGATGTCATCGAGTGGGTGGACGACACGGGTGACACCCTAGTGTGGAAATTCCCGCGGGAGGGCAATGAAATCAAAAACGGGGCCCAACTCATCGTTCGTGAAAGTCAGGCGGTGGTTTTCATGCATGAAGGGGAGATCGGCGATGTTTTCGGACCGGGCCGGGTCGAGCTGACCACCCGCAACATCCCCGTCCTGACCACCCTCAAGAGCTGGAAGTACGCCTTCAACGCGCCCTTCAAATGCGATGTCTTCTTCGTATCCACCCGACAGTTCACCGACCTCAAATGGGGCACCAAGAATCCGATCATGCTGCGCGATCCGGAGTTTGGCCCGGTGCGGCTGCGCGCTTTCGGTTCCTACTGCATCCGCGTGAACGACCCTGCCGCCTTTATCCGTCAGATCGCCGGCACCGATACGCATTTTCAGACCGACGAGATCACCGGTCAGCTGCGCAACATTCTGGTGAGCCGTTTTGCCGACGCCCTGGCCGAATCCAAAATCCCCATGTTGGACCTGGCCGCCAGCTACAACGAAATGGGTGCTCTGCTGGGGAGTAAGCTGCAGCCCGAGTTCGACGAGTACGGCACGGGCCTGACCAAGTTCCTGATCGAAAACGTCTCCCTGCCCGACGAGGTGGAGGAAGCCCTGGACAAGCGCACCAAGATGGGGCTGGTGGGCAACCTCAGCCAATACACCCAGTTCCAGACGGCCGAGGCCATCGAGGCCATGGCCGAAAATCCCAACACGGGCAGCGGCGCCATGGGCATGATTGCCGGTGTCGGCATGGGCAACGTCGTGGGAGGGGCCATGACGGGAGCCGCCCAGAACCAGCCGGCGGCACCCTCGGCGGGTTCTCCACCGCCGCTGCCCAACCAGGTGCAATGGTTCGCCGCGATCAACAACCAGCAGGCCGGCCCCTTCACGCCCGATCAGCTCCAGCAGATGATCGCCCAAGGGCAGATCGACCGCGAAACACTGGTCTGGAAGCAGGGCATGGCCGGATGGGAGAAGGCCGGCGGGGTTACGGATCTGACTGAATTTTTCAGCACGGTGCCCCCGCCGCTGCCGTCCGGCTGACGACACCGGCGGCTTTGAAGGCGCGCCGCGCCCGGTCAATCGCTTCGTTGCCCTAAGTGATGCCGTTTCCAGCGCAATCGACGCCGGTATTGCAGGCCATGAGGTGATAGACCGCATCGCGGATATCCGCCAGTCTGAAGGGCTTGGCCTTCAGCGGGAGGCCGGCCCGGACGATTTCTTGCGCCGCCGGGGTGGTCGGATCGCCGGTGATGAAGATGCAGCGCTGGTGGAGCCCCGAAAACTGACGAACGGCGCGCTGGTAGAATTGCCATCCGTCCATGATGGGCATGTCGACATCCGAGACGATCACGGCAAAATAGTCCTTGCGGATCGCGGCCAAGGCTTGCATGCCGTTCGCCGCGGTGTGAACGCTGCCGTCCCGACTCAGGATCGTCGCCAGCAGCGAAGCAATCGGCGCCTCGTCCTCGACAACCAGGATATTTTCCTGCCAGACCGGCGGGATGGACCGGATGGCGGCATTCCAGTCCTTGTGGGGTACAATCGTCGCGAGATGTTTCTCGATGTACCGCATGTGTTGCTGGACGCGGGGTGCCAGTCGGACCAACTCCGGACATTGGCTTTTCAACGTGTCCACCACGTAGCGAAACAGATCGTTCCACTCTGACCGCTCGGTTTCGATGACTTTGTCGATCAGGGATTCCCATCGGGGGCATTCACGGTCGAGATATTCCTGGAGGACCCGAAGGGGGGCCTCGGCGCGCCGGATCGTGGTCCGATCGAGCTGTATGGTTTCCGGTAGGGCTTCGGAGCGCAGGCAGCATTCCAGTGCTTTTTCGAGGTAGGCCGCATGCCGTGCCTCCTCCTCGCTGAGCTGTGCGAAAAAGCGGGCGGCGGCGTTATTTTCATCGGACACACAGGCAGCGCTGGCAGCGTAGAGGCGACCGGCCCACTCTTCCATACCGATCAGCCAGGCAATGATTTTTTCCATCCCGATTGACTTCCCGAACGAGGTGCACTGCAGTAAGAACGGCCGATGGTGGAGACCATGAGTCATTAAAGTGATATTCGGGAACGTTTTGTCAACTCGATCATGGCCAGACGGCTGTACCGAAGACTTGACAAACCGTCGCCGGAAAGGATTCTATAAGCCATCACTTCAGCGGGCGCCGTGCGGTCAGCGGGACGGCGTACACCGTTTAAAGCCAAGCAATCAAAGGTTAACGCCAAGCAATCAAAGGAGCCGACCGCTATGGAAACAACCCTGCAGGAGGGAATGGAATTCGAATTTACTTACCAGGTGCCCGAAGATAAGACGGTTCCCCGTCTGTATCCGGAGTTCGAGGAGGGCCGGCAGATGCCCGACGTTTTCGCCACCGGTTATATGGTCGGGCTTTTCGAGTTTGCCTGCATCAAGTTCATCAACACGCATATCGACTGGCCCCGGCAGCAGACGGTGGGAATTCACGTCAATGTGAGCCACACGGCGGCCACGCCCCCGGGCTTCACGGTCACGGTACGGGGGCGCCTGGAGAAGATCGACGGGCGTAAGCTTGGTTTTGCCCTGGAGGCCCACGACGGACTGGATGCCATCTCTAAAGGGACCCACGACCGCTTCATCATCGATGCCGCAAAATTCAACGCCGGTGTGGCGAAGAAAAAAGCATCGGTTTGATATCAATCCGGGTGCGGCCAGGGGCTGTCGTTCACTTCCTCGGTGAAATAGCAAAAGCGGTTCCACTCGAATTCGCGTTTGGATATGGGGCAGCGCAGCCGAACCTTACGCTCGCTGAGTCCGATGACTTCCCAATCCCCGCGTCGGGGACCGTCTTCGATATAGATCTTCTGCCCGATTTCAAATGGGTAGGGCCTGAAGAGGGTGACCGTTGCCGTCGACATCTGGGCTTCCTTTCACGGGTTGTGCGGTTTCAGGTTCCCATTGATTCCATCATGTCCTGGAAATTCTCCACCGGCGCGCCGAGGGCATCCGCCATGCGGTCCATGAAGTTGAACAGGGCCGTTACGGCAATCGCTTCGAAAATCTCTTCCTGGTTGCACCCCAGTGCTTCCAGGTGGCGGATGTCGTCAGCAGTCACCTTGTAGGCATGGCGGGTCGTTTTCTCGGCCAAGCAGAGAAGGGCCCGGGTCTTTTCGTCCACCAGGGGACAGTTGTCGACATCATTGATGATTTGCTGTACTTCTTCCCGGGTGAACCCTTGCGCCATGGCCATGGCGCTGTGTGCGTCCACTCAGTAGGCGCAGGCGTTGAGTTTGGATACATGGGCGGCGATCAATTCCTTGGTGCCGCGGGAAAGGGCATGATCTTCGACCATCAGCCGTTTGACATAGGTAACGATGGGCTCTAAAAGATCGGGGCGGATGCTTTGGGCCACGAACACTTTGGGCACCATCATGAACATTTCCTCGAGGGTGGCATAGGCGGCCTTGAGGTTTCCCTGGGCCGCTTCCGGTTCGACGGTCTTGAGATGGTAAGTCATGGGTGCTCCTTTCGCTGATTTCGCAATTTTAGCGCTGAAGGATAAGTACTGATACGATAAACACGAAATGCAGGAACGCGAGACGGGTAATGCAGCGGCGGCCTGCCGGGTTTCCAAGCGCTGGCGTTCGTGTTATGAACGCCCGCATGCTCTTACGGATATTTGCCAACGCCGCTGTCCTGACCGGTCTGTTTCTGTTGGGCCGTGTCATTTGCCAGGCGCTTGCCGGCGGTCTGGCGGCGCAATACCCGGCCCTGCCGGCGGGACTGGCCGGACGCGGTCTCTTCGTGCTGGGCCTTAGCCTGCCGGTGCCCATGCATGTCATTGCTGTGGGTTTGTTTCTGCAGAAGAAATGGCTCAATCGACGCTGGGCCCGGGCCGCCTGGTGGGCGGTCGTCTTTTCCGGTTGCTGGCTGGGGGCCGCCCTCCTGGCCCAACTGATGTTGTTCTAGCCTGAGCCTCAAGTTTCCCGGGCGCTCATCCCCCCTGCGAAAGCACGCCCTGACAGGCCGTGCTGGCCAAGAGGCGGTTTTGTGCTTACTGTAAATTTTAAGGTTTATGTATGTAAGCCCTGAGCTATAAGTCCCGCCCATACAAAACCGCTGTTCGCCTTTTGCAGACCGCGCACCGATTGCCCACTGGCTTCATAATGATCAGCCTGAAAGGAGAGCATGTATGCTGCAGAAATTTGTCATCTCCCACGACAAGAACCGAAACCGCTTTGCGATTCGTGAAATGGCCGTCATCGACAAAAATTTGGGCAACAAGGACCCGTCGCGGCTGCGCGACGAGGACTACGCTTTTTTATGCGAGGAATCCTACAGTGGAAGCCGGATCAGTGCTTCGATCGATCGCGGTTTGGACGATCTGGTGGCCACGTTGCGCACGCCGAATTTTTTCCCGATCCGTACCTATGCCGTCAAGATCGCGGAATCGGTGATGGCCCTTCACGATTCGGACGAACGTCGTCGTACGGCCCTCGTGTTCGACGACCGTGACTTGATGGGCGCCGATACCGCTCAGTAGGCGCGACCATCAAACCCATCAGCCGGCCCAGGCCGATTTATGCGCCCATTTTGAATCACTGTCGCGGCCTTGACGGCGGCTGCACCGCCGCAACACAGGCACGGTGGGGCTGGCCTGATTCCAAAGCCGCCTTTTCCGAATCCACCAAGGTGCGGATCTTGCCCGCACCATTCAAACACCGAGCGATGCAACCCATCGCACCAGGCGTCAGATCTTGCCGCGCTCGGTGGCCATGTTGATATAGGTCTCCACGGTATTGCCGGGTGGGATATAGCGATCGCCGTCGTCCTTTTGTTTGAGCACCATGGCCTCGGTGGGGCAGTCGGTGATGCACAGCCCGCAGCCGATGCAGCGCTCGAGGTCCACTGTGGCCACGTCATCCACCGCAATCGCGTCCATCTGGCAACGTTCCATACACGTTTCGCAAGCCGTACAATCCTCGGCAATCACTTCGGCGTAGTAGTTGGTATGCACGGCCAGGGCCGGTTTGTCTAGCGTGCGCATGTTTTTGAGCACCTGGCAGCAGCAGCCGCAGCACATGCAGATGTTGATCGGCTTCTGGGAGTTTGACGGCTGGAGCACCAGCCCGGCGTCTTCACCGCGCTTGAGAAGGTGCAGCGCCTCTTCCTGGGATATTTCCCGCCCCAGACCGTTCTGCTCGTAGTAATAGGCGCCGCTGCCGAAAGTCAGGCATGCCTCCAGGGGCTTGTCGCATCCCTCACCGACCATGGCGTGCTCGCGCCGGCAGATGCAGGGCGCCACGACGATCTTGGACTGCCGTCGGACGATTTCCTCGGCCGCCTCGTAAGGGGTCACGCTCATTTCGGCGTTGACGCTCTGGCTCACCGGAATGACCCTCAGTTGTTTGGTCTTCAGGTCGGTCCACCCCTTTTTCATCAGATAGGGAATATATTCGTTCACATCCCGGATCAGGTCTTCATCCAGGTCGTTGACGTGGTATTCCCAGATGCCGACCACGAACTGGGCCGCCATATAGGTGTTTTCGCCGTTTTTGGCATTCCGGAAGATCAGGCCCTTGCGCGACATCGCCTCCAGGGCGGGGGCCAGGGTTTCAGCGTCCTGATCGAGCCTGGCGGCAATGGCCTCGCACGGCTCGGGCATCATTCCCAGCCCAATGGCAATCTCCGCCTCTTCCGCCGTGAACAGGCGCTTGAGGATGCGCAGTTCCACCCCGGTTTCGGTTCTTGGATAGCCGGCCGGTAAATTGTCCAGATGTTCGGCCAAAAGCTGATAAACGTCGGTCATGGCGTCCCCCTGTAATCAATGGTTTAAGCGATTATTTGGTATTGTGGCACTGATAGCACTTGTACCGGCATTTGAATAGTGGCATAAACGCCTAAAAGCGTTCCAATCAGGCCACAAGGGGCAATCTCAGGATTCAGGATTCAGGTGACGAGTCTCAGAAAAGCCGGTTCAAGGTTCGCTTTGGCCAACTGAAACCTGGACACTGAAACCCTGGAGTTTTTGGCGGTTTCGTGAGTCAGGTGTCAGGCAAGGCGATGCGCGGTTCGGTGATGACGCCTGAAATCTGAACACTTGTATCCCCTTGGCAGTGCCTGACATTGTCGGCACCTGCGGCCGGATCATTTATCGCACCCCTGACTTTCAGGAGGAAGCATGCCCCATATCACTTTTCTGGCGGCGGACGGTTGCCTTTTTTCGGGCATCGCCGGGTTGGTCGATGCTCTCGCAATTGCCGATCTGTGGCACCAGTCCATGCGGTGGGGCCATGACGCCCCTTTGTTCAAGACCGAAATCGTCAGCCTGGACGGGGGGCCGGTCAAAGCCCAGGGCGGCATCGAAGCCCGGCCCCATGGCCGGCTGGCCGACGTGGGGCCGACCGATTTCATCGTGATCCCGCCGCATCTGCCCGTATCCGAGACGCCGCCGGGGGAATTAAACGATTGGGTTGTTGCGCGCCACCGACGGGGTACACCCGTCGGGGCCATGTGCACGGGTGTGTTCACCCTTGCGGCCACCGGCCTGCTGGACGGACGGCGGGCAACCACCAACTGGCACTTCGCTCGTCTTTTCAGAAAACGTTTTCCGCAGGTCGACCTGCAGCCTGATAAGATGCTTACCGCTGACAGCGGTCTGATCTGCACCGGTGCGGCAACGGCCTTTTTTAAACTGGCGCTTCATCTGATCGAGTCTTTCGGCACGCAGGAGCTGGCTGCGGTTTGCGCCAAGGCGCTCCTGGTGGATCCCGCCCAGGACCGGCAGTCGCCTTACGCCATTCTGGATTTCAGGCACGATCACGGTGATCCGGTCGTGGCTGCGGCCCAGGTCTGGATGGAAGCCAACTACGCCGGCGACGTCACCATCGACGGGGTGGCCGCACAGGTGGGTGTCAGTCCGCGGCATTTCAAGCGGCGATTCAAAAGGGCCACGGGCGAAACACCCCTGGGTTATCTACAGCGGGTGCGGATCGAAGCGGCCAAGAAGCGCCTCGAAACCACGCGGGAGTCCATGAACACGATTACCTGGAAGATCGGTTACGAGGATAGCAGTTCCTTCCGGCGGCTGTTCAAAAGGTCGACCGGTCTTTCACCGCGGGAATACCGCGACAAATTTGCACGGGCGGCAGCACAGGGCTGAGGCCGTCCGCGGTTTAACGGGCCTCTTTGAGTCTGCGTTCCTTCAGATACCGCTGGAGAAAGCGGTGGATGATATAGGGGATGTCGTGTTCGTCGATGATGCGCCGCGTGCTGAATGAGTCGGCCAGTCCTTCGAGCATGTTGCCCATTTTGTCGAAGTAAAAGGTGTAGATCGATCGGCCCGCATCGCCCGTGGTCTGGCCAGGCTTTTCAAAATCGATTTTGCCCAGCAGTTGTCTCTCCTTCGTGCGGACCATGCCGAAACGGACGGTGATGGGCAGGTCCATGACGGACCAGGCCATCTCCCGGGCCTGGATGGCGCCGATCTTCAATTCGCTCAGTTTGGCTTTCTGGACCAGTTGGTCACAATGCTGGCCGAACTGGACGAATTTGAGCTTGTAGTGGCGGTAGTCCTCCATGATGGTTTTGATCTTGATCAGCTCGCTGGATGCCATGTCAAAGGCCTTTTGTGCGCGGTGATGATGGGTTGCGCCTGCACCGACCCGCTTGGCTTTGCCGCGGCAGGTTCGGCAGGGCGGGTAAGGGTGTATCGGACGGATTCGCTGCGGCGGGGGCCCGCCTCCGTGGGCAGGCCCCTGTTGCCGCGTGGCGTGACGTCAATGGCTCGTTCAGCCGGCTTTTTCCGCCGCGACCTTCTTCAGTTTGTCGTTGGCCCAGATGGCCACTTCGACCCGCCGGTTCAACGCGCGGCCGGCGGAGGTGTCGTTACTGGCGATCGGTTCGTCCTTGCCGAATCCCTGCGCATCCAGACGGAGCGCATCGACGTTCTGCGTCACCAGATAATCGGCCACGGTCTGGGCCCGGCGCCGCGAAAGCCCCATGTTGTACTCCGCCGTGCCGGTGGAATCGGTGTGGCCGGCCAGCAGGATATTGGTGTCCTCGTATTTGTTGAGGATCGTTGAAAGCTGGGCCAATTCGGCTTGTGAGTCATACTTGAGATCGGCCCGGTTCACGTCGAAGAGGATACCCGAATCGAACGTGATCTTGATGCCCTCGCCGATGCGTTCGACCCGGGCGCCGGCGATGTCGCGTTCGATTTCTTCGGCCTGCTGGTCCATGTAGCGGCCGATGAAGGCACCGGCCACGCCGCCCACGGCGGCACCGATCAAAAGACCGGCGGCCGTGTTGCCCGAGGCGGCGCCGATTAGCCCGCCGGCCGCCGCACCGGCACCGGCGCCGATGGCGGCGCCTTTTTGGGTGCGGTTCCAATCGGCGCAACCCACGGTTGCGGCCAGAAAGGCGATGACCACAGCCCATATGAGGATTTTTTTCGTCATTGGGTGCTCTCCTTTGCAAGAAAATAGCAGACCGACGTATCCATGGGGAATGGCGGTTACACGCTGTCATTTTAGCCGCCTCGGCGGCGTTTATCAACCTTAGTGGTCAATGCCCTCTTGACCGTCGGGGCTTCGGGCGGGGACGCGTTACCTGAAATGCCGGGCTAAAAAGGGGCGTGCCGTAAATTGGACCGATCGAATCCGGACGGGCCTGCTGGTCGTTTACAAAGGCCCGGCCGGAATACCAACCTTTGGGGTTCAAAATGGCACGGACGGCTGCACTCGTCCTTCCTTGCGGATTGGAGGCCAAAGTTGAAATTTGCCTTATCCTCTGCCAAACAAGGGGAGGCTCCAGCGCAGACCGGAGGAATCAGAGTCCCTGGACGTACCATGTCACTTAAAACCGCTTACAGGCGATGACCAAGCGCAGCCACCCAACAACACGGCCGTTTCGGATGGGTTCCGCCAAGCACACGGGCTCGGCCGAACCAGGCGGCCCGGCCAAGCCGCCTAAAGCTGAACGCTCCCGCCGGGGACGAGCGATCCGTCTGCTCTGGCGCGGGGCGCTTTCGATAGGCCTGGTGGGCCTGGCGGTCAGCCTTGCCCTCGTGCTGCCCTGGCGCTGGCTGGCGCCCCCGACGACGGCTTTCATGCTGCGCACCCAACTGGCCACCGGCAAGGGCATCACCTACCGCTGGGTTTCCTGGGAAGCGATCTCGCCCCATCTGCCGATCGCCGTGGTTGCGGCGGAAGACCAGAAGTTTCCCCGGCACCGCGGTTTTGACTTCGACGCCATCTTCAAGGCCACCCGTGAGCGTCGGGCCAGGATGCGCGGTGCCAGTACGATTTCCCAGCAGGTGGCCAAAAACCTCTACCTCTGGCCGGGAAGGAGCCTGGTGCGCAAAGGCCTCGAAGCCTGGTTCACGGTGCTGATCGAAACGCTCTGGCCCAAGCGGCGCATTCTCGAAATTTATCTGAACGTGGCCGAGTTCGGACCGGGTATTTACGGGGTGGGCGCGGCCAGCGAGAATTTTTTCCACCGACCCCCTTCCAAACTGAGCCGCCGCCACGCGGCGCTGCTGGCGGCCGTGCTGCCGAGCCCCGGGCGGATGTCGGCGGCCCGTCCGTCCGCCTATGTCAACCGCAGAGCGAGGGAAATCGATGCCTGGACCGTGAAACTGGGTGGACCACGCTACCTTTCCGACCTATAGTGTGCTCCACGGGGTTGAATATGCCTGGACGCGATGGAGATCCCTGACGTCGTCGCGTCCCCTCAACGAAAGGCGCCGAACATGAACCGCAAGACCAAAATCGTGGCGACCATCGGGCCCGCCTCCAACACCCGGCCGATGCTCGAGAAACTCGTGGAGGCCGGCATGAACGTGGCCCGCCTGAATTTCTCCCACGGATCTTACGAAGAGCACGTGGAGGTCATCCGCGCGATCCGGTCGATCTCCCGCACGCTGAGCCGGCCAATCGGTATTCTGCTGGATCTCCAGGGTCCCAAAATCCGGGTGGGCAAGCTCGAAGGCGGCGAACCCGTGCGGCTCAAGCGCAATCAGCCCTTTGCCATCACCAACCGCGACGTGGTCGGCACCGTCGAAATGGTTTCCACCACCTACCGTGAACTGGTTTCCGACGTCCGTCCGGGCGACACGATCCTTCTGGACGATGGCCTGATCCGGCTTCAGGTGGACAAGGTCCGGCCGCGAACGGTGGAATGCCGGGTGGTCACCGGTGGCTGGCTCAAGGAAAAAAAGGGAATCAATCTTCCCGGGGTCAACGTGTCGGCCCCTTCGCTCACGGACAAGGACCGGCGCGACGTCAACTTCGGCATCAAAAACGGCGTGGACTTCTTCGCCCTTTCGTTCGTGCGCACGGCCGACGACCTTCGGCAGATCAAAGCCATTCTGAAAAAGCAGGGGGCGGTCATCCCGGTGATCGCCAAAATCGAGAAACCCGAGGCCGTCGACAACCTGGATGCCATTCTCGAGGTCGCCGACGGTATCATGGTGGCCCGCGGTGACCTGGGCGTCGAACTGCGCCCCGAGCAGGTGCCGACCATCCAGAAGCGTATCATCCAGGCCGCCACCAGCTGCAACCGGCCGGTGATCACGGCCACCCAGATGCTCGAGACCATGAGCACCAATCCGATTCCCACCCGGGCGGAAGCCTCGGACGTGGCCAATGCCATCATCGACGGCACCGACGCCGTCATGCTCTCCGGGGAGACCGCTTCGGGTCGCTACCCGCTCAAAGCCGTGCGCATGATGGCGCGTATCGCCCGCGAGGCCGAAAGCTCGCCCTTCATGCGCTACAACATCCCTTACGATCGCGATCCGGACGACCTGGTGACCCACGCCGTGTCACAGTCCGCCGTGAACATTCTGCATGAAATCGACGGCCGCTGCATCGTGGCCTTCTCGGCCTCCGGCAAGACCTCCAAGCAGATCTCCAAGCAGCGGCCGGCCGAACCGGTTTACGCCTTCACCTCCAACAAAGCCATCTACAACCGCCAGTCCATCCTCTGGGGCGTCACCCCCAAGTACATCCCGGACATCGACGGCGCCCAGCGCCTGATCGCCGGCAGCGAAAACCTTCTGCTGGAGAAGAACCTCGTTGCCAAGGGCGACCTGATCGTGCTCGTCATCGGCATGGGGCTCAAGGAGGGATCCACCAACGTGATCAAGATCCACCGCGTGGGGTATGAAGACTAAGCGCACACCCAACCCGATCATGAGGTAGAACCATGACCGACAATGAGCAGTCAGCGGCAAGCAACCGGCGCCGGCAAATCGTGGACGATGCCCGCCGCATGCGTGAACAGCGCGAAAAAACCTACCGCGAGCGGGCCCTCCGCCTTTTTCCCTGGATCTGCGCCCGTTGCGGCAGGGAGTTTAGCGGCAAGAAGCTGCGGGAGCTGACGGTGCACCACAAGGATCACGACCACGACAACAACCCGCCGGACGGCAGCAACTGGGAGCTGCTGTGCATCTACTGCCACGAAAACGAGCATTCGCGGCACACGACCGCGGCCGCCTATGGCGAGGCCCGCTCCGAGGAAGCCGAACGCGCATCGATCGGCAACCATCCCTTCGCCGATCTGGCCGCCCTCCTGAAAGACAGTAAAAAATAGGCGCCGCCGGCTGTCCGCGGCCACGCGGCGAAGTCGCTTATCGCACCCGGGAGGCGATGCGGCGGGCCCCGGGCGACGGGCGCCGCTTTCGACCGCTTGGGGGCCGCAACCGATGCGCTTACTGGCTTGCGCCCTGAACGTTCTTCGCTTCCGGAATGAACGGGCTTGCCAGAATCATTTTGCGGACGGTCCCGGAAAGCGTTCGCGATACGGCTGGCAAATTCCGAGGCGTGAAGCGTACGGACGTTACACCGCGATGACGCGGGCTGAAGCCGGATGCCACTATTCATCCGCCTCGGTTGGATCGAACCTTTGAGGCTACCGTCAGGATTGACAACGGCCCCTTTCTAGGGTTACGGACCGCCGGCAGTCTCATGCTCCCGGACGACGTACGATGGCATCGAAAACCAACATGCGGGTCATCCTGGCCCTGACCTTGGTGCATTTCACGGGCGACTTCTACAGCGCCTTCACCACGCCGCTGTTTCCGGTCTTCGTGGACAAGCTGGGCCTGTCGCTCACCCAGGTGGGTGTCATCGCCGGCCTCAACCGCTTTCTGGCCTTCATCGTTCAGCCTTCGGCCGGCTACTGGGCCGATCGCTACCCATCACGCCTATTTTCGGTCGGCGGGCTGATCTTGGCCGTGATCTTCATTCCGCTGTGTGGCTGGGCCAACGGATTCTGGAGCCTCCTGACAGTGATCGCACTGGGGTCGGTGGGCTCGTCGCTCTTCCATCCGGCGGTGACCGGCATGGTCCCGGCCTATGCCGGGTCCCGGGCCGGTCTGTCCATGTCCATCTTCAACACCGGCGGCACGCTGGCGTTCGGCGTCGGCCCGATCTTCATCACCTGGTATGCGGCCCGCTTCGGGCTTGGCGCCGTGCCCCTGACCATGGTATTCGGGCTGGCGGTGGCCCTGTATATCTACCTGACGCTGCCGCCGCCGATCGCCGCACCGGTAGCGGGGGGTTTTCTGGCCACCATTCGCCAAAGCCTGGGGCCGGCCTGGCGGGCGATTGTACTTATTTGGCTGGTCATGGTGCTGCGGGCCCTGACAGGGCAGTCCTTCATGACCTTCATGCCGCTGCTCTTTGTCCAGGAGGGCTACTCACTGGTCACGGCCGGGGGGATTTTTGCGCTGTTTACCATTGCCGGTACTTTCAGCGGGCTTCTGGCCGGCAGTCTCTCGGACCGCATCGGGCCCAAACCCGTTTTCGTGTTTACCCATGGCCTGATGACGCCCGTTCTGTTGATCTTTCTGCAACTGGAGGGACGCTGGATCTATCCGGGGGCCCTGCTGGCGGGGGGCTTCGTACTGGCCACCCTGCCGCTGGGCGTGGTCATGGCCCAAGCCCTGGCCCCTCGCGGGCGCTCGATGGTGGCCAGCCTGATGATGGGATTCGCTTTCGGCCTGGGGGGGCTGGCCGCGCCCCTGATCGGACGGCTGGCCGACATCTATTCGATTCGTACGGTGCTGACCGGGGCGGCCTTCCTGCCGCTGGCGACCGTGGCCTTGATCGCCTGGTTTCCCACGGTCCCTACACGGGAGGCATCCTGAATGCCACTTTCGAGGAAAAAATGAGTATTGAAATCTGGTTGGCCTATATTGTCGCCGCCGGGATCATCCTGGTCATTCCCGGCCCCACTATCATTCTGGTCGTCAGCCAGGCCATCGCTCACGGGCGGCGGGCGGTGTTTCCGCTCGCCGCCGGGGTCACCTGCGGGGATGCCACGGCCATGACTTTCTCCATGCTGGGCCTGGGTACGATCATGGCGGCTTCGGCCACGCTTTTCACGGTCACCAAATGGGTGGGGGCCGTCTACCTGGTCTATCTCGGTATTAAAACCTGGCGCTCCCGGACGGACAACGGGGACTGGAGCGCGACCGGTCCCGGCGGGACCGGCGGCGCCCTGTTCCGGAGCGCCTACGTGGTTACGGCGCTCAATCCCAAGAGCATCGCCTTTTTCGTGGCCTTCTTGCCGCAGTTTGTCGATCCCCGCGGCGCCCATCTGACGCAGTTGACCCTTCTGGGCGTCACCTTTCTCGTGCTGGCCCTGGTCAACGCGGCCCTCTACGCGTTCTTTGCGGGAGCGCTGCGCGATACGCTAAAACGTCCCGCCGCCCGTCGCTGGATCAACCGCTGCGGCGGCAGCGCCCTCATTGGCGCCGGCGTTATGACGGCCGCCATGCATCGGACGGGTTGATGGCGATCGCGATTGCCCGCGAGGGATTAATTATACGCGATTTAAAAAATCTCAGATCGCGCTCGCGAATATGGCGCGCTCTGATGAAAAAGCGCTGCATATTCAATGATATGTTACCGGTTTGCGGTCCAAAGCCCTGATATTTTATTGAATGCTCCGGCTTAAAGACAAAATGTCATGAAATATTCGGTTTAGATGGCGCTTTGAAACCGTCTTAGGCAAAAGAGCGTTGGAAGAGGTCCTCGATGGCCTGGCGGCCGTCCGCGCTCAGGTGGCGGGTTCCGGTGCCCACGAAGGTCTTGTCTACAATTACCGGCTTGCTCGCGACCCAGCCTTTATTTTCCCATGCAAACCAGGCTTGGCGCTCCTGGTCGTAGACGCTCAGGGGCCGGTTGAAGAGTTTGGCCAGCTCGACCGCCCACCCGGTACCGCCCTTGACGGTTTCGTCCGGCTGAATCCAGCCCACCGCGAAAACGTGGAAACCTTTGTTGACCATATGGAAGATGGTCTGGAGCACCCGGCGGATTTTATCGGCCCGGGCGTAGGTGCGGTTCATGTGCAGGGAGACGATCTCCATGCTGATGTCGCCCTTTTTGAGTTCATCGTCACCCAGGACGACGAGGCCGCGGTCGCGCTCCGGTTTTTGGCCTTCGAATGAATAGTTGACTTCGTTGAGGCCCCACTTTTCGGCCTGGCGGCCGAATTCGGCCTCGGTGCCGCGATGGCCGCCGCTGTAGAGGGTGAACTGACTCGGGCTTGTCATGGTTTTTTCCTTTCGATGATGATTTTGCGGCCTGTCGAACCGCCAAGTCTTGCAGCGTCGCAGGGCCTGAAACACGGTGCGTTTAAGCGATTTCCGCTAGTGTTTGATGAGAAACAGCGCGGAAATGGCTTGACAAAAAAACTGTTAAATTAGCTACGAATTCCATTCCGTCAAGTGTTTGGAAGTGCGAGAGTCAATTTATTGTTCGCCTCCCGGAAGGGGCCGGCTTTACGCACCGGCGAGGCAATGCTATCTAACCGTCATGAGTTGCCTAAAAACAAAGCGGTATGCACGACGTTCCGGCCCCTTCGCGGCAGGTGCCGCAAGAGCGCTTCCACCGGGGCCGGCGGCATTTAGGTATCGACATCGACATGAAACCCATCCGGCGTGAACTCGAAAACCTGATCCTCAGACTGGAGGAAGGCCGCCCTGAAGCCGGCAGCCGTGAGGGGAAAACGCTCCGGCATTTGCGGCGAATCCGTGCACTCCTCGAAGACGGCGGCCGCCCGGACGAACTGGCCGCTGCCTTCGCCGCCCTGGAGCAGTTCTGGATGGCGTCCATCGCCTGGTGCTCGGTGCTTTCCCGCGAGGTTGAAAAACTCCTGATCGATTACGCGGATTGGTCCGAGAGCACGGCGCCGGATGGTTGATCCGGGGCAGGGAGGGGCACGCGTCGGACGTCGGAACACATCACAGCGCACAAGCAGGGAGGTCTGCCCGTTATGGAACTTCTGCTCCTGTTTTTCTTCTTTTCCATTTTTTTCTCGTTTCTGTGTTCCATCTGGGAGGCCGTGCTGCTCAGTATTCCACCCTCCTTCGTGGCGGCCCAGGCCAAGGCGGGCACCCGCACCGGCCTGACACTGAGCCGCTTCAAGGCCGATATCGACCGCCCACTGGCGGCCATTTTGACCCTCAACACCATCGCTCACACGGTGGGGGCCATCGGCGTCGGGGCCCAGGCCGCCAAACTGCTCAGCCAGGCAACGGTTCTGGGGGTCAACGTGGCGGCGGTGATTGTTCCCACGGTGATGACGCTGGCCATCCTGATCCTTTCCGAAATCATTCCCAAGACGCTCGGGGCCGGTCACTGGCGGGGCTTGGCCGGTTTTACGGCCGCTTCCCTGCGGCTGATCATCATTGGGCTCTACCCTCTGGTGGTGCTGAGTCAGATGATCACGCGCCTGCTGAAAAAAGACGGCGAGGGTAGCGTGCTGAGCCGATCCGAATTTTCCGCCATGACCGAGGTGATCGCCCAGCAGGGGGTGCTGGCCCGGCAGGAGCATCGGATCATCAAAAACCTGCTGCGCTTCAGAGCCGTCATGGCCGGAGACGTGATGACGCCCCGCACCGTGATGGTGGCGGCCGAAGGTCGTCAGACCATCGAGGAATTCTACGCCCTGCGCAAATCTGAACGGCTCAGCCGGATTCCGCTCTTCGACGGCGGCATCGACAAGATCACCGGATTCATCATTCGCAGCGACGTCCTCGACCGGCTGGTGGAAGGCCAGGGCGACATTCCCCTTCTTGACATCCAGCGGCCCATCCAAATGGTCCCCCACGATCAGCCTTTGCCGTCGGTGTTCAACACCCTGATCGAGAAGCGCGCCCATATTGCCGTGGTGGTGGATGAATACGGCGGCACCGCCGGCATTCTCACCATGGAAGACGTGGTCGAAACCCTGCTGGGCCTGGAGATCGTGGACGAAT
>JAAUYG010231758.1_pt1 | contig 23936 bp, 20 predicted proteins | sample 7278091 | NCBI WGS metagenome assembly JAAUYG01 (sample SAMN14350201, study PRJNA611818) | marine sediment metagenome | isolation source: surface marine sediment (0.6m) | place: French Polynesia: Moorea | collected 2018-08 | reverse complement strand
TGCCCCAAAATACCCTATATTAAAATCCCCGATATTTCCCCGGGTGTGGTCGGGCTTACCACGTCTATCGTTGGTGTTTGTGTGTGGGGGCTGGGTGTGTGTGCCCCCCCCCCCCCCCCCCCGGACAAACATCCGTTCCCAGGAAATATACACACACGTAAATGGTCGGTGCATGCCCGTTTGCGAGCGCGTAAATTTGATCTCAACGTGTGGCCCCGCGTTGCCAGGAACTATACTGCAATGGGAACGTCACCGGAAATAGAAATATCCTTTCATTAGTATAAATACTCTGTCATTTGCTGTGACACTTTTAGTGCTAATGGGCAGATAAGCGTTCGGCACAAGAATGAAATCGCTGTGTATCTTGCGGAGTCGCTAAAAGTTGGATAAAGACTTGTAAACTTGGGACATGATTTGGATATTCCTAAAAGAGTAAACGTCATTCGCTGTTTTGGATGTAAAAGAAGCCACGGGTAGGTGTTTTGATTCATTATTAATCTGAAAATTGGAAACCACATATGTGATCGTTCGCTTTTTTTTTGTGTGTGTGTGTGTGTGGGGGGGGGGGTAATCAAAGTAGGGAACAGATAAAGAACAAGGGCATAATCCAAAAGGCAAAAACCGACAAGGTGGCTAGCCCAACTGCCGGTGGTCACTTGCTGCAATATCTGGCGCAGTAGGGAGCCGCAGTTGCAATGAGGGAAAAACACTTTTGATCCCGCTGGCACTTAAATAAATAAATAAATAAACAAATATACCAAATTTGTATAGCGCCAAATCCAAGATGACATACACTTGAAAGAATATTCTCAGTACTTAGCTCAGACCCTGTCAATTTAGTGTTGAAACTCGTTTGGAAAGTTCACGGACATCGCCCCACAGCATATACTGTTGTACTCCCGTGCGACAGTTATTTTGTGTAAACATACACCCTGGTAAGACCAATATAAAAGCTTGTAAGTGTAAACTCGGGTGTGCAATGGTGTCGCCTGTGATCCAGATTAAATGCGAATTCGAACTCGAATCCATGCTGCAACTCAAGCGTCGCTCCAGGCTGACAGTATATGGTACAGCTATGGAGTAAAATCCCCTGCGGGATATTTATTTAATCCTTATCGGATTCTATCTCGTCCAGGATCATCCAAACGTACATGAGACCTACGCGGTGGGAAGTAGATCCGGATTTGGTTCCATTCTGGATTTTAAAGCCCTGGATTATGGGTTATAACATGGGTGCTGTTACAAGCTGGAACTCGAAACCCTATAACGAGCAAACGGGATCCAAAGCTCAATGTATCCCATCCTCTAATCCGGGGTGATCCGGAGTATTACGGTTTGGGCTGTTCGGGATTGAGAGCAAAATGTTTGCAGAGGCAACACCGTTGTGTGCAACTAATTTGCTCTGTCAACTAGGTGAGTGGGGAGGAAAACGTCCCCGAAATCCACGGGAAACTTTTTGAAGGGAAAAGCTAGGGTCGCTAAAAGGCGTGTCAATTACACCAGCAAGGCAGTCTGACGGAGGTAAACGTTTGCCCAGTCGATTTATGGAGTGTGATTTGCAGCGCCTTGAACTCCTCTGTTCTTTGGCTGGTCCCTCTCACACGCGGCCACATCAATGCCCGCTGTTAATTTAAACCATATAAAGTCAACTCCCATAAACCGTCCGTGGGTTAGGGCCTAGAGGGAGTATAATAATGTCAAAGTTTTAACCCCTATGCATTCACGCCTCACGTAAATGTGTTCATCTCGAAATAACGCTTAATTTTTGTTCGAACAAAGTTATTTTGCGTTAAAAATCGCTTCAAAGCGAAACACGAGTCGTTAATTTGCATGTAGATGGGTATACTAGGGTGGCAGAAAGTGGGATGTATGTTGTAATTTATGTTGGTCACACTAAACACTCAACAGCCACAGCAGCATGTCTGAGTGCTGATTTTTTCTATAGGGCTGGGAGACACCGCCTGGAAATATATGTAATCAGATTCATATTTAGAAATAAGAGTTCCGATAAGAGTCACTTTGTCGCGATGTAATTACATTGTAGATCCACAGACGTAGTTTTCTTCAAGACAATCTTTGTGTAACCGATAAATGTACATGTAAGCATCCCCCCCCCCATCCCACTTACATCTTGACCCCCCCCCCCCCCGGGCCCAAACCTCCAGACTCCAGATTGATCCAGAACTCGACCGCAGTGTATAGCGATACAGGTGAAATAGCAACCAGCACCGGCAGCGAACTAAGTCCGGAATATATATAACATCAGTGGGAGTAACTCACATCAAAAGAACCGTTGAACAGATGGGGCAGGTAAATATACAGGTATCTTCCCTGTTGCCTTCCCTAGCAGACAGCCTGGGTGTCAAAAAGAAAGGGGACTCCTTACTTCCGGGTGGTTTAGGATCCCGGAAGCGTCGAAACTGACATGGCGCCGAACTTCTTGCGTACTCAACATGGGACGAAATTTCCCGTATATAGTTGGAGGCTCCTCGGATTCGTTGCTTGCTTCAACTTCGCAGTCAACGTGCTCTGACGTGCGAAAAATTCATGATTAATATGTGCACGCATGTACGTACTAAATCAGTAAAATATGATAGGTCGGTTAATTCATGCCATATTGAAAAAATCTGATAAAATACTTCATAGTAAAAACTGAGGAACATTCTTTATAGTTGCGTGGTACTAAAAATTATAATGCAGCTTGGACCGTTTTCACCGGCCCACCCAACCCCTAAAAGACCAATGTTATAGTTTAAGGGAAACACTTGAAGAAGTAGAAAACATACTACAACAAAAACTGTATATGTAGTCTGGTGCCCCCATCTATTAAAGCGTCTAGCCCGGGCGTCTATCAATGGATGGTTTGTTTCGGTCTATTGTAGAGGACATGCTTACGTAAATGGAACAGTGCCGCCACCTGCCGAGATCAAGACACGACCAAGACATTAATTTGTCAAGGTGAAAGTACCCTAAACCGCAGCCATTGAGACGTACTGGTCCGGGGTTGAAGAGCCTCGGCCGGGTGATTCCTCGCGAGTAGGATACGGGGTCTACAAAGCGACGAAAATCTCCGAAACAACCGCTTGTGCTTGAAGAAAACCACCGTATGTCCTGGGGCCGTCGCGGTGGCTTTTTGGCCAGAATGCTTGGTTTGATTTGGCCGAAACTGTGCTCCCCATAAACCCATAATTCATTTCGGGGTTAAATTAGTGTGCATTATCCGCAACGTTTGCCGTCTTGTGGACGCACGTAGCTTGCGTTAAAAGACGCGGAGGGTTTATTTGCTTTTCATTTGGCGCGATAAGTGCAGTAAAAAATGAAAAATTTACGGTTCAGCAGGAGGCGGCGGCTGGGGTGCCGTTGAAATCCACGAGTCGACGTCAAGTTGACGTCCCGATTTGCTTTCGACTCAAAACTCGCAAGATGGCGCCACCGGGTGAGGTAAAACACCCAAGAAGTCGTCTGCTTCGTTTTGGCCACCTTATGGAGATAATTTCCCAGATCTGCTGTTGCAAAATAATTCTCAAATGTTGCCACCGCCATGTAACCTTCTGTGCCGGGGAGCGACTTGCAGCTTTTTCTATATATAATTAGCTCCGACGGCAGACTCGGTGGCAGCAGTCAGCAGCAGCTATCCAGATGTCGGTGCTGCTTAAAACAATATAAGCGCACTTGTTAAATGCATTGTGGGGGTAACTCGAGCCCGTTGCTGGCCACCCGTGTATGCGTTGACGCAGTAGAACAGCAGCAGCGGTTGAGCACGCGCAGGGCGGAGCCGGCGGGAAGGGAAAGAGCGTCGGTTGGAAATTGCTGTTTTCCACTGGGAATTTCTTACCGCCGATAATTGTTTAACTCGATGATTGGGAAAAGTTGCCATACGGGAACGACAGGCAGATCCTTGCAAACACCACGGCGCATGCGCAATCAAAATTCAGATCCGGGAAAATAACACCTGATTCAGTAACCAAATGGCAATCGTTGTTGTGCTGATGAAGGTGAAAAAGAGGGAAAGAAAGAGAGAGAGAAAAAAAAAAAGAAAGAAAAATTAAAAAGAAGAACAAGAGAACAAAAATGACATCAAACACACATCAGAACTTATTTGGAGTTCAAGGGAGGACGGTTGTTACAATGTACACGTTGAACCGTTTATTAGGCCGGTAAATAGGATAAAATAGTTGACCTAATTACAAATTGACAAAAAGGAAGGAAAAATTTTAAATAAAAAACAACCAACAAACGAAAAGCCAACAATCAAATGGAAATACCCTTAAACAAAAGCCAACAATCAAATGGAAATACCCTTAATAACAAGCCAATGAGTGATTGAGTCAAAGAATGTACGGCTCGAGAGGGGTAACACGTAAAAATCAAGCAAGCAGATAGTAAGAAAGGTTATACGTGACAGTAAGAAGTACAAAGCTACACCTTCGTGCCGTTTTCCTTCCAGCTGTGTTTTCCGTCATTTGAGAATTCAATTAACGGAGAGTTTTTATTGTTTCATTAAGTTTCAGGTGTAGAAGGTGAGGTTGCGGTACCCTGAGTAGGAAAGAGAGAGAGGGAGTCCCGGGTGCGTACCACTCGTCAGTTGGCGTACAGACGGACAGCCTGCGGTGACATGGTAACCACAGACTGCCAGTAGAACACCCCCGGGGACGACTGAAGGCTCGGCGTACCGAGGACAACCGGAGAACAGTGGGCTCTGCATGCACTGGTTCTCTAATAAATAAAAGACAGATACTTTTTTACCCCGGGGTGGAAAACAAGGGTAGTCCTGTTGACGGAGGCGTGACCACGAAATATAGAAGGGTAAAATTTAAAGGACTTTTTTTTGCATACGAACGTATCTAAGAATGGGATCGCTGTGCCTTGTGGCAGCTTGCGTGGAATAAATTTTAAGAAAGAACGCTCACTGGTACATATATAAGATTGAAGGTACCTGTGTTACACTCGCGTTAATTCTGTAAAATAGGGGAACTTCTCTGTAGTTCGAAGCAGTGCTGTGTATCCAGAAAGCATGGGTCCAGACACGTCTCTGACGTCAGTGCATGGGGACATATCTCTGACGTCACTACAGGAAGACAAGGAGACTCTGGTTTATATGGATCTGGACGCTGCCAAGACCAACACAACAAGGTCTGCAAAGAATACAGCGGTGACAGCTAACGTAGAGACCTACGACAATGCGCATGCGTACAGATGCATGGCCTCACCCTGGACGTCCTCGTCGACGTCGTCGTCGTCTCCGACGAGCAGTGACGAGTCTGACACTGATCATAGTGACGTCACACAGCGGTTGTTTCCCACTGGCCAGTTCTTACCTGGCCCTCCCAGCGCCTCCTCCTCTATTGGTTCCTATCTCACAGACTCTTCACAGCCCGACCTGAACGCGCATGCGCACGGCTGCGGCGACCTGTTCGGCGATTTGGCCACCCAGAGCGCCCTGATGGAAGAAAATATCGTTACAATCGCTTATTCTTTGATCGAGGAATCTCGCTGCCGAAACGGCCACAACATAGCCAACGTAAACACTCGCGACCAGATGACAGCGCCGAATGAAGCGCCGCCCGCGGAAAGCAAACAAGCGCCACAGACGGCTTGCTTTCACAAACAAGGCCCTCTGACGGACCTGACGGCCGCTGACGTGAAACCGATCCCTGTCCATCACCTAGCCGAACTCATGATTGACGGCTCCGTCGCCATGGGAACCCACGTGGGTAAACAGACCGTGGAGACGCCGCCGGAAGAAGATTGCGAAATGAAAGGCCCGCGTTTTGCATTCGGATGCGGCGAACAGTGGCTCGACGCCGGAAATATGCCTGACCCTCAAATATCACGTGCTGTAAGTCCAATATCTGGATCCAGCAGCAGCAACAATACCGAGACTGGAAAAAGCCCCTCTCTTGAGTCGAGCGAGGGGTATATAAGTCCCATGTCCGGACAAGACAACCCCACACTCCGGAAGAACCCTCCGTCGTATCAGGAATACCTATCTAGCAAGAAGTTTAAACCGGACCCGGATCAGGACAGCAACAATAACGGGAACAGCGATTGTGAGCGCGACACGTCTGTCCAGCAGCAGTCCGCGTCTCCAGATTCCAGTAAACCACCGGAAATCCAGAAGGTGAACGAGAACAGTGAGCTGTTGAGAATCCTGGGCATCAAGGAAGAGGACTGCACGGACGAGGACAATCCGGAAGGCATGGACGGTCTTAGGAGCTGTGTCTTCGGGAGCGACGGCTATGGCGGGGTGTCACCTCCGGGGGTGTGGCCACAGGCTGGAACAGCCGGGTTCGGAGGGAATCTACGGAACGGCACTGCAGGTATGTCCGAAAATCTTTACATAATAATGATAATAATAATAATAATAATAATAATAATAATAATAATAATAATAATAATAATAATTGAACAGAAGTTATTCCTATACAATGTAGTTAGGACACGGGCATTATAACATCGGCTAAATTTTATGATACATCTTTCCTCCTGTCCCATTAGGATTATACGAGATACATTTAAGCAAATACTGCAAAAAATTGTGTGAAAGTAACATGATTTAAATCAGTGCAAGCAAAGGAACATAGGTCAAAAAGCGGCAGGGAATACCGTACTAAAGAAGTAAATAAAATTTAAGCGGCGTCGCGTGTGGCTGTGCGACTTCGTACGATCTCCAGCAGGGTCATGCTTACAGTGTCCTGTACAACAACGACGTTAGTATTCAGTTTTGGTGGGGACACTGGTATAAACGGAGTGGAAAACAACAGACGTTTGTATTTTCCGAACATCTCTGCAATACTAATGGAACCCGGAGCAACCATTCCACATGTAGTGTGGCCGGCTAAAATGGGCGACATCATCTGGTGCTGAAGCTGCGGGTAGTAAATATACATGACATTGGCAAGATGTGCGCATGCGTGAAAATTCGTGAAAAGAATAATTGAACGAAATCGCGAAAGTAGTTTTGTAGGCGAGCGTATACGGCTTTCAGTTGACAAATTTGTAGTGCTGGTCTGGTGATATCCATGACAAGTTCCTGTTCCCGAGACCCTTGCAACAGATGTTACATAAACTCCCGCCTCAGCCGAGGTAACTGTATACGCACACACAGATATATCACGGCCGACCCAGACGTATGTTTGGGTGTCACAAATCTTGTTATTTGAGAAGGGTTTGCCACATAGGATCGACACCGATTTATTGCACGGATCGTAGTCGTTGCGATACTAAATCTATTATTTGTCTATTAGCCCAAACATACTGCCCTAGCGTGAGGCACGAGACAGCCCCGGTATGTTTACGAGTCCTCCAAGCATCAATTAACTGGGAAATAAAGTGCGGTGTCGGGTAGAAAGCGGTGTCTTTAACGTCTAGAATATACGGTAATAAACCCACCCCATTCACACCTTGAGTACAATAGGGGCCAGCCTGGCAGCGTGCTCCAACCCTGTGAAATATTTGACAATTATGGACCATTTTGGAAACAAGATGGGCTTTATTTCATTTAAGGCTATGTTTTAGGATAATGTATAGGCCGGTAAGCTGGTAGAACCATAAGCGAAGCGTATTGGATGAGTAGTGAAAGAATGAGTGCAGTGTTGCAATACGGGCTGGATGTTAAATCTTATAATTATCTCAAATTAGGTAAAAAAATATGAATAATTTTCTAATAATGTAGTATATCATATTTGAGACTGTCCAGTTCCAATACTTAGAACAATAAGAGCACTTGTTCATTAGCTAAAAATTAGTTAAAAATACTTGAAAAAATCTAAAAGCGAATGTCTAGTGCAAATTGAATTTTGTCCTTTTCTGAAAACATCTTCAATATGCTGTGTAGCAAGGCATATATACATTGTATATCGTCTGTCAAGTACGCTGGATTGCGTTTGCAAGAGTGGCAACATCGAATAGAACTTTCTGGAATTCGTTCTATCCTGGATCTGAATCAGTATGTCGCAAGAGACCAACAACGCTACGCAGACCCCTAAACAGTCACTTACCAGTCGATTAGAACAGAGAAAAGCTTTATGAAAACTTTCTGCACCTGAAATCTGCACGTCCCCGTGTATTGACTGGATGTCTGGCGATTAAAGCCACGCCGTGTAAGCCACACCGATCGATTCGAATGAACAATGTCCTCGAATTACACAACTAACACTTTGCTGTCGGCATAGCTTTGGCGACGTCTCTTCTGAGACGATGTAAACATACTCGTTAAAACATTTTTTGTCTTGAAGTAAATAATAATGACAGAAAAATATACCCCTTTCGCACTTTTCGCATACAATTTTCTTCAACAAATTTCATTAATAACGAGACACTTTGTTCATTTTCAGAGCTTGCCTATCCCCCGAACGCCAATTTCTTCGCTTCCCTGGATGCTCATCCGCACCAGCACCTGTTCAACGGAAACAAGGCCGACCCCTTCCGGAAGGACACCTTTATCTCCTACCATCACTTAGCGTCCATCTGTGGAGGTAAAAAAAATGAAAGTTGATTTTACTGTTAATCCGAGGAGAATGATCTTCCCATCATCGATCAATTATCAGTATACGTTGTCTATCAATATTTTTGTTGAAATTTACAACCGACTTTAAATAAATGTTATCTTCTCTTATCGTAAGGAGTGCACAATATATCAGCTAAACAGCTAAACTATTCTTACACAAATTAAGTTGGGACGGCACCGATATTTACCTGAGTTATATGGTTTTATTCCTGAGTCTGATGAACATAATCATAGTCATTCATATCGGGTTATTGGTCTTTAAAGTGGTCTTTAAACAGTCCCAAGTTTTGTCTCCTCTCAGTGCGCGAAAATTTTCAGTGTAAATCCAAATACACAACAATATTCACATTTTAAATGTTTCTCTGTCTCCAGGAACCGGCCAGATCCAGTTGTGGCAGTTCCTTCTGGAGATGCTGGCAGACCCTCAGAACAACGGCACGTGTATCCGCTGGGAGGGACCGAGCGGAGAATTCCGGATGTTGGATCCGGAAGAGGTCGCCCGTCGCTGGGGCAAGCGGAAGAACCGCTCCAACATGAACTACGACAAGATGGGACGCGCTCTGCGCTATTATTACGACAAACTCATCCTTACCAAGGTGCCGGGGAAGAAATACACCTACCGTTTCAACATCAAAGGCTTGCTGAGAACTGGAAGAAAAGCTTTGGGATACGGAAGCAATGCGCTGTATCCCTCCGTGCATCCCATTGGACACCTAGAACAGACCTTGCCCTCGTTTCATGGTCTGACGTCACCCCATGGAATGCCTACGTCCCTCGCGCATGCGCACCAGTCGCAGAACTATCATCAGTCGCACGCGCCAGGTAGAACGCAGCACGTGCAGTCGCCGCTGACGCACATGTCCTCGCCTCAGCCAATCAGCGCCAGCGGCGGGAAAGAGCACGTTATAGCCCCAACGTGTGACGTCAGCAGTACGCCAGTTCCGGCAGCGGGCGCTGCTGGACATTACGTATCGGCGTTTCAACCCCAGGAAAGTTTCCAGGCGTATCACATACACACACATACACATTCGTCTTCCACTCTGACTGGATTGTGTTGTGATTTTTGAGAAAAAAAGCTGTTAATCTGGCGGACTTTGCTGAGGTATGTTAAGCATACCGACATAGCGTGCTAGTATGCTCGACATACAGACTTTAGCAGCTGCAGGTATTTACACAGTGTTATTGCAAATAGATATATTTAATTGCTTACAGAAAGCATATATTTGTACAGGTAAATACACATGTTGAGCCAAAGGTCACAGCAAAGATGCCTTGGTCTTATAACTGCGACAAGCAAGGCTGACTTTCAGCTTTACTTTCATTAATAAATGTTCTATATTTTCAGGAAGGAGCGAAAATAGAACAACTCGTATAATGTAATATTTTAAAACATTTCCTCGACGTTTCATATCGCAAAACTCTTCCTCTGTTAACGCTGTTCTTGGTTTCGTACATGCGAAAGCAACAGCCGCTGCATAATGTTGGCAAAGTTGTATACTGTGCGTTCAGTATTTTATGTGAACAAAATCTGAAATGTACATAGTTTATTCAGAATGATCTCTTGTTGGGGTGGATGGAAGCCCACCCTCTGAATCCTGGGACTGATGATGTGGTGCTAATGCTATACATACATATACCCTCAAATACTGTATAGTTTCTGACATATACTATACATAGCCTGCATGGAAATACAGATCTGTGCCTTTTGCTAACTCCACGTTTTTTGTTGTCTGTTTGTTCGCACGTGTTGATGTTGTTTTTTATTTTGTAAAATATAAGGAATTTCTAGACGAAGGCTGGTTAATAGCGGCGTTCGTGTGGAGATCTTGATCAACTCGTATGCGTGAGCGTGCTCCAAATATACATATATTACATTAAGGTGTATAGTAGATGGATGTAAGTTAGTAGATGCATGCAAGCTGCTTAGAGAGATAGATAGAGAGAGAGAGAGAGAGAGAGAGAGAGAGAGAGAGAGAGAGACGTAAGGGTCCCACAATGTTTTCTATGCAGTTTTAGATGGTGCTTATAGAAAAGACAATACCTAGGTGCTTGACATTTTGTATCCAGAAGAAATTTATACTTTTATACAAAATAAATCTGGTACAACATGCGTTGTGTTACTGTGTTTTATTCTGCACGGATATCTACCCAATCAAGGCATGGTATATCGTTGTTATTACGGTGGAGGTTTTAGGCAATGAGTAAGTAGGTCACCATAAACCCAGTGCCATAGAGAACGAATGAATTTTCGGTGAGAAATATTCAAGTAGAAGACAAAGAAAGCCCTCCGCACACTGTCACAGATCTACTGTCACATCCAGACGACACAATGTTCATTGATATGACACTTAGCATAAAACTTGAGTTAGCATCATTATGTTGAAAACAAGGGTAACATCGGATTTACTATTTCGTTATGACTTATGCGATAGCAATGTTGTAATTTTACTCTTTATAATGTAACAAAACGGTAGCTCGTGTCTTCTCTCTTGAACAACTCAGAATCTGTAGACTCTTTAAAATAGTCAAATGGGGACCTCTAATGAACAGTGAAGGTCAAATGTAACGATGCAGTTAATTACACTATGTATATGGCTTCCTGTTAGCGACAGCAGTCGCGTAGGCGCAAAATTTGCTCCATGCTGAGACAAGTGCATGTATCAGCGACCTTTTGAATCCTTACCTGTCACGTGAGGTCAAATCTAATGGTGCGTGGTCCCTAACAAGCCAGTACGTATCAATGATTACCCCCAACAATGTTCTTTGCGACAGTGAACGACGAACATGGTGCTCGCCAATGAAAATTCTACTATTCGTCTAGAATCAACTATGTAGGTTTCAACAGCTTTGAAGATGTAAGTGTTGACAGATTTGTGTAGATGTACAGAGCCAAAAAAGTGAAAGATTATGGCGTTTACGAGGGGTAGTAGCGGGGGTAATACATGTACTTATAACTGCTTCGTGGTTCTGCATAGGTGCTAAAGCTTCTCGGATCTTCTCAGGCATCACTGGTTCACAACTTTTTCCCTAACTGTAAATACCAAAATACTGCATAGCGTGCAACCCAAATTATGGTATAATTTATTATTACTGTACTATACATGCCATTGTATCTTGAATATTGGCTGAACCAGCTGCGGATAGGTGGACAATACATTTGCCACCCCATTAATACACTTTACCTCTGCAAGCCACACCCATCCGCAACAACGAATTCATCATCAAGTTACTCACGTTATAATTATGCAAAGCACATGTCACTTTATTCTCTGACACACACACACAGGAACGGATATTTGACCTCACATGAACACTATTTATGTGCTTTAAGGAAAAAAAATCGTCAACGCAATGAACACCTTACAGGCTATTAGCCATGAAATGAACAAACAAGAATTCCATACTCATGCAAGCATTTCGAAATTCGTTAAAAAATGAACAGCAAACAAATTCCTTTTCCAAACATTCCTAACCAGCGTTTCTATTGACATCAGATTTACAATAGATATCCAGCTACGCTGTTGACATTTTCCTTCACAATGGGCATATCACTGAAAAAGGCATCCTGCTACGTAATAGTTACTTCTTTTATGCAAGCTATACACCCCGCCACAGCTGCATAGCACAGTTACTGCCAGGTTTCCACAATGAGCAGAGATGGCGTTGTCGAAAATACTCAAGTCTTAAGATTCGACTTTCGACAGATTCTTAGCCAATCACAGTGCTCAGATTGCTGACTTAAGTCAAAACTTAAGACTTAAATATGTTTGAGAACTCCAGCCCAGGTACAGAAGTTAAACCAGGCTAATAGTCCCTCTGGCATGCAATGGAGAATTCTATCTGACACATGCCTTCTGCTGCCCAATTCCCAGTCAATGATGTTAATCTTGCTCCATATTATAAAATAAGTAAATTACAAAATATGTGGTCTTCCGTGTAAGATATCCTGAACATTTTGCATCTATGAACGTAATATATTATTTGGAAAGGATTTTGTGTTGGTCCAATACTGGTAGAAGATCGCATTTTAAGTGGGTGTAGTTAAAGATAGGACTCCCATCAGTGGTAACGTTACATGAAGAGTCCAACTGCATCATTATACATGCCTGTATAATCGGTAGCAACGAAAACGGAAGAAGTTCCAGGTCACATCACTCTAACCGAGTATCAAAGGTCTTATGTTGCTATTAGACACGCTATGCGTCTCGGTCAGGGACGGATGCAACCAGAGACCAATTTCGGCTTGATCTTGTGCAACATAAAGGCCAAAGTCGACGCACCACACCTTCAGAGGTGATATTTAGTTATCTTGTTAGGTCAAATACATGTCTAAGTGAGAATCAGGCGATTTGGTCCATTCAGAACTAAATCGGCGATATAGTTTGTGCCATGAAATAAAATAATATTCTAGTATTTATTTTTAGTAACTTGAATGTGCTATAGACAAGAGCAGCTTACATCTGATTTGGACGAACACACTACCACGCGTTTAAACCAACCAAAATACAGCGATTCTATACAACCTGTCATGTAAAAACTAACGGGTTTAGTGGGTGGACACTATATACGGACAGGATATATATTACACCAGAGAGCTTCTTTGTCGTGGTATTTCAGTAATGCCAGTGTTTTTGTGTGTTGTGTGCGTCTCCGAACAATATGAAAAAAGTATCACCCCCACATTCACTTGAGCAATCCACCGACAATAAGGGTCAGGCTGGGTGGTCCAAAGTGACGTTCCTTTCCCGATTTTAGTTGTTACATACATTATTATAATGCAGCTACTACGGTAGCTCGGATGAATTATTACTATTAGATATTAATAGAAAGTAGCATGCAACCTTCAGCTGACCTATATTTGGATACAAAATACGTCAATTCAAAATCGCTGCTCAAATTTTCCCTTTTCGGTCTAAACACGTGTAGATGGGACGAATCACACAAGCCATGTACATGTATATTCACTACAAGTGGAAACTAATGAGAAGTAACATATATAGACAAAGGGAACGTCATTAGATATGACCTTGAAGGACCCACATCATGGTATTGCATTACAGGTACTTGAAAATCACACGAGCCAATATAAGCGCTTAACGTTAAATATTACAGCAATATATATGTTGGTATGCTACTGAGATGAGAATTTGTTCGTCGTTCGTCCAGTAAATTTTCTTCAAAACTTGGAGGTCGACGTTCTACGTTTTTTTTTCAAATTTTACGAGTGCATTCGGCTCATCAATATGTCAAAAATCTTTCATTTTGATAGCAAAATTTGCAGTGGATCTGTTTTTTTTTTAGCTCTGCTTGACTATGTCAGCAGAGCTCATATATGAATTCAAATAGAAATTCGTCCGTCCTTCCACCCATGTCGCAATTATCTCTGTACTTAATGCCTGGACTTCTTTTTAAATTTTATTTGTTGGTTCCCCTGGGCCATACACTCGGAAGTTTTTTTTGAATTTTTGAAAAACACAATCCACTATGTACGATTTTTTTCCGTTTTCGTTAACATGGGACCCTATGGGAGCAAAAACGTCCCAAATCCTACAAATCACAGCCGAACGTTTTCAAACTTCTTCTGAATTTGCTTCCTAATAGTTCTCACAAAACTACATTTGGGTTTTTTGAAATTTTGAAAATTGAAATTTTAACCTTTTTCTTTTTCGTTTTCGTTAACATGTAGCCCAATGGGAGCACAAATTTCAAAAGGTTACTTAGCCTACAAATAGTAGCCAAAAGTTTTGAATTTTTCCTGTATTTTCCTCCCAATGATCCTCACAAAACTGCATTGGGGATTTTTGACATTTTGAGTTTCTAATTTTCAACATTTTTTCCCAAAAAATTCAAATTCTCCATTGTACCCGATGGAGAAACCTAAAACCTCAATTGTGTGGAAAACGAGCGATCGTAGAGAGAAACGGAGTGAAATTTGGGACTCGTGGGTACTAGTAGAATATATATTGCATACCTTTGATATTGTAACGCCCAAGGTCATTTTGGGGTCATTTGGTGCATTTGCCATATTTCGTAATTTAGCCCAAATATTAAGAGATAGGAGAGAACATTTCGACTGGCTATTAGAGCAAAATGGCGAGAGATAGACATGCGGTTACTATATATATCAATAGGAAACCATGTATGGAGAGTCCAATAACACCATCACATTTGACCTTTGGCTACCTTGAAAAAAAGGTCACTAAAGGTACTCACAAAAGAACGGCCAAGCTCACTCAGATTTCAAAGGCAGATCTGCTGAACGAGCTGAGTTAGGCCATATGTTACTATTAAACATCAATAGGAAAAAATATATGGGGACTCCATTGGTGCGATTGCATTGAGCTTAGTGACCATGCGTGGTCAATGTCAAGGTCACTTAGATTTTGAAAGCTTATATCTCGTAAAGGAGCTGAGTGAGGCAATATGTCACTCTTTTAGGTACTACTAGGAAACCATATTGAGAGGGGGGGGGGGTCCAGTGACACTATCACATTCGACCTTGAGTGACATTGAAACGTCAAAGTAAACGTCATTGAGATTTAGAAGGCTTCTATCTGACAAAAGAGCTGAGCTAGGCCATATGTTACTACTAACATTAATAGGAAAGCATATATGGGGAGTCCATTTGTGCAATTACGTTTGACCAAGTGACCTGGTCACTGAGATTTAGAAAGCTTATATCTCGTAAAAGAGCCGAGTTGGGCCATATGTGGGAATCCAATACCACCATCACATTTGACCTTGAGTGAGCTTGAAAGGTCAAGGCGTTGCAAAAGATCGAAAATTGATACATGCATGGTGAGGTACTGTGTGAGAGTTCACCCAAGATTTCATTTGTTTGAGTTTGCAGCAGGGAGTTTTGGATACAAGTCGGCAGAAAATTGTCATTTGTGATACCAACTCCAGTTGTCAATCAGATCGCCAAGGTCCATGGATCTTTTGTTAAAATTTCATTTTACATGTTTTGATGACCTTCTTTTCAATTTCGTTAAATGGTAGGAGTTAGCTATTTCTGCTACATTTATTGTCAACCGATATAGTGAGACCTTTCCTGGATGCTGCATGTGACGGTCTAAATAAAACTACGTTGGGAATTTCGAAAAAAAAATTGCAAAAATTTATCTGGGGAAAATTGAGTTTCTCATTGACTTCAATTATCGAACAGATAGTGGAGGAAACGAACAAACAATTTTGGCCTCCGTGTCTAAGCACAGAAGGGGTTCCTTGACCTTGGACATGCCAAAGTCATTTTAGGGCCATTAGGTGCACCTACGAATTTTTGGAAAATGACATGGTCAAAATTATGGTACTTCTTTCTACCACAGTTGGTGGTTTATACAAATGAAACTGTTCCTGTAGACTCCCTGTCCAGAACCACACACACACACCTTGTTTAGAGATTTAAAATGTTTAACTTTGAAGAGTAAGATTTATGTAGACAATTAAAATTTATTATTGTAGAGATATTTAGATCACGGGCTTCAATCATCTCAAAAAGAATGACAGTGGAGGGAAACGAATTAGATTATGTTCCACTTGGGCTAAGTATGACAAGATGTATTTTTTACGTTGGTTGGACATGTAATCTATATTGTAATGCCTGTGTCGGAACGGTCAATCATTGCATACAGGCTGCACTCTCTGACTCGGTATTTTGCCAATGTCGAATGGACCCCATGCCCGAGTGTTTTCTCTCATCTCTAGATCCGTTTACGGGGTAATGTCAGCCGCTTCATCATCGAACAAGGTCACAAGCAGAAGCTCGACAGAGGCTACTTGAGAGTCTCACTCTCCCAGGGTCGTCACCTGACAGAAATAGACATGCAGTTATATATAGTCGGTCAAGATGGCCCATGAAGCACATGTTTTGTGTTTTTTGCCCGTGTAGTGTAATACAAACCACTGAGATGATGAATAAATGTTTGGCGGATCGCTCATCGCGGGTTAGAAAAAAAATCAGCAAGCTAAACAATTACTCTTACTTTTTGTCACCTGGACTTACTGAGCAACTATGGTGGCCATCCTATATGGATATCGCGTTGTCAAAGTCAATTGGGGTCAAAAGATAATGCCTGTGTCAGCAAAGCATGCTATCGCGTGCAAAAAGATGTTACCTGTTAAAAATATTGAGGGGACTTTCATTGATTATGAACTACTCAGTGCTATGTTTAGTGTTTGGTAGAAAATGATGTGAGGTTCGACATTTTTAACAAACCACAAAGAGTGAAGAATATAAAGCGTGCAATTAAACGTTTAAAAGTGTTGGTAATGTTTCAAATTTGTTAGATCAGTTAATTGCTATTTTGACCTAAAGGTCTGTTACTATGACCACTTGTATGATTAAGCAATTACGTCAAAATTAGTCAAACTATATCAGTAATAAGTTATGTGCATTAGTAAACAACGCATGGACTTTAGCTACGCGTTTAGGGAGACCTGTGTACACATACCACTTCCGTTGGTCCCATTGGTGGTCTTTATACTAGAGGCACGAACAGTTATTATTAGGTTCTGTAAAATAGATTTGGTGATTAAAGCTCAAATAGTAAAGGTTACATGTTCATATGATTCCGACATTGACACTTTTTCATAGTTCATTTCTATGGTCAGTTACAAATATTTTAATGTAAACTGTCTTTTGTAGTTATGAGCATTCCCGCCTTGGTATGCGGCAACATTGACGTGGTCATTCTTCCAGACTGGGCTTCCAGAGTGCCCTTAATCACCTTTCTTCAGATAACAATCGCTTCGCGGGGTTCTCGGTTCCCGAGAGAATCGCGTAAACGCCCGGAATTGAAACGTCCTTATCTTGCCGTTTAGAATATTGACTTACAATCCAGGAAGAAAGGGAGCCAAGCCGACTTTCTTTGTGAGACAAGCGCGTGGGAGTCTGGGAACCACGTGTTGCTCGTAGTTACGCCTCCCAGGCATGGCACGAGTGTCATGACACCATGGTTACGGTTGTTAATATCGTCGTACCAGGTGCTTTGAATGAAGTAAATTGCGCGCGCACAACAGTCTAGCATTCGTTTGTGTACTTCTGGACGCCAAACAAAGCCTAATAAATCGCCGGTGTTAGTGGCTCTCTTAAGATGGTGATGATTGATAAATCATCTTGAAAGGAAAGAGATTGAAAGGTCACAGCTCTCCCGGAAGTGCTCCATTACTAGGGCTCACTTCCGGCATGTTGATGATCGTTTGCCAGGCCGTGAAATCACAGGTGAAGTACACTTAATACAGACACTGTGAAAGTAGACAGAATAACAACTAATAACGTTTCTCTCTTTTCACACGAATATATTAGGCCTATTTGATAGATAACAGGCTGGAACTGCAATCGACAGCCTGCTACCGCGCTAAATTTTCACTAGCAAATTACTAGGTTCCACTGTTGCTGAAATAGTTCCCATTACAATGTACTAGTAATTCATTGTGTCAAATACAATCTCAAATTCCAATGCAGAATCTTTATACATTGAACCTAATCCGTTGACGTAAACATTAATTAATCTGCTATGCGCATTGTAAACTATGATGGCCCACAAGTATCATTAAAACACTGGTGCTCTGCCGGGCTGTTGTTTCTTCTCTGCTGACTGAGCAAGTTTCTTCTCCTGCTGAGCAGTTGTCTTCTGCACGTACGCTAATCCTTTTTTCTTCTCTGCCGGGCATTTTTTTTTTGCTCTGCCGAGCCTTTTCATTCTTTGTCGAGAACTTTTCTTCTCTGTCGGACATGTTTCTCCTCTGCCGAGCCTGCCTTTTCTGCCGAGCTTTTTTCTTCTTTGCCGAGCGTTTTTCTGCTCTGCCGACTAGTTTTTCTTCGCTTTTTTGAAGTGCCACATTATTATCACATGACAATTATGTAGTACAACAGCTTGACCAGTGACCTGTCACCACATCCGACTGAGTGCCGAGCGGTTTGACAATGGGTTTCGAGTTCCTCTCCAGTCGGTGACACTCTTTTCTTTCACCTCAGTCAAGGTCCCGAGTGGTATTTCCGTTTTAGCAGCAAATCAGTACTTGCGGAAACTGGACCTAGCAGATCCTTTTATTACGCTGTTGTAAAAACAAAGATGAAATCCTTAATTGCTACACCATTACATTTCGGATTTGAACAATAACTGAAACACTCATACTTACATGTACACAGCCACGTATAGTGCGAAGGAAATCGTATGGTACTAGCTGAGCTGAACGACGGTCCTAGTGTGTACTATTGTTACAAAATTTACCATTGAACTCTTATTTTGCTAGACGAATTATGATAATTAATTTACAATTCCAAACGTACCCAAGCATTGACGTCACGATCTGCATGGTCATCGCTTCTGTGAGAAGAATATTCATTGTACACTTACACCGAGGTAATAAATTTCATACCTTCTTTCTCTACAGCCATTCATTTTCCGTACAATTGAAGGCTAATTAATAATTTATATATTTTATTTCAAATCCTTTATTAAAGTTAACATTAAACGCCAAGGCCAGTTATTGCACCGAACAACACCTTTTGGCACTCACTCCTCCCTGACGAAGCACTGACCCACATACATCGTAAACCTCTTCTTTGCAAAATATCGTACAGTGGTTCCCAGGCCTTATGTAACTTGCAGTCATGGCGTTTTCGTCCCCTACCACGGTGAGAGAAGACGCCTGGGTAGTGCAGCGCTGAATGATCACGTTATGAAACACCCCACATTTCTCATTAGCCAATAAATTTATGCATTCTGGATTCAAGTTTAAATCATTTTTAAAACGACATATTGAACGTTAAAAGATTGTTCTTTTAATGGCAAGTCTGTTGTGCATCAAAGAACATAGTTTATGTTCTGTTTGGAACACACATGCCCAAGCCGACCCCGTTACATGTAGGCTTACTACAAGAGACTGCTGATCCTGCAGTCACTTCTTACTCATGCGAATACATCAGCGGAACCCATTTTTATTTAAAGTTCAATTTACTTTTAAAAGTTTACATACGCCAACTGTGACAAACTCTTCACCTTTAAATTATTACCTACACATCTTACGTGTATTACACGTCGCTACCGCGTGGTGAGTTGGGGTGCATGAGAGCAGCCTCTCCGTGGAGCACCCTGGATATCAGGTCTTGTCGGACATTTTGTTCAGACTTGGCCTGATAGCGAATTGCTCTCACACAGTGCAGTACTTAGACTGTAGCGACTTGAATTGACGTTGCAATCATTTTCACCTCTTCTGGCACTGTATGACCCTTTTGGTGTTGATGTGCCGTTAAACTGTGATACCACCACCACCACCACCTGGCCTGGAAGTAGGTGTAACGCTCGCAGAGAGGAAGTAGTCTTGGTATGAATTCGCATGGGACACACGTATCTTACACACAATTACTTGTTAAACCGAGAAGACCAGCCTGAATGTGTCGGATGTGATTTTATCATAGTTGTGATTTTATCATAGTAGATCTACACCCACACAAACTGGGCATCATTTGCAAAGGGCTGACTGGTTATATATGTACAAGGCGTTAAAAGGATAAACACATTTAGAACGATATTACACAGGTTACTCAAAAAAATGACATTTTGAAGGATTTCTTCCTGGCACTGCCCTATTGGCAATATTAGTCTAAAATTTAGAGTGACTAACCTGGATATTTCATTTTCTTATCTGTAAACATGGTTAACTTGCTTTTGAAACTAAAAATTAAACCAATGGCTTCAACCTACAAAAATCCATCCGCCAAACAAGGCAGGTCCACATTAAATCACCACGCATACACGTGCATCCACCACCGAATCCAACTTCCAGTCGGTGATATAACCATGAGCGGTTGATAGCCGACTGTAAGCCTGATTCACCCAGCCACTCAAACTACAAAAAGCTGCTATACGAGGTAAAATTGCCAACTACTTTTGTAAATTTTAGCACAGATTTAGCATTTCAAAATGTAGTCATTTCATACCTATTCACAATGTTCTGCACCATGTCCCTCACATCAGCACCACCGATTCTAGTGCACTGTTGACCCTGCGCATTGAAGCGAAACACATGAACTTTACATTAACAGCAAACATTCTGACTGAAGCACATTTCATTAAGTTAAACAATGCCATTATATAACATCAACGTATTAAGAAATGTAAACGTACAATATTGAGAAAATTTGCAGTTACCATAAAGGGAAATATACACATATAAACTAGAGTCTAAAAAAATCAGCATACACAAACATGTACACTTACGTAACATAGTGTTAGATTTAATAACGTTTGGCAATTTAGATGAAAAATCACATGCATATTTTACAATCTGTGTATGTTTGTGACAAGTTCAACATACATATCGATACACATTTCAGAAAGTCAAAAATATAAGATCAAGTGAAGCCATGCTAATATTCTTACCTGTATCCACTTTTGAGTGCAGTGCCACTGTGGAATGTTTCGGGGTGGTCACTTGAACAGCTTGTGATGGTGAATCTGGCTCTCTGTTCTTTTCTTCATGTTCATCTTCAGAGTGTGTCCCCGGTACATATATACAACAATTAAAAACAGTGAAATGCGTGGTGTAATGTACATGTGGCATATATGTGTAACTGCATGACGATATTGTGATATGTATACATGCACAGATATGCCTTAAGCAATTTTTTATTTTCAGTTGATGGATAGTTTTGGTGTTATAAGTACCAGTACAAATTCAACATCTCTTTATTATATATCTCATTATTGAAGTACCATATTCAACAAAATGTGTACCTGACGGGAAATTGTCCACAAGTAATTTAAGTTTTCTCTCGCGCTTTCCACTTGCAGCAGCGTTGGCATACTCAGCATTACTCATTTCATTGCTTGTTTTATCAAATTCCTCACAGGAATCCCGGCTCTGTGTCATGGCATAAGAAAGCTCAATTGATACCGTATGGAAAAGACTACAGCTATGCACTCTACATAATGTACAGTTAATGAAGTATTGCATGTGAAATATTTAAAAAGCTTAATAATTTATTCTGAAAATACATTTGGCAATATTTTTTTTACTGTATACAAGCCACAAATTTAATTAGCAAACCCTTAATAATTTTAATTGTAAAATAAAGTCCTCCTCTTTCAGTAGCTTTCACCTGTCACTGATGCTGCCACTTGTCAGTGTAGAGCCTGGCAGATCAGGAGGCTATGTGAGGGTGATTTTTTTTTCAAAAGCGAATGGTTTCCTCCCTGGGTCAGAAGGAAGGCTTCCACCAAAAATGGAGTTGATTGGTTCATTATTTTTTATTTATTTTATTTTTTTTTTGGGGGGGGGGATATTTTACACACATGGGCAGGGTTCAATAATTTAAAATAATGTGACATTCCATGCGAAATATAATCATAACGTGAGTTATGAGTCCCAGGCCATGGCATCATCAACAGTGATCAACAAACAAATGGGCCCAAATACTAGGATATGTAGCAGTTCACAAGACATTTAAAAACCTAAGAAATCATTCTCCCCCTCATTGTCGTCCTCTTTAAAGAGCTTCTTTAACTCGCCATAATTTTCCTGCAGATCACCATAATGCAGATCATCATCACTATTGCTGCTTTCAGTTTCACTATCAGTGTCCCCTACATTGTCCCCTCCTCCCTCCTGCACTCTCATCCCACAAGACCTTGTCCTCCGAACAATCAAGCACATTGCTGATACAGCATTTCAAGAACGCTTTCTTAACGATAGCTGGATCCAACTCTGCCCAGCAGTCGACTATCCACTGAATGATTGTTGCCATGTCTGGGCAGCGCATACGACCACCCTTAGTTAACGGCTTCTCTCCCAAGTGTATCCACTCTCCCCAATTTGCTCATAGCAGCACTTCTATTAGCTTATTTATAGACACGTCCAACGGCTGAAGAAGTGACGTCATCCCGCCAAGTGTGATCGCCACTTCAGTTTTGTGATCCCTTTTTGGTTTCTCTAGCATGGACTTGTTTCGGTGACACCTGAATGCATCCAACACTAGGAGGCTCCAATCTTTCTTGACAGTGCCGCCAGGTCGCCGACCCCATACCGTTTTCACCCAGTCCAAACATAGCATGTCGTCCATCCACCCTCTGCTTTGGAATCGCACCACCGCTGCCGATGTGAATGTGGCTCATTGGGGTGGATTTTTCCATTTATAAAACACGCATGGTGGAAGTTTAGATCCATCAGCCATGCAGGCTAGCTTTTTCTTTTCATTGCTGGTGGTCCGGATATGTATGCTGCATTCACCTATGGTGTTGTATCGAGTTGTAGATCAAAAGTCAGATCTGCGTTTGTGATAAGCGAGAGCGGTGGCTTCAGCAAAGTCCTTTTCTTGATAATAAATTGCTGAAACGCGACCAGTTGATCAGCGTGATCGTCAGGTAGTTTTTGGCTGATGTTTGTCCATCGCCTTATCGATAGATTTTGACGCTCCATGAACCGGTGACACCATTTATGTTACGTGAAGCCTGTAAGTCGGTAATCCCAGATTCTTTGGCAAAAACCTTGTTTTGATCCTCATTTGCTAAGATGAGACAGCCAAACCCTGGCTTGTAACGTAGCTCAGCAACATATTCCAGCGACCGTGATTGAAGTTTGAGAAATTTTGCCAGCTTAAAGTCCGATGCTTTTTTGCCTCGTGGCATTTTTTCTTTTTAGTTCGTCTTTCCTTCTGCACCATAGCCTCACATTACCCTCCTCGATTTCAAAATGACAAGCAGCAGGCCGTTTCCCATATTGTTTTTAGCATAATCAGCGACTGTTAATTTAAAAGCAGCTGTTTTTGAACTTTGGCTAGGCATGGTGTCTTGGATACTACAAATATGTACCAAACTAGCTGCTTGAGGCATCCCGTCCCTCGATTTGATCACCTATGCGCTTGCCGACTTTTTTTCCACCTTTTTTTCTTCTTCCGCCACCTTTTTTCTCTTCCGCCGCAATTTTGGTGGGCATTTCTTGTGAAGAAAACAACATATTGGGCTGAAATTTTGCAGAACCATACTTATGGACATCCTTCAGGTCGAGGTAAAAATTTTCATTTTCAAAACAGTAATTTTTCATTGAGTTATTTGAGTAAAATTACTTAAAAAAGCATTCCATATGTCATAACATAGTGATGAAAAGCTCAATTGGGCTGTATGTTGCAGAAACAGGCTTATGGGCAGTCTACATGTACAGTTAAAAAATGATTTGGCTGAGGCCATTTTTCATTGAGTTATTTGAGTGAAATTACTCAAAATATCATTCCATAAGTCATAACATAGTGATGAAAGCTCGATTGGGCTGATATTTTGCAGAAAGATGCTTATGGAGAGTCTACATGTACCATTAAAATGTGTTGGCTGAGGTCATTTTTCATTGAGTTATTTGATATAGGAATAGCGTCGTGTAGGGAAAGAGTTTGGAAAATAGTGTTGATAAGTGTGTGTGGGGTGGTATTTTG
>JAAUYG010125239.1_pt1 | contig 23969 bp, 24 predicted proteins | sample 7278091 | NCBI WGS metagenome assembly JAAUYG01 (sample SAMN14350201, study PRJNA611818) | marine sediment metagenome | isolation source: surface marine sediment (0.6m) | place: French Polynesia: Moorea | collected 2018-08 | reverse complement strand
GTTTCCTTTATTGTGTTTGGCCTCCGAAAATGCATTTCTGAGCTATATTTTTACTCAAAAATGGCCATAACTCGGCAGAAAATGATCGCACCGGAAAAAAATTTACCTTTATTCTGAAGACTACCTATAAGAAGGTTTTCCTAAAATACCAGGTCAATACAAGGTTTCCTTCATTTTGTTTGGCCTCCGGAAATGGCATATTTGGCGGCGGAAGGAGAAAAAAAAAAAAAAAGTCCGCAAGCCCATAGGGGATCCCGTCAGAGGACGGGATGCCCCAATTAATAGTACCTGTAATATAGAATCGAACAAGAGTGTTAAGGTTTAGCAGCAGCAAGAACTTAAGCATGCTTACTAGTAAAAGCACATACCTAGAAATAATACAATGTTGCTTGATAAATATTTTATAATTAAGAGTTAAGACAGCTGTCGAGGTATTGACGCACACAATTTTAAGGGAGTTGAAGATTAAATGAAAATTCTTATTACAAAAGCAATGAATCACAAAAACACATAAGGGGGGTTATATTTTCATTCAAATGCATTTAGCTTGCCTTCTGGAAACACTCGGGCATGCACCTATCCAGAAATCTAGTGCAGTCCTGGTCACTGTCACACAATGCTGGAAAAAAGAATTATTGTTATGAGTTCAAATACAATGTGTGAAGTACCAGTACAACAACATAGTCACACAACAGGAAGATTGTCATGGCTTTAAAAATGCAAGTAGATAGATACCATAAAAACTGTTTAGCCTGTATAGCGAAGAACCTGTATCATGTGTATAGCGTTAGTCAAGAACAAAAGGTATTGCCTGTATAAATATCACAACAGTTACGAAAGATGAGAAAACCAACCATCTGCAGCCAATCTGGTAGCAGCAAGTAAGCATTTCCCAAGGGACTCTTCCTTCTTATATGGAATGGACCAGGATTCAGTGAAGACTCTGCCCTCTAGTTCAATCAGGTTTGCTACAGGGAATGCTAATCCTTGTTCCTCCTCCTTGCTAGGTTGTGCACATGTACTAGCCTCCACCTATTGACAGAATTAAAAAAGAACACAATAACTATCATATATGGCAAGTAGCTGAAAATATTTCAATAATGTAGTTGCATTAACTCCTCAAGTGCCATATAGCAAGCCATGTAAATCTAGTGCCAATAATTGGGAACAAATTTATCATTGGTAATGGCAAGTAATCGTGCGGGAAATTACTGATTATATACCAGTATCGTGCGGTACGTTATTTTTCCTGCAAACTGCACTAAGCACACGAGAGTGTACTGCTCTCCGGAGCCCACCTCACCAAGCCACAGCCTGGGGTTACTGATTCATGGACCATCTGCTGACATAACCATGGCCTTTTTATACTGGGATCTGAAACTTACCACACTATCTTCATGAATGCGTGCACTTACAGCTTCCTCATAAGTAGGTGGAGGGGGCGGTCCATAAACAGGCAAGTCATTTACCGCAGTAGACCCATGATCGTTAGATGGATTAACATCTTTCATTTCGATGTCATCTAGTGTATCGAACGACGATGTCGGGTGGTCGTTTGTAAGAATGGACAGAGCTTCATTGAGATCGTTCTTTCCTATTTTCAGGGCCCGTCTGATTTCTCCTTCATTCGGGAAGCCCATGCTCAGCAAAGTTTGCACGTAGTCTTCGCTAACCACCTCCATTCTGTCAATCGACAAACGCTTATGAAAAGATATACAATCTCATGTTTTCAATTTAAAGGATAAAACTATCAAACATGAAGGCAAAAATGTCATACTGCCAAAATTACCACATTTTTGTGGGCGAAAATCACACCATCCACCATGTTTCTTGTCGGAAGTAGCTATAGTTACTAAATACCGAAAAGAAAGAATTGACACGACGGTCCGACACGACAGGCTCACTGTTCAGTGTTACCAAAAATTATCTGCCAGGATATTTACGTATATATGTAAGCACCAAGAAGTTTTAATCCCCCAATAAAAAAGACCCTGGAATTTTTACTTATACTTTGGGAAAAAAAATTCTGGTTGATGGTAAAGCAGTAGGTAAAATTCAGCAAATATATATTACAAATGAGTGGTGTTTAACAAGCATGTTGTAAGGCAGTCACCACTGTTGTTCCTTGACTGATAAAAATACTAATATTAATATTGCATCAGTTTGGCTTTAAATGCCAATAAGTAACTTTTGTAAGGACTGTCACAATAAAATAAGTACAAATAAACTTTGTACATTTTTTAAAAGAGAAGAAACTAATAGAACATATCTTTTATTACTGTAATACAGCAGAGCAAGTACCATTGTGGTTAGATTTTGAATCTTGCTATAGAAATGAATGCATGATCATTTAAAAGGAAAAGATGTAATTTTAGGCTATAATTGTAATAAAATTAAAGTTACATGAACATAAAGCAGAATATAATTTATGCCAAATACTTTCTATATTTAATGAAGTTAAGAGAAGAATTACTAAATTTTAAAGTCTGTTTTGAAATGAAGAATGTCATACAGATATGTTAGCATATTGTGTATTGTGCATTTGTATGTGATGTAAACTCTGTATTGGGTTGCTGTTTTGTGTTTATATTGTATGTCTTTTATTATATGTATGTATGTGTGAATGTTTTTAAGTAAAAAAGGACTGTTACAAGCTTAGCATCATTCAGAAAAAGTTTGGTTGAAAAAGAATCAAAACTGCACAAGAAGCATGTCGAAATTTTCACTCAAATATAAGAATCAAAACTGCACAAGAAGCATGTCGAAATTTTCACTCAAATATAGGAGCTATGTTAACAAGAATTTCAATCTTTTTTTAAATGTATTTTAAATGCCAAAAAAGTAACTTTTATGAGGACTCCCATCTGGAAAATGTAAAAAAAAAGATTGGTAAAAAAAGAATGAAAACTGTAGTAGTGTTTCATTTCCATAGGGTCCTGTTTTAATGAAAAACTTTTAAAAAAATATTTAAATTCAAAATTGTGAAAACAGTCTTCAGATATGGCGAATAGCTACCTTTCCCCTATATTTGGCATTAATCCGCCTAATGATGTCAGAGAAAACAGGTTTTATGAATGCCAGACGCCCACGCCATACTATAAGCGCTGCTGACACAGCCAGTCAGAGCCAAAAGCTTAATATAATGTATGTCAGGGCTCGAATCCATAGTCAAAGTTTTAGCTCATTACTTTAAAACAACAAATGAGATCTCACAGACATTAACAAAATCCCAAAACAAAACACCTAAAATATGTAGATGTAGACAAAATGATTTACGTTCCATGTAATTAGTTGTGCAGTTAAAAACTAAGATTTGAAATATAGTTTGAATTGTATATAATTTATTATTCATTGTAACTGTGTACTTGAAAGAGCCCATTACTTTTTGTGCAATTGTATTGGGAGTAATTTCAACACTTTCAACGTGCACAAATGGAAATTTTATTTTTCTTTGTATTATACATGTGGTATGACATATTTGGATAGGCTAACATGTTTTCAACTGGACGCTTTGAAAATCTGGACCGATATAAATATATACAATAAATAAAAAGCCTGCATGCATTCTTCCACTGATCCAAACTTTTTTGATATGTGTATAGCACGACTGCATCAATTTAATATTTATAAAATACACCATTACTAGCCATTAGTGCAAGAGGCTTAGTACTTAGCTGCTGACTGGCCTTGCAGTGGCTATAAAAGGCTACAACAGAGCTCGGGTTTCCTAGACTAATTCTAGTGCAGCTAGAGCATATTCTAACACTTCTGATATAGCAAATCTGCAGTGTGACCACTAATTCCATTTACTTTCAAGTAGGTTATACCCTTTGCTACCCACTGGATACCTGTGTTGTGCTTTTTGTTTAATGAAATAGAACATTAATATTGTACCTATGTTGTAGCATATTTTCTATATTGCTCCCCAACCTGTGTTGGAAGCGTCCATAGTTAGGATCTGGTTTGAGGTGACATGACCTAGAGGGACTCCCTGCCTAATGTAGGTGGGGTCTGACCAGAACCTGAGAGCCTCCATCTCCCCCCGAACATTCAAGGGGACTTGCTTGGAATGACTCTCAGGCCGTCTCTCGAAGTTCTTTGACAGGTCAGACAAAATCGCTCTGAGCTGAAACAGGCATATGAGGAACGTGGCCTGGCAAGCTGTCATGAGACAGACCACTAATTAGAGGTGCTGAGCTGGGACGTAACCGACCTCCAGCAGGTGCTGAGCAATGTGGGAAATCTCCTGGACCTTGTCTGGAGTGGGCCTGACAAGCCCAGCTAACGTGTCTACACTTAGCTGTGTTATCACCTGCGAGGGAGAACAATGCTAGGTTTAAAATAAAGCCCAGCTGAAGACATATGCTCGTGCCCTTGCATTCAAGGCCTGGATCTCTAAACCCTGGGCATGGAAGATATCATCTATGTGTGGGTAAAAAGACATAGTCCTGAAGTGAAGATAGTTCGCCGCCTGGGTCAGCAGCTTCGTAAAGAGCAGAGTGGTCATGGCAATGTCTGGTCTCTATGTGAACCTCACTGGTGTGTGAGAAGCACAGATTACATGAAGGTAGGCATCCTTCAGACTGAGATAAATCATCTTATTTCTGTGTCCCAAGATGAAGATCCATTATAATGGAGGCAAAGATTTCCATCCTTAACTTCACGCCAAGGGGGCAGGCATTTAGACCCTTTAGGTTAAGAACTGGGCAAAAGCCTTTTTGCTTGATCGCTATGAAATAGTGACAGTACAGTCCCCCCCCCCCCACACACACACACACCTGGAAAAACCTCCTCGATCGCAATCGTGTGAAGGAGGAACTGGACTTCTGTCCACAAAACTATGCGGTTTCATTCCAGAGCAGAAAGTGGAGTCTCTACATTGTGACACATAATGGGAGGCAGAACCATGAAAGGCAGCGGGTACCCATGCTTTATGATCTCTAGGGTCCAACTGTCTTAAGTGACCCATTTCCACGCCTCCAGAAAATGTCAATGACTGTGTCGTTCAGTATTCTCCTATCTGTTATACCACTGCAGAATATCCTCGCCAAGAAAAATGACTGAGTTGTACAGTATTCTCTTAGGTATCTGTTTTCACCACAGAAAATCTCCAAAGGCTAACCTCCATCCCACCCCCACCCGAATTGAAACGGACCCATATACAGGATATGGAAGAACCTCCAGCCTAATGGTGGGGCTGCTGAGGCCCTTTGAAGGGGACCCCACCTCGGTGGTGAGAGGTGGACCTGCCGCCCAAGGAAGGACAAGGCCGGGATCCTATGGGAGCCCTGGGCAGGTGCCGCTACTTGCTGATGCGGTGGTGCACAAGGTCTCGAGGTAGGGACATGAGTTTGCTCTGAAGCAACCCTGTAACTGAAGTCTAGTCGAAGAACCTGTCTTAGAAGCATAGCAGTTGGCTCTCGAGTTGCTCCTCCCTTTTGTCTGCTTCCTGTTGGTAGGCTCCGCTGAAGAAAAGACCCCCACCCCCCGAAAGGCAGCGGGCAAGACGATTCTTGAGAGCTGGCCATGTACCCAGTTAGAAAATGTCAATGGATTTGCATGTAAGAAATCCCAGAGAGGACGACACCCCTGCTAAACAGGCCCTCTGTTCTTCGGGGGCTTTAGAGACAGAGTCAATGACTGTACAACTGAATCCATATGGTTGGCTACCAGAGACAAAAAGGATCAAGGTGGCAGAGTGCAAACTGGCTCTCCAAGTACCCATGAATGCCTCATACAAGGCCTCGATGACCTTACAATGTTCCAAATATTAGAATTGGGTGAGAGCCCCCAGTGACTGAGGATGGCTCCTACCTGGTGATTGAGGGGCGGCTTAAATAATCCCTGGTAAAGGTTAGGTGGGATCTGAAACTGAGGATTGGTTAAACAATCTGGTGCTCGGTTCCGGCACTTTTTAAATGCCTCTAAGATCACCACCAAAATGTGGTTGTTCCAAGGCTAGAGCAGACCCCGATGCCCCCCTTGGGGTTCATCCGACAGAACCACCCAGGAGGAAGTAGGAGGTCCCAAGTCAAGAGCCTCCAATTGGCCCAGAGAGCGAAGAACTCGTCTCAACAGGTCCGGGTACAGGATCCTGGGAGTATGCGTGTCAACCACAGGTGTCTGCCGAGAGGAAGCTTCCATGCCAACATGTCCTCCACAGCCAAAAGATGCAGACATTGAGGAAGGGGCTGGAGCCCCTAGGAGATCTCTGAAAGACCATGGACAGTCTCAGCAAAGTTGCTGATGATGAGGCTCCATACTGTAGGTTCCTCATACGCATAAGTGTAGTGTCCTGGTCAGGGACAGAGCTAGATTGTAAGATTTTTGGGTTAACCATCAAATGAACAGCTTTCAAGTTGAGAGAATTAGATATATAAGCCAAGTCACTTTTATAAATAGGAAAGATTGATATGGGTCAAAATTAGTATTATGTATTGAGGTGATGTGAACCTACAAGGTAGTAACTACCCATCCATACATCCTGGAATTACCTCTAAATGGGCAGAAAAGTGGTAGAAAACATGGTTATACATGACATGTCAAATGAACTTTATTGACAAAACAATGTTCAGCACTTTGAAACATATCTTTCTGCAACTCACTCTGAAATATGTGCACACTCCAACTGAGGAGACCAATCAGACAACAGATAGGGAATCTGACCACAGATGTGAATGATTTAATGTAAGTTCCATTTAGAACTATTGATAACTTCCCAACAAGATTCCTGGGAACTGTTTTACCTTTCATTTGACAGAATCTCATGTAAAACATTACAGGAATTATGCCTGCTGCATACAGTAAACCTGTCTTTAAGACCACCTGATAAATAGGGACAACCTGAAAATTAGGGACGGCTACTTCAGTCCCTTCACCTATTCAGTATTAAATAGAAATGAACCTGGGAATTAAGACCACCTCACAATTCAGGACAGTTTTTGACAGTCCCTTGGGTGGCCCTAATTCCCAGGTTTCACTGTATCATGTGTATGTACGAAGTTCAACATGTATTCAACAGTAACAGCTGTTTACTGTTTAACTAATACAGTCAAGCAAAAATGTTCTAGAAACAAATGTCCAGAGTTTAAAACAAATAAGAGTAAACTGATGTCTCCAAGAAACTATACTGATGTCTTCAAGAAACTATATTTTTTAGAAATTTTACATGACCTGACCAGTGGTAAGTCACTAGTGACAATCTAGAACTACCATGTGTGCTATATTGGTATTACCCTGGTAATACAAATATCCATTGGCTTGAAAATTCACAGAACAACGATCTCTGTGCATTTAACCTGGGCCGGAGTTCTCAATACTTAAGTCGAAGTGTTGACGTAAGTCAGATGTTTAACCAATCACAGTACTCGGTTGCGGACTGGCTAAACATCTGACTTAAGTTAAAAATTGGACTTTTAAGTATTTTCAAGAACTCCAACCCTCAGCCATTGAAAAGTTTGAAGACTATGATAACTCAGACATCTCTTGAAGAAAACAAGCCTATCATCTATGGCAGCGGTTACATGGTGATGAATGCACAAAATCAGCGACTAGTTTTGGCACACACCTATATACACAATAACGGTAGAAAACATTTTCCCAATTTGTGCAAGTGTCTTAGCTTGAGGATGACAAAAAAAATTATATCTTTGAGCATCACCCAAAGCTGATTTATGGCTTTAGAAAATCAGTTTTTATGCTCTGGCCAAGGCAAAGACTACAACCCAGCTTTCCTGGATTATATAAATACAAAGAAAGTTTAATTTCTCTCGAGTTAACCTATTCACGTACACAGGAGAACAAGAATTTGCACACATTGTATTATATATAGTGATTCTGCATATAAAACATACATACCAGCATTGTTGTGTAAAAGGTTCAGAAAATATCATACCATGAGTGGCAACATTTCTCTAAATAGCAAAGTCTCATATATATTCAAATCTAACATTCTGTTTTAACTTTATATCTCATAACATTATCATACTCTGTTATAAATGCCAGAGAAAACCTGTACACATATGTTCTGTATATGGCCTCTTTTATGCAGAGTCAACGGATGCACTTCCACACTCAAGTCACATGAATCTTTAGGCTTTCGGCAGGCAGGTGCACAGCTTGCAGGCCAATCAGGGAAGATTGTGAATGGAAGTGCCGCAAACAGCGAACCACAGCACCAGACGTTAAACATGGCTCTACGGTTCATCATGATCTCTGATAACAAATATGCCACCTAACAAACATCGTCTAAGACTACATATCTAAAAGCAAAGCAATAGCAGGCGTGACAGGAGATTGTATATCATGAACCAGTCATGTATCTAGTGTCTATGATAAAATGAATGTTGAAATTAAAAGTAAAACATCTTTCAGCACTGTTATTGATACAACAACAAAAAGGGCCTTGTTGCTGTCAAGCAGCATGACTGATCAGTCTTTTTCCAAAAGTGTTTGACCTATATGCCAACAAGCCAAAGACTTCAACAGAACTTCTGACCACATCAAAGCAAACTTTAACAATGAACATTTTAACGTTCCTGATCTTCTGCAAAGCCAACCTGAACTAATAATCGATTCACAAACCAATTGTTTACTACCAGTTTCTCCTCCTGAAGTACAGCCAGAAGAGGCAGTAATTAGCATCGTTTACCTAGATATTTTTATACAAAATTGACAGCGAAAACTTTCACCTTGGGAAGTACATGCTTAACATTGAGACCTAGCACAACAAAGAAATCTGAAAGGATGACAGGTGCAAATATTCCACCAAGAATGTTTTACTTTATTTAAATGTTAGCAATGAAAATGCCCTGAAAAGAAGAGAGACACATCTACGTTAGAATACCACCGCTACACCAGCATACCACAAATATATCAATATGCTGTCACTGTACCAGTGACGGGTGAGAATAGGCTTTAGCATGGGAAGGAAAAGATTTGCTACCGAAGTCTCTGTCGGTTAAATAGAGAGTTGATGTTTTTCCTTGCCGATGACTTCTGCTGGTCTTTCTGCTTCTCGGGATCCACAGCGAAGCACTTCCACAGTCGCAATGTTTCATCTGCTGCTGCAGAGACCACCGTGCTACCATCTGGTGAGAGAGCCATGTGCAGAACCCGGGCCATGTGACCTGAAGGTAAAATGAAATGCTTTATATGCAACACAACCAACACAGGATATACCATGTATACAGCACAGTATTCACAACTGTGACATGCACTACACAAACTCTATGGGGTTGGTATGTTGCAAATTTTCAACCTACGGGTGATGCATTTTTGGGTACCATTCTCGGGTAACCCGAGAAACCCAAACCGGGATTTCTTGTGTCTACGACAATGCATTTAATAACATGTTCCAAGGACGATTTCTGTCAAAAAACAGCCAAGTTGCCATCATTTGTCATATTGTGATACAGTGAAAGCTATCCACTGCTATGAAGGACCACCTGCCTTGAAAGACCAGATATTACTGGCAGAAGGTTCTACATTTCAATGTGAATTAGCATAACACCAAATACCACCTGCCTTACGACCACATTTTTAGGGCCAATGGAGGGTGGTTTTCCACGACAGGGTCCACTGTATCGCTCAAAGATAAATGCCTGTCCACTCCCTCCCTTGCTCGCTCTACCTGTGAGTTCTGCCACCTTGTTCAGACTGGGATACTTCCAGAGTGTCAGTTGATAGTGGGCAAACCCATGGCTGGATACCAGCTCTCGGTAATCCTTCGACCACAGCAGTGCACACACCTGAACAATTGAATGCATTGGTACAATAATGATCATCAAAACGAGACAGTTGGAAAGCATTAATACAGCAGAGTCTCACTTTGTGATGACATCAGAATTAAGACAACCTTGGACTAAAAAACATGTCCAAGCAGTGTCAAAGCTTCATTCACAAACATGTTTAGCAGTCTCGGGTATAAGACCATATCAATTAAGATCAGCTTTTAATAACAGCATTATGGGGGTGTGAGAGAGAGAGAGAGAGAGAGCGAGTGTGTGTGTGTGAGAGAGAGAGAGAGAGAGAGAGAGAGAGAGAGACAGAGAGAGAGAGGAGATAGAAGAGAAGGGAGAGAAGAAAAAGAGAAAGAAGACTGAGAGTATAGGTGCAGTTCATTCATTCTGTTGCTATTTTCATCATACACTTTAGTAGCTAGTCTCAAAAAAAAAACTTATACCCACGAGGTTATATCTACATAATTAATCATTACTGATCAAGAGAAACAAGACTCGCTGGTACCTGAGAATGTGTGTCAATACTGTTCACACATGACCCCGTGTTACAGTTCCAGAAACGAATATGTCTGTCCGCAGTGCCGCCACCGCTCGCCAGCAAACATGGCTGCCATGGGCACCAAGCTAACGCCTGCATAAAGCATACAACACAAAAAAAGTATAATTTCCCATAAGTTGTTCAATAAACTATGATTGCTGCATTTTACATAATCATTTATAAGTGAACAAGTTTAATAATGCAAGTGCTTCATTGGAGTGGAAATCGCAATTTTCTGTGTCACTGGATTTTATAACATCAGTCCGACTACCTGTGATTTCAGACCACAGTTTCTTGGTCTTACAAGTGGTCTTAGAGGTCATATACTGTATCTGTAAAATAATGAAAATCATACTACTGGTATACACAACTGCATATAGGGCTTGGTACAACATTTTTTGTTACTGACTTTATATTAATTGGCTTTTGCAAATAGGGCTTCGTACATTTTTTACATCTTAGGTGGCTGACTTAATATTAATAGGGAGTATTTCATGCCATAAAATCGCCAAATGAATATTCGGTTTTATTCTGGAGCCGAACACCGCTCTCAGCCATTCAGAGTCATGCAAACGGGACATAGCCACATTTTTCCTGGGTGTACCTGCTCCTTGATAGCGATAATCCACTGCCAGAGAAGTGTATGATATATCCACACATTCTTACACCATTATCAGCCACTTATACAGTTTTATATCCATTAACAATGCACTTTTGCTGTAGAGCCGTGGTGTTGCCGCCATGATGTCTTCAGATCAAATCTGCACACTTCTGATTGGTTGGAGTTACTTTGACCAATCAGCAACGTGCACCTGTTTCGAGACCTTTTGTGCCTTTTAGGTTTTTGTCGGGTATGCCTGGAAAACTTTCCCGCCAAGGGATTGGAAATACTCCCTATTGGCTCAGGTATACTACAAGAGCAAAGTTAAGTGCCAAAGGCCAGGTGTGTGCTACCCGCCTCACCTTGACAGCAGCCTGATGTTGAGTGAAGGTGTATATAGGCTGACTGGCAGTCGTATGCTGTCCTTCCACTGCTGGCCACACACATAACAGGTTGTCATTGCCACCGCTGGCCAGATAACGGCCGTCAGGCGACCACTTCAGACCACACACCTCCTGGCTGTGCCCAGAGAGTGCTGCCACCTGGTGTTCTGCCACCCTAACATCGTGATGGTGGATGGCGCCACTTCTGCTACCACTGAAATATAAACCGTATCACAACTGGTTTAATCACAGTGAAACATACAGCCATGTGCTTCAAAATAATGCCAACATTCTGTGTCAAAGAATTCTATGCAATCAGGTCCTATATGTACATGTATTTGTTTCACAGAAAATCCCTGTGCACGAGATGCGCAATGCCAAGGTTTGGATATTTTACTATTATTGTATTTAAATAGAAATTAATCTCATGAGATAAAGAGTTTAAATACCACTTCCCACTCAAACAAACATTGATAAGGTATAACTGAAACTAGGGGATGTAGACAAAAAAATAAATTTAGTATCAGCTCTTATAGTCAACGGTCCTCTGATGTACATGTATGCTTCATGCGTTGTTAAAAACTGTGGCTTACCTGGACAAAATGTAATTATTCCATGACAAAGCCCCCACGCGAGCAGCATGGCCGTTCATGGTACGCATGCACTTCTGCCTCTCCACGTCCCACAGCTAAAACAGCATAAAGGATACACACCAACTGTAAATTACTTTATCTATCAAACTGCTGTAAACACAAACACAACCCAAATACCCAGCAGCTGTTTAACGCTGACTGCCCCATTTTTCGCGCTTAGTTTATATATATATATACAGAGAGTCAAGGCTAGGTCAAATGTTGGGATTACATTACATTAAGCATCATGCACTAAACTATCAATATAGAGCCAGAATTCTGCATGTTGCTAAAGAGCTAGAGGCTGGTGTTTGGAATCCCAGTACTATTATATACAGTGATGAGAGGCAGTAAAGAAATACAAATGTGCCCTAATATCTGAATTTTTTATTACAGAACTGTTAGCAACAGCTGTAATCACAACTTTTTCACAGGCACAAATTTTGCAAGATCATGTCCAATCATGAAAACAGGAAAGAAGCAGTTAATATCAGAGAAAATTCCTGCTTGCAGCTGTGAAGAATTGCATCCACAGCATACCTGTATCATTTCCAAACTACATGAAATGAGGTTCTTTTTGACCTTGTCTTCACATTCTTTTTCTTTCATAAAAGCACATACATGAGGCATTCACAAAAATGTTGTCACACATCTCTACATTGATGCATATTCACAAATTTTGCATTCCACGGAAGTAACTGATTTACAGCATTATGAACTTAATAGTATGTCCAATTTAGCTGTATCTTCACACATGTTACAAGCACAAATCTCCTTGGTAACTAATGATTCTCTGTTTTAGGCTAACTTCAGGGTAAAAAAACTTCTTTAAGACACTGAGGCTTGAACCTGGACTTGAGCCGAGCTGAGGCCGACTGCAAGGTAATTTCCTTCCTTCACCCACGACACGGATGAAATGTATTCGTCTGGAGATTCCATCTCAAACAGCTGCTGAATGTCTCCACTGCCAGCATTCCACAGGTAAACATGGCCGCCCAGCGACACAGCCAGGTGGTTGTTCACGGACCAGTCGATGAGGTTCAGATCTACAATAATAAAGCAGCTACTAGTAAGACTTGTTCATGTTGCTCCTTGGGTATGTTTTTAACTATAGCTGTTTAGACACTATTTCTCCATAGGTTCCGGGTGCATTAATTGCCTTAGCAGACGGCATTGTATATGTGACAAGACAGGTTTAACAGATTATAACAACTAGGCTAACAGCAGCAATCCAGATAGCTTTCATTGGGTCGCTACTAATCACAGTACTGAGTAGTCATCCAAAACGCTTCACAACCACTGGTAAAACTAGAACTCACAGTAGTCATCCAGAAGATCTGGAGCATCCAATATCCGATCTGGAGCCTGCGGTATGTGACGTGTTGTCTTTTGACAGCTTCCAGGGAGCTTGGTTTGGCTGTACAGGACCTTCAGGTTGTTCTGGTAGCCTTCACACAGACAGTAAAGAACAGTATCAATGGTAATATGATAGGCCAGTAAACAAATCGTATCATGGTCACTGCTACCACTGAATGTCGTGCAAGAGCAGTATTTTCTGTTAGTGACAGGAACACTATGCATGTAAAGTCTCTGGTGAAATGTTCAACTATCACTAACAGTTCTCCATCTAGTAGTACTATATCACCCTATAAGGACATCTTTATCATGTTATTTAGAAGACCTGACCATTTCAGCTTTTGCACATTCAATTCTTTGTATTACTCATGTGAATCCCACCAGCCATTAAGTCTCAATATACAGCCCTGAAACACAGGGACCATGATACATCAAAATTGAAAATACCGGGTACATGCCCCATTTAAATTTGGATGATCTCCCATGTAGGAGTGGAATTTGAAAGTTGACCCTCAACAGTTTTTCACCATATTACACTGCCATATTTGCATAATAGTGTACATATTCTCACCATTAAAAGGAATATCTTCTCAAACAGTAGTCCTGCACCTATTGTCTCAGTGTACACTGCACCAATTTGGTTAAATACACAGAAAGCAAATAAAGCTGTATAAGAAAAGGACTGGCCTTGACACACATGCAGAAACTCAATGAAACTGCCTGGCTGATGAGCCAGAGGGTTGGATTAAACACTCTTTCTACCTTCTGGTGCTGATGGTGGCTTCGATGTGTAGGACATAATCTTTGCATTGCTCAAGTCTTTTCCATTGAGATTAGCATTCATTGTGCACTCAAACTCCTTCTGACTTGGACTCATTGATTCATCAGTTTCCTTTGAGACTCCAGTGTTGGAAATCAGAAAATGTCCCATGTCAAATTGCGTTGAGCCTCGGTTTGGTATAAAACGATCGCTAGGAGTTGGCGGTCTGCTACCTTTCCCTGGTGTGGGTTTTTTGCTACCTACAAGAGAGGAAAGTAGTTTGAACAAGAATAGAAGTTATGGGAGTCAGAATTCACAACAGAAAAATTGTCCTTCTACACATGACGTCCTTTGAAAATAAGTCCTTTTGTATGCCCCCATGAGGCCACACGAGTTACTTCAGCCCCCTTAACTCTGCTGATGGCAGCCAAATACTCCCAGAAAATTTGGGAACTGTATCCCTTTTTAAGACTCAGCGCATACAATAGCAAATACTATGACTTTATAAATACTATTCTAGCACAAAGAATAATTAACATTTGTTGCTCAAATTTCTATTGTTCTAAACTACACACCATACAAATCACAATTAATTACCCATTATACAATACATATACCACAACTTGTTAAACATGTTAAATGGATGTCCATGTAACACCTGCAACAGCATGATTCTTTAGAAAAAAGGCTATTCCTAACTGGAACATCAGGAGGCTCTTAATTGCAGTTATTACCAGGTAATAACATAACATTGTGAGGAATGATTGAATATTTTTTTGTTCTAATGCCTGGTGTCCGAAATTACATGCCAGTAATTGCAAAATTACGTACTGGGTGAACCACTGCCAATATTATATTTCTTCAATTTTAGAACCACCAATACCTGTCTTTTTTGTACAGGAACTTTTGCTGGGTGTTTTGCTAGGTGTACCAATCGTCTTGTTGATGGTTTTCATTGGGGTTTTGGCATCTGATGCACTGAGTACAGACAGATTGCGCGACGCGTTCATGCTCTCGCTCATCTTCCTCTCCCAGCGCGTCTGTGAGCCACAGGTGACTGGGGCATCCATCTTCAGGGCACTGTTAAGATCCGCCTCAAAACTGAAGTGTGACATCACTGCCAGACCTAAGACACATAGGAAACAGGAGCAGAAACTGCATACATTGCACAGTAGCAGCTCACACAGGTTCTACAGGTACAGGTTCTACAACTATCCAAATATCAATGCATTTGTTAAAGATGTAATGAGTAATCGATGCATTGGCAGATCGTCAATATAAGAAAGACGTTACAGCCCACTTCTGTTTATTCATCCATCAGCAACCTCTAACAACCCCCATTTAGCACACCAGTGACACCACACACTGGTTTAGCATGTTTAGTGTAATGGCAGTGTTTAGCATTTCTAAATATCCATGCGCAGTTGCTGTATTCCCAATCCATTATCAAAATCAATCAATATTATCATGATAATATGCTACCCTCAAGCTGCTTAAGGTAACTTGCCACTACAGCTGTGAGCAGCGGTGTTGCCTACTAAAACGTACATGATACCTTTTCCTCACCTGGCCGCTTTTGCTTTTTTATATTTTTTGTCTGGTGTTTTTTTTCTCTTTAGGTTGCCAAAGCATCAATAAAAATCGGCAAAGTAACTTCTGATTCCTTATTAGTCTGGCGATTACACCTCTAGCATTCATATATATATATATGGTAAATAGTTATACATATTTTAATCATAATAAATATTCAATTTTTGTTCTCGTAGTACACAGAGAACATGTAGAAAGGGCTTTATCATTTTTATCACAGCTTTATATAGGCATGTCATACAACATGTGTGATTGCACATTCTGCACGTTTCTCGGCTGGCCAAAGGGCTGCACGCACAGGGGTGGGGAACGAATCCAGACCCTGGAATATTTGTTTATATTACATGTATTGTGAGATACAATTTACGTATCATGTCTACATTGACAATACATTGACAATAAATATGTTCTTGAACATGTTGAAGCTACAAGAAGTTTCATTAACTGGGATTCCACATATTTATAATTTTATTACCCACTCATTTCCCTGTTGTTTTGACAGGCACTGTATGACCAATAACTCTCAATTATCAGTAATTTGTATCTGTATTAACATTATTAGCCATAATCCATTTGTAATCAGTCATAATGCTATTGCAAGTTTTATTTCACATCTAGACCTAGGTAAGAGAGTCAGTCAGATCAAAGTAAGGAAGCATCTGAACAACGATATCCAAGTTAGACCACTAGCATGGCTAGTATTGTCAGCCAGTCATCTGATCAAAAGTGTGACCAAGTCATCCCACCGGGTACATCCGGGGAATTTGTCATAACATATGCACATTGCAAAACAAAAATAGTCGATTTATTATGGTTTACATCATGATTACAGCTGGTTTATCACATATTGTAAAACAGCAATTAAAATTGCCAACCCTATACTTCCGAGTCTTGTAAAAAAATGTAAGAATATTTAAACTAGATGTAACTTTAACTGTGAGCACTGCATTGAAAATAGTGACTGTCTACCTTATACTATTACTACCATATACTAGCCAGTACATTTAGTAGCCCTGAGTTCCTATTTACAGGTGTACTAGTGTAGTAAACTTTTTCTCCAGGGAGGTAAAAGAAAAGGGGCGTCCACGGCTATACGTTTAGTTGAGCCATCTGTCATAACGAGAGGGTCATTCACGGGGGATCACCACTGATCACAGCTATTTTAAAAAAGTAATGTGGGCATATTTACATTGTAAAATGGCTGCACAACATATAGGCTATGATGACATGACAAGCAAAACTGATCAATCATATAACCAAGTGATAACTGTATCCTGCCTATACATCTGCTAACTGGTAGCCTCAAGTCAAGTCTACTTTAAGTTTTATACTGCGGTAATCTGGTACTAGTAGACTTTAAATAAAAGTTTAGATGAGCCATCGGTCATAAACACTGATCACCTGATAAAGGATCGTTTACGGCTACTGTCTAGTTAGCCCCAAGTGACTGTCTACGGTATACTCCCGTCCTAGACCAGGGGGTTAAAAACAAAAGGTGCGTCCACGGCTACCGACATACTGTCTAGCCCCAAGTGACTGTCTACCTTATACTAACGTACTAGTTGAGCTATCGGTCATAAAGGGTCGTTCACGGCTACATACTGTCTAGACTCTAGTCTAGTCTGTCCTTCATGCCTTGAATTATCGCCCAAACACTAGAAACAAGCCAAATAAAGCTTAAACTCACAGGACCATTGACAGTTCTTTCTAACCAAGCAATGCCCTATTCAATGTTATCATAAATTGTAGGCAGGTTGAAATTTCGTTACTTGTAATACGTGTACATCTACTACATGTAGGCTTTTCACATTCCTGTCTTCACATGCTCTGTTTTGAATGGAGTTGTTTACCATCAAAGCATTCTGATTGGTTCGTTTTAAAAAACTAGCAAAACTTTAAAAAGCTATAGAGCTGAGCTGAATATTGGTACGGTCCAAGCACCCCAAGACTAAATAAACTTAATGTAATCAATCCCTATCATAAAACTAAAACAAAAAGACAGTCTTGATGTAAAATTGCGACCAGAGGGGCAAAGACTCTTGGGGTGGTAGCTGGCCTGAAGGGGACCATCTCCCACTAGGGCTCCACATATACATGGGTAAAAATGAAGTGCGCCACACCACTAAAAGTTGTAGAATCCGACATGAGCCTTGATAAAAAATGTAGAAATTGACGTCAAAATCTTATAAAAATTGTAGAATCGACGTTGAAATTTTATAGAAGACGAAGATCGACACGAAAGTCTTATAAAATATAATTCTAATATAAATACATATATACAAATATTGACGTGATGAAGTAAATTTCTTATGAAAAATGACATGGGACAGAAAAAAGCAATAAAAAGTTATGTGTGACACAGCGTAAATTATATGGACCCATGTAGAGACCTCCCATTGGTAAACTTGCCACACTTCATATCTTTCAGAGCAAACCTCAGGAATTGGAGACAAAGACTGTCATAAATGAAACATGAAAGTGCGTATCCCCAGATCGACCTAGAGAGGCACCTCACATTCCTGACTCTATGAACCTAAGGACTGAGACCATGATTTCTATGAAAAAATCGATCCCCACCTGGAGGAGGGACGAGGAGGCATGGCAAGTTCTACAGGGAAGGGGGGGGGGGGGGCTCTCTCTTCTTTCCATATTTGAACAAATCTCCAGCAAGAAACCTCAAGACTTTAGTGAAACAGCACAACCTTCCGGCTACTGTGTAGTGGCCGAATGGAACTGGCAGCTAAACTAGCGTCAGAAGGTTCTGTAAGATGATATCTCCCTTCCCCAATGCAGAGTTCTTGACTGGGGAAAAGGATCGCTCAAATTAAACTTTTTTTGTTGGGGTGGGGAGTGGGGGTGGGGGTTGTTACCTCAAAGGGGCCTCCTCTCAACAAAGTCATAGGTCTAGATGCAGATTCCCAATGCTCTATCCTTTTGGGGGTACACCCCCACCTGTAACAGGACATCCATTGACTGGACCTGATATTCTTGAAGGAGGGAGGAGGGGCCTTGGGGCTAGCACCAGATCCGTGAATTTGAAGCTGCTCATGAAGATGACCCCCCCCCCCCCCTGTGGAATAAGATGAGGGAGACCTAAAAGCTTTGAATCCCCTTGAAAGAACCAAAGATTTGGTGAGTTCAACCAGGACCTCCTTCTGGTGGACATTCTCTGGAACAGGGAGCACCCCTTCATTAAACAGATGGCCACATTTGAAGGGAAGGCAGGCCTGGCAGAAACACTGTCCAATGGACGAGGGATGAAGTGTCAATAATCGGTTAAGCTGCCTCTATAGCAAAACCAAGCTTTAATTGCACCTCCTTAACAGGTCCCCTATGGCCCTTTTAAGTCCTCGAAGGCATCTAGGACTGCTGTACCAGACCAGTTTGTCCCTGAGTATCTCTGAAGGAAGTACATAAAATAAGTATTCAGAAATCCAGTTAAGGCATCAGGTGGCCGTCAGCCAGCAGCAGTAAAGACCCTCGATGACTGCCTCGTGTTCTGTGATCGTGGAGTTAGGGACTAAGTATGGACTAAACCAAATGACTTGTGCATGGAAACTACATGGTCTCAACAAGAAGGGCCATAAAATCAATGTGTATATATTCCGAGAAACTTTTACTGCAAGAATTGTCAATAGGGCAGGACCTAGGCTCTAGCCGCTGGAAGGCAGGAAAAAACCCTTCCAACATATCCTTGCCAAGGGATGTCTAGGATCCCAGAAGAAGCCTCCGGATGGACAATCCACGAAGAGACAGAGGGCACACGGTCCTCCATGAACAGAGACTCCATGGCCAGATAATGAAGCACTCCTTTGACAAGGGCTGGGTAGGAATATGGAACTTGGCCTGAAGGATAGGTCATGTGCAGCCCTGCAGGAATCCTGTTGTTCTGCAGTTCACAAATGTGTCATCTCCTTACAGCAAGCGTACCTGTCCTAGAGCACCATGCACCACTTACTACCCCAAAGTTCCTGGGATTCCAGTTGGGCTTCAATGCCCTGTGGACCTCTCGGGAGCTGTCAGCACAGGAACCCCTACAACCAGACATTACTTTTTCATGTGGATTATGGAGGTTGCTATAGAAAGCCGGTGATGGCACAACTTCGTGCTGTGGGCCCTCTTCAGATACCTCCTACCAGAATGGTGGTAATCTGGCCAGATCATGGCAGGAGGGACTGATTCCAGTACCATTTGTCAATGAGCTCCAGCTAGACACCCCTCACAGACAAATGGAGAAATAGTCTTGGTTTTAATGTCTCCTCTACCAATGGAGCCCGTCCTGTAATTGAACCGCTCATGGTTCAATTACAGGACGAACTCCACCAAGAAGACACCTTCAACGATCTGTGGTAGGAAATACTAGAAATAAGAAGAATTGTTATGAGAACGGTCAACAGAACTCATCATAGAGGTCGAGGGATGAGAATCACCACTTGATATCATGCATATGAATCCCAGTAATTGACTAGCGACGATAAAGATGCAAAACAAATGATTCTCTCAGCTGGTCATGACTGTCAGTAGTGTGGTCCCCTCTCCACCTTGAGTGGGGCCTTATGAAGAGGCCGATTATTCACAGGATATACTTTTTGGGAGCAAACACAATGTGAAACCTTTAGTTGTAAAACTAAGCAGTTGTTACACTTTAACACCAGATCCCCCCCCCCCCCCCCAGCAACACATGCAGTATTTATATTTATTGGAAAAGGGGATTTTGTAAGGGTAGGTTTTGAACAATTCATGTCCTGTGCTTTGAAACAAAAAAATAGCTGTATGTTGCCAGTTGAGCACGCTGCCTGACTGAGTCAGAAAAAAATCCCAACGATTCTCCAGGGGCACCATAGTGGTATGCAGTTGAAAGTGTTAGCAGCTCCCCACATAATAATATGGTGTGTAGAAGTGCTGTAGTTAAGGCGGCGAGGAAGGTTGTTTGCGGAACTATTGAACAAAATGCTTGTAATACTTCCCAGGGAATTTCCACCAAGCAGAAATACACCTCTTTGCCTTGCCAATTCAGAGAAATGTCCGTTTTTCTGACATGGCAGAGGAAGACTGAACGGAAGGGCTGGCTGGCCTTTGCAGTCATTAGCAGTGACAAGAGATTACATTTACCTTGGTCAGAAGGGTCATATACAGTGATGTAGATACAGTCAAAGATTTTGGATAGTGAATATGCAGAATTTTTAAAGACAAAGTTTGCCTATACTCTTTGGTAATCAATGGCTCTACGGCTACGCTGTATATGTGCAATAGCATGCAGAACATCGGTGCAGATAGTGTATACTGTCCATTCTAGTGATCTGTTGGATTCTGCCATAGATGCTACTATTTGCATTTTTGTTTAAAAATCCAAATGAAGTTTCTTGGCAACGCCGTTGGTAATATTATTTGTGTCTAGTGCAGTATTGCAAACCCCTCACAAAAATTATCTTAAATAACCACCTATTTATATCAGATGTAGTTAGCTGATAATTTGTGTAGCATACGGTGGAATCCTGAGAGTGGAAACATATAGGGGTTATGATTCTGACTGCAACGCAAAATTGGTCTTGCCAATTTCCTACAGTGAGATACTGAGGAACAAATAATGATCACTTAACTCCAGATCACCAAGCACTGTTTAATTCTAGTGCTTGGTGCACCGGATTTAAATGCAGGAAACTTTAACTTGGAAGTAATTGTAGATGACTAATTTTCAATGTTCTAGTTGAAAACACTTTCATGAGATTTTAATAGCCATTCACATATAACACTTGTTGTTCATCAAAGAATGTGCACGGTCAGGTTCTCAGTTTATGAACCTTTGACAATGCCATTGGCATCAAGAGGAAATTTAAAAGGGTTTTTAAAGTGTTCTGATGAACCAATGTTTATAACACTTCTGCAGTAGAAAGTTGACACAGCAGATAAATTATTGCTATTATACACTGAATCTAAATATCTGACAAAAACATCATGTTAAGTACATCCAAACTTTCATACATAAAAACACTGAAACTTAACCATACTCTTTCTGCAAATTGAAAGGACAGGACCTACGATCTTAATAAAAACTTCAGCTAGGCCAAAGTAGTGTTCTATCATAAATTACATATCTATTACAAAATCTATGCACAAGCATTTAACATACACAGATTATCCAAATGTATATTATATGTACAATCTACAATTATGTACCAGATTTCATTATTTGACAATGTAATTTATCTTGCACTCAAGTTGTAGCAGGGTTACTTAGAAATACATTTCGAAGTACACCTGACTGACAAAGAAGCTTGAAATCATTCCACAAGCAATATCAATTTACACTAGTTTAACACAGATTTTGAAAATCTTCTTTCAAAACACATTAAAAGTATTCTAAGTATGATCGAATGAACTTAGGTCAACAAACACAAAGTGAATGACTCAGTAACAGTATAGAGGGGGTATATGGAATTCTTATTGCACACAGTAGGGAAATTTTTCACTGAACCAAAATGTTAAATGATATTTCACTTGCATTTACAAGTGAATCTATAAAACTAAAATAATGCTGCAGTTACATATACCAAGAGCATTTTACATTGCTGAGAACATGTATAAAATTAAAAACGACTAGAAAAAAACTTGCACATTAAAATAAATAGAAACCTGTATCATTTAACTTAATTAGGCAAATAATACTCTGTATATACATGTACATACATGTACATTAACTGTCATCAGCAGAGTATTGATGGTTGAGTCAACAGGATAAAAGGATTCAACTGAAACTGTACTGAGAAAGTGAAATTATGCAGTTAAACTCTCATAAAACTAGTAAGTGTCTTTTGTCCTTTTTCCAGAGGAAGAATCTTCTTTTTTGAGCCCTTCTTATTGTTTGTTTTGGAAGTTTTGCTCTTTTTGCTAGCCTGGCTCGCCCCAGGTCCCATATCAGACTCTAGGGGTCTCTTTGAGGAGTTCCGGCCTGCTGCCGTCGAAGATTCTCCTGTGAGAGGTTCCTGTGATTTCAATCTCTCCTGGCTCTGATTGTTGCCATTGGAGATAATGCCTGGCTCTGGAGCCTCACTGCCAGTCAGTTTTCGTCGGCAGGCCTTTGGTCGTGTCATCTTGCTGTCGAGGTTTTCTTGATCCTGGAAGGACTCCAGGACACGGTGAGTACGGTCTTCTGCCATGCAGACTATTGTTTTGCTGGATGATAAACAGAAGAAAGAAACACCAACTTTAAAGCTTAGGGACCTTGACTTTAATAATGCTAATTAAAAATATTACCTCAAATGTTACCTCAACTACATGTACATAATGGCATGTATATAGGTATATAGCAGGCCTACGGTCTAAACTCCTCTACAGTGTCACTATGTTCAAGAATGCTATCATTCCAGAACTGATCTAGTGTGCTAACCTTGGGACATAATCCTGAATCTTTATAGGAGTGCTGGTGGCTCTGTCCATGTCAACACAGTGGGCGGGCTGAGCCCAGTCCAGGTAGGCCTGCTGGTGGGTGGTCCTCTTGGCTGCCTGTTTCATAAGTGACATGTAGTATTATGTGCATGTACAGAACATTATGTAAAATATTGGTACTTTTTAAAGCAAGTCCAGCGAATCAAACATGCAAAAATCTATCAGTTTAGTATAACCACTTGAAGGCTATGAAATGTCTCTACAACAGCAATGTATATATTCAGACACATCCAACATGTTTAGCACACCCCTCAGATGAATATACGTAAAGACCCGCATGCAAGTACCAAAAACATTAATTTTGGCTACATAATTAAGATGATCTGACACCTGTCACACCAACCTTTTTCTTGCCATGTTGTTTCTGTTTAAGCCTCTGGGACAGAGGCAGACCCTCCCTGCACTGGGGACTATGTTCCAGGGGAGACCTGTAAAAAAAAACTTCCCTTTAGCTAAAGCTGGAATTCTGCAATCATAGGTTGTCAAACTAGATGCAATGTAAGTCACAGGCCCCAAGGTTTAGGTAGATTTGAGGAGCACAGGTGCAGCACTCAAGAACATATTAAGCTATGAAATTCAATCAAATTAATCAGCACAGCAATGGAACATGGAGAACCAGTTAGGCTGGCAATCCCCTATGTACATGTACTTGCTTTACCTTATATTGGTACACATCCTTTCTAAGGATACACTTACTGTGTGAGGAAGTTCAAGAAGGCAGTTAATATGTAGTAAGTGGAAATGACATATTAGGGAGAAAGGTCATCTAAAACCTGAGGTAGCCTAATTTGAATTTCTACTAAAGAGAAATGGGAGCAGTCACAAAGCATGGTTACTACTCCCAAAGAGAAATGGGAGCAGTCACCATGGTCACAAAGCATGGTTACTACTCCCAAAGAGAAATGGGAACAGTCACCATGGTC
>JAAUYG010126901.1_pt1 | contig 24007 bp, 29 predicted proteins | sample 7278091 | NCBI WGS metagenome assembly JAAUYG01 (sample SAMN14350201, study PRJNA611818) | marine sediment metagenome | isolation source: surface marine sediment (0.6m) | place: French Polynesia: Moorea | collected 2018-08 | reverse complement strand
GGCGTAGTGCTGAAACGCCTAACGCGGGCAATTGTTTCAGGCAGAAACTCTCAGCTCAACGGTCGTTCGACTACTGGACCATATCCGGCGAATGTAAAAACATTTGGATCACACCAAAAGCAAAAGGCACAACCTTTTCTTGGTTTGCAGGTGCACCACCGTGACAAGACGGACCCTGAAGACCAGCATGACGAGGAGTATCTGCAGATGACACAGTCCAAGCAAGAGGCGGTGAGTTCTCTTCGCAGATCCGTGGAAGGGGGTCAGTGTGTCCTGCCTGACAGTCACAACGTTTCCTATTTCGCTTTCCCACTCTGATGATTCCGCTTGCGTAAACCTAAAGAAATGGTTCCGATGGGTTTGTGTTTCAGGCAGCAAAACAAAACGCCACAAAGAAGAAGTCGAAAAAATCTGGTGCCGGGCTTGCAGTGGACGAAACAACCGAGGATCTGGAAATGGACGAGACAGCGCTGATGCTGCTGGAGGACGATGAGGACACGAACGATCAAACTGCTGAGATAGGTGACTCGTCTGGGGCCACTGCTTCGGCGTCTGGAGCTACGCAAGCAGCCGCTGGCTCAACAAGGTTGAAATCAGAAACACAGCAGTTGTAAATTTGTCCCAGATGTTTTTGGGCAAAATGTCTTCAGTCTGGTATTTTCTTGTGTGTGACACCTAATTTCCTAAACTTGTTTGACATCAGGCGAAAATTGTCGAGTGAATTGGCTCAAACCGAGTGAAAGTTTGATGCGTTGGGGTGCCTCACAGTCCAGTGCTCAACACCTGTTGAGCAAATCCCAGGAACATTTTGAATAGCACTCGAGGTGCGAGTACAAAGGTGAAACATCTGATTGTAGAGGTCCTAAGAAGTGGGTGTTGGAGGAAGAGGATCACGTGGATGTGAACGGATTGGTGGGAATCGATCAGGCAGCGCTTCTCAGCATTGACAAATGCGGTGAGTGCACTTGTAATGTTGCTTGTCTGGAGATCGTTCAAAAGGGTGTGATTGGGGATTACAGACAAGCGAAAATTATTTATTTCATGAGAATAAAGAAAAGAATGAAAGAAATATTGGATAATTTGAACGACACACACTTGTTTCGTGGTCCAGCGGAACACAACTGGTGTACATCCCAATTTTTTTTTCTTGTGCTCAGATAATGACGAGATGAAAAAGCGCATGTACAGTACAATCGTCGTCGTCGGCGGTGGAGTTTCTAAATTTAGCGGCGCTGAGAGCTGGATCAAGTACGCTGTGTGGACACAGATGCCGCCGGCCTTCCGACTCGCGCTCGAGACGATGGACGTCATCTGTAGTCCCAAGGTTTGTGTGATTCCTGAGTAGTTTTTTGCTCAATAAATTCACCTGATTTGTGGAGGGATGTTTGTGTCGTGATGATCATGCTGTTGATAAATGAGACATTTTTCCAGGAGATAGACCCAATGGTGGCTAGCTGGAAGGGAGGTGCGATCTTGAGTTGTCTGGACACGGCACAGGAATTGTGGATCCGCCAGAGAGAATGGAGCAAGATTGGTGTTAAAGTACTGCGCGAAAGGGCACCGTTTGTATGGTGATGTCACCAAACTCAAGGCAGCAAACATTTCTGTTCGTGCGCAGGGTTTCTGTTGGCGCATCGTCATTTCAGCTTCCCACGCGAGGTGGTCGGCTGTGAACCGTCTTTTCGACGGATCGAAAAACTACAATCGTCCAGGTACAGAACGTAGCATACCCTGTTCATGCTATGACGAGCGATTTGTTGTGAATTACCCACGGGATCTGTTTGTCTGATTTCTGCGTGAAAAATAAAACTACACTGACGCATACACAGATGTTGACCATTTTATTCTCATTTGTTCAGGCCACGTGACATCTCGTTCCTAGAAAGCCACAAAGATAAACAAAAAGAACAATTGCTCGTCAATCTCAGTTTCTTCAAAACACGCGGGTGTACGTTGCCCCTTGGATGTCTCACCACACTGAAAAAACTACACTATCGTACATGTGAATCCAGACAATATCTCAACACCGAACAAATTTATTTGCAGAGAGATCTATCAAAAAGTGCGAAAAAAAAAAGAATCTTCAGACCTACTTTTAGGAAAATTATCAAATTGCCATCGCGCCAACTTTCTTTGGCTTCAGAGATGACCATTCGCAATCAAAGTCCGATTCTCAATTCTATTTCATTTCAAAATGTTCAAATTTCTAAATCCACAATAAAACTGCGAAAGCTTAATACATTTGAACTTTGCTCTTTTGTGTTGCCATGGTCATGCATTCTCGTGCGTTTGGCAGATGGCCCTCCCCCCACGCGCACTTGCCTCGTGGAGAATGTTCGGTGCACCGAAGCGCAGAAATAAATGCACAAATCTCCAGACCTAAATTGTGTTGAGCACAACTGTCCATTTTCCGAGTCTTCTTTAGCTGTTAATGTTCAGGTCCAGACTGTCCTGTGTGCATCTGTTCACTTTCAGTGTCCTCTTCAGATGCAAACGTCAGATTGTGTCATATACACCCGTTTTGTTTCAGTGCCCTTCTTGGATACAATAGGTCCAAAAAAAAAAAAAAAAAAAAACATCACTGGTCATTTGCCACAATTGTTTTTGTGATTTTCCTTTTCAATTTTTCCCATCTTCAGAACTTTATCCAAGAAGAAAACACTGTCCTGGGGCACAAAACCGCCAGACTTCAGTTCAAAATTTATCACCACAGATGCGTCTCCCTGATTTCGCTGATGATGTGGCTCGCTTTTTGCAATGCCTGAAAAAAAAAACCCGTCACTCTTCAGAATAATTGCTGGAGATTTGATAAGTTCCCAAGATGTTTAGACCAGGTCACAGAAGAAGCCATTTTATTCTCATTTGTTCTGGCCGCGTAACAACTCGTTCCTCGAAAGCCACAAAGATAAATGGCCAATTTTGCGAGATCAGCTCCCGTATCCTGACCAACATGCTAAATCCATGTTTCCGAGCGAGTGAAACCCCAACCCTACCCCCAAAACGCGGAAAGCACCGCAAGCGTAAGCAGTTTGAAGAACACGCGAACACTATTTGGGGGGGGGGCGGGATTCACAGCTTGTTTTGTGCGTAACTCAAAGGCATGAATGAACGAACCTGTAACATCTCAGATGCTTCCTTCCGCCTCATGGCTATGTGTTCACTTTCTTCCAGCAGCTTGTCTATCTCTTCCTGAAATGCACAGACTTCTCTTTATTGCTAAGGAAATGCTCCTGACGGGGTGAGAAACTTTCTTTTCTCCAAAACTTCATGTAGGAGAATTTAGTTGCAAAATATTGGTCAATTGTTGGAGAGTAAGACATCTTGGATTTTGGTTCCCCCACCGACACACACACACACACACACACACACACGTGCGAATGACTTGACCATCGTGGCCAAAAATCCAAGCCTTGGCAGGCAGTTGGCCCCTTTGGGCATTCAAACCCACGAATTACTCAGAACTACTGAAACTGGAACAGTTACCTGTTTGTAAAGGTGTGAAACCAGTTCGCTTTGCAGATTGTCCTGTACATAGTTGACGAGAAAGTGCATGATCGCCTTGGGTACCGAGTCTTGGATGTTCTTTCGCACGATCAAGAAGTACGACTTTATCAACCGCTCTGAAAGAACAAGTGTGGCTTCTGTTTTAAAAGAAGGGCGCACAGAAAGAGACACTGCAAAATGTCACGGCGTCACCAAACATCACAGTTTGGGTCATCAAAATGACCAACAAAACGAACTATCCCGTATGGATTGAGCAGTTCAGGTCCTTTGTGTTTATTCGCTAAAGGAGTTCGGATGCCTCCAGGTGAGCTGTCTGCGGTCTGCCAACTCTGACAATTACGATAATTTGAACCTTCAAACTTATGTACAATTGTTGGGCACAGAAAGAGAAGGGTGAACGAACTCACCAATAACTTCGCAGTCTCGTGCTTCTCTCTGCGACAGTTTTCTACTGGACGGCACTGACGGCTGAAGAAAAACCAGAACAAGAAAGTCGGAACAATGCTGGGAAGAAAAGGAATCTGAGAGGACAGTTCTTCTGGTTTGTTCACTCACCACTTCGTCCAGCAGATTGAGGCCTTGTTTTCTTGCAGGAGAGCTGAACTGGCTGCTTGGCGCTGAACTCGCCTGAGATCCTGTCTGTGATTGGCTGTCAGCCAGTAGGTTATTCGGCTTCATCAAATTGGACAATTTCCATTGACCCCCTCCGCCTGCGTGTGCGTCGCCGTGCATTCTACTGGGTGGCTAAAAACAATAGATAATAGTCTGACTGATGCCTGCGTTTGAAGAATTTCTGCCGAAGGAATGGAAATTAATTGAATCTCAGTCATGGGATTCGTTCATCCTTGCTGTGTGCCCCGCAGATAATCTCGAGGCAGAGAGGGTGGAAGAGGCTCCTCCACAGAAGTGTCTGACCGCCTTTCACAAAAGGACGCGATCACAATGGTGAAGGTCATGCAATCGTTGCCACTTTATGCGAAGAGATCAAGGGGCACGACGAAAGCAGCACATCACCTGCAGGCGCACACAATGTTGATTGTGCTCGTGGCCGACTACCATGGCACTTACCCTGTTGTCGTCTTGTTTGTTAGGCTCCTGAATCTTCATGTTGTGGATGTTTTCGCGCAGTCCGTCCGTCAAGGCTCTGTGCACTAGCCCAGCCTCGGTAAAGTCGGGGTGTTTGGTGTTGATGTAGGCTAGTTCAATACCCACCAAGTTCTCCACCTACAATGATCAAGAGGCAATGGTACAGTTTCACCAAGGTTGGGTGGGCGGGCACAGCTGGAAGATTTCGTTTTTTTTCCCAACAGAGATCTGCGACACGTACCATTTGGTTGGTGATGGGAAGACGCCTGCGTAAACAACTCGTCACCACGTCTACGATCCTCTCATGGAGCTTCGGGAATCTCAACATCTCTTGCTGGAAGAAATATCAATAACAAGCACGCTTATTTAGTGTAAAGTCACGAGACGTTTGTGTCCTCACTTTCCTCGATTGATTGCCCTGTGCACTCTGCCACCAAATTCCCAAAATATTAAGCCCTTGAAGCCAATGTTGAAACAATTCATTCACCAGAGAAGCGTCCCCCCTTGCAGATTGGGCCCAGACACAAAATCAACTGCTCTACCCACTTGCTGCTGTGACTGTTGCATTCTTGTGAAAATAAATCATCGTGTTGTTGTGAAAAAGGACTCACATGTGTGCCGCAGTGTTGTATGATCCTCTGCATCTCCTCGTGCACTAATTCCACACATCTCTGACTCGGTTCCTCCAGACGGCGAATCTGTCGCTTCACCAGCAACTCGAATGACACCTCCGGGACGAACAGTGCTGGGCGGGGACCCTGTGAAAAGAGCATTCTTGATGAACACGCCAAAACGGAATTCAAAGCAAAGACGGTATTCAAGAAAACAAAGGTCTTTTTTCTGGACACTGGAGACTAAAACAAGACAAGAACACACTTTCTGGATGAGCTATCCAATCTCGTCCAGTTACAAGAAGTAAAACTCACCGTCGCGTTTCTGATTGCCGTGAGGATATCAAGTTGAGATAGCCCTCCGAGTGGATCGACAGACTCCAAGGTTCTGCCAAACGTCTCGTGGAAAATATAGCAGATGCGAGCACCTCCGCATCTACAAACAACAATGAATGATTGTTCCGCTTGTACCTCACAGCTGTCACCTTGTAGATTCCAAATGTTTTTCTTACTCTTGGACTTTTTGAAGTGTGCTCAACGCGTGAAGAAAGTTTGCTTCACCACCAGAAGCACATTAAATTTCTTGTGTTAAAAAAATAATTTGAAGAAGAAAATCTGCTCTCATTTTCTCATCCATCATTTGAGACAAAGGCTGAAACAGCGTGAGAGAGAAATCCCAACCCCTTGACATGGCTCATGCAAAGCCATGCTGTGAACAAGATCAGCTCGTGCCTTTATTTTGTGTGGTTTTAGGGAGTCCATCACAAGAGATGATCTCTTTTTTTCATTCGAAGGTTCTTAAAAACATTGATCAAAACGTCAATCTGAGGCATTTTCTGGCCAAAGTGAACGGTTTCAGCGGGTAATTTGTGTTCCATGGAGGGGAGAAAAAGCCTTGCTGCCAAACCGGTATGTTCAACAAGGGCCCTGCAGAAATACATGTCAACTGACAAATCTGTATGACACATCCTTCTGCTGTGTGAAGTCTGAAGAATGTTGTCAAAGTTAGTATCATTTACGCTGTTGCCTTGCTTTTAGTTCACTCCCTAACTACCCAGTCAGAGACAAATGCACATCAATCAAGGGCACACAAGACGCACGACCCCTGCATTTGGCAAGCCACCATAGAACAGCATATCGGACTGCACAATCGCATCAAGGGTAAAGGGCCATGTCGCCAACAAACTCTTGCTCAGAAAACATCGGAAATTGCACAGAAAGTTTTCGTCAAAACTGACTTGCACAGGACATCTTTTTTTTACCATTGTGCCGCACGTTGCAGTGTACGAGGTTCTCTCTCAGTTCAAGGAGCCGAGTGTAACGAGGAACCATGCAGTCATATATTTGCCACTGTGCGTCAGCCCTCATCACTTTGGTCTAACTACGATACCAATCGTTAGTTTTAAGCAGGAGGACCTTAGCAGCCAGCGAAAGTGCTGTGCTTGGCAACAAGCATGCAGAAAAAGAAACACTCACTGTAGGAGGAATCTGCCAGTACACATGGAGCAAGGTCCACTAGAAAAATGTTTTTGCAAACCATCAATGATTTTCTCTCCATTTGAAGACTAGATAATTGTCACACTGTGGCTTTTACTGGATGATATCTTTTAGCCAACACGACATTTCGGCCAGAATATGCCGATAAAATATTTCCTCTTAGTCATTTCCTTCAACCTTCGTGTTTTTTGGCAAAGGTAAAAGAACTTCTCCAAGGAAAAGTCGAGGAGGGGATGCAGGGTCAGGGGGGCCGGGTCAGTGGTGGCGGGGGGGGGGGCCCTCAACGACGACGACGCGTACGACTCCGCCTCCGCGCTCGGCCTAAAAACTGCAACAGAGGAGCGAGACTCAATACATTTCACCGATCTTTTCCTTCGCATCAAGGCAGCACAAATATTTCATGGCAAAAACTTTGTCTGTTGGGTCACCAGCACGTTCAGCACAATTCATCAGACAAACGCACACATGCCTTGAGCAGCAACAGAAACTTTCTGCCTGTGCTCTGTTGGTTTCAACACTTCTCCCGCTTTTCTTCTGCTGCTCTGGGTGATCAACTGTTTCTTCTTTTCTGGGAATTTCGCGGTAGGTTCGGTCGCGTAAGGTGTTTTTTTCAAGTCAAAATGAATAGTGCCTCAGGTAACAAGCACGCTTGTCAGCGTAAAGGCTGCGCGGTCACAACGACAATGACGACGACGGCACCATGACTCAGATAAGCCGCTTCGCTAGCCGCCAAGGCGGCGCGAGCGGCTTGAAAATGGTCAGCAACCGGTATTAATTAACCAAAACGAGGGTTGCAAGTGAGTTTCTAGCCGATGCCACTGATCTCCATTTGACCAGGGTTCGGGTTGGGGTTAGCCCCCAGGCACAGAACACAAAGAAAAGCATTGCACAAATTTAGTCCAGCAAGAACAATTTACAGCCTCAACAGAACAGGTGTTGAGAAAGTAGCTGGTTAGAGTCACAATCCCTAGTGTGGATGAGCAGGTAGCTCTTGGTATAGCTTTTGAGGGGAGGGGATGTCTCCTGATGACAGCACGTTGCACCGTCAAGCTCGGCTGGACCAGGCAGGGAACAGGGATACGGTTCGGGAAGAGGACATCTCTCAAGATTTTTCACGCTAATTTTAGAAATCATAACGGTCCAAAGCTGCGCACGACTGAAACAAGGCTGAGAATAAGGCACACACTATTCTACACACAAGACAAAAGAATGTGTGGACTTACAATTCTGTGGTCTCAATGTTTTTGGCTGTTCCTTCAATCGTGTTGCAATACGCGGCGGCGAATTTCGTGATGATCTGCAGCAGCAACTGCGGCTGAAGTAAAGATTAAAAACAACACTGCAGCGTGCAAATCTTGTGCGACTCAAAACGACTGAGGAATAATTTAGGCATTTTGATTTTTGCAGAACCAATTTCTGCTGCTTCTTTTCTTGCCTACATTTTTGACCACGGTATCTCATGTGCAGTTCCAAAGTGTTTGGGACCCACAGAAAAGTGCATTGTTGCATTGTCCTCTTGCTGTTATGTGGGCTCCTGGTCGCTGTCCTTCAGTTACGAACGGCATTGTATTTTGTGCACACCTGACGGCAAGCACTGTACCTTGTCCTCAACCTCATCACCGAATGAGTTGAGGAGCTGCTGGAACTGTGCAGCCATCACGTTGACCCTGGTCTTCAGTTCTGGCAAACAATCCCGGATGTGATGCATCAGCAGCTGCAAACACACCACACTGTTCTCAAGCGCCACATCAGCTGACCAGTGATGTTCTGGTCTTTGGGTCAAATTCACCAGGAAAAACTTCTCGTTCGTTCCAGGCCTTTCAGTTTGCAGCAAGTTTGTGTGTGTGTGTGTGTGTGTGAAATGTTCCCACTGAACCACAACACATGATTTAGCACAGGATGCAAATGTGAAGTTTTCAATGGCAACAAAGGCAAAACAAAACAAAGATTCGAAATTGCTTGTTGAACGAGGGGTCGAGTGAACAGACTGGAGAATAAATATTGTGTGCGAAAGCAGAAAGAGTTTGGAATGCTGGGCGACAGAAATAAAGAAACAAGTGTCCAGGTATCAACGCACCCTGTTGAGCGTCTTCGCGAGATACTGGGTCCCATTCCTGTTCGCAATAGATGGATACTTCTTCTGAAGGTACGACGCTTCATCCTTCAATGCTTCCTTGATGTCCTGTGAAGAAAGATATTTAATCGTTTTCAACTGTCAGGAGTGAAGGGATGTCCAAGAGTGACTAAAGGCATGGACATGAAACTTGGAATTGTTGCAAAAACAATCCAAGACGATTTGCTGCTTCACGTTGCAGAGTGACGGTTTCAAGCTTTTTGAAGGACTCAACAACTTCAACAGAACCCATCATCATTTGATGTTTGTGCCTTCTGAAAAACAAAACAGGTTTCACGTCTTCACCACACGCACCCCAACCCCTCTTGTGTCGATACCCGTCCTAGGAAGCATACCAGCTTGAAACCTGTTTTTAGTCACCTAAGAGCAGGCCCTCCAGCAAGCTGGTAGGCAACATCTGCCAAAAGTGAGTGACAAAAGTACAATGTTACCTTTTTGTTGTTGATGTCGGCCTGGCTTCTGTTGACTACACCGATGATGCCAAGTTTAACCGGGATGACTCTGCCACACAGCACATCCATGGCATCCGTGCCGTGGTCCATGAGGTCCAGCTTCGTAACCACAGCCAAAGTGCGGCGACCTGAAAAACCACAACCGATCATTTTCCTGCCTTCTAACGATAAACGTTGCACATGCCTACAAGTACGCCCGAGCAATTTCTCTTCTGACATGGACAACTCTCTTATTTGGAACTGTGTCTGACATGGACAATAATTTGGAATAGAATCCGTGACGAAACCGCCAATGTACTTTGTCCCAGACAAACAAGTGTGGAAGGAAGAAACCGTGCCCCCATTTAACACACGTACCGTCGGGATCGACCTCCTTGGCGAGTTTGAGGGACTCGGAAGTGGCGATGTCGGTGTTGGCGGCAGTCACAGCAAGGATGACACTGTTAGGGTTGCTGATGTATCGGAAGCACATGTCCCGGATCATTGTCTCGATGTCTTCTGGCTGGTCTCCCACAGGAACCTAAAACAAGACTCCAGACTACGTTCTCTGGCACTTTCCGACCATTGTTGGGTTGGGGGTTCAACCTTTTTTGGTTGAGGGCTTACGTCGTTTTCCTTGCAGAGGGTTCAACAACTGAAAGGTTGGAGTGGTTTTTTCTTCTTCTTTTGCTGATAACAAGAGCAAGCTTTCAATGAGGTCAGAACTTTTATCTGTCCAGCAGAGTGGCAGACGGATTCACTGATGGAATTTCTCAACACTGTAAACAAACCTTGGTGATCCCTGGAAGATCTACCAATGTCAGAGTGAGAACTGTGGGTGAAAAAATCTTCAGGTGAATTGGGTCTGATGAAATGCCCTGCAAAGAAACAAAGTGAGGTCAAACGACGACGACATTCTGTAACGTTCATCTTCAGGATGCTTGAAGACAACATGTGTTTCAGGCAATTCCGGCGAGGACAAAAAAAATAAAAAATTGTGCACATAAATTCTGACACAATACGAAGCTAAAATGGACCAAACCAGAACAGATGAAGGCAACAGGACCACTGCCCTTTATGGTTCTGAAAGGTTGTGCACTGATCACCTTCAGTGACACCAGTGTCTTTCCCGCCTTATACAATTCCTGCTGATCAGCATTTTCATTCAGTACACCAAATTTTTGACATGACGCAAAGTTACCTTGTTGGTTCCCGTCATTCTCTCGGTCTCGTTTTCGATCTCTTTGCGAATGTCATTGAAGTCAGTGTAGATCTTGCCTTTGGTGTGCAGAAACTTTCCCCACTCATTCGCTTCCATCGTGTCTGCAATAAAACAACACTTTCATGCAAGTGACGAAGACAAAAGAAGTGGTTAGCCAACAACCAGTATTTGTCACATCCCCGGCTGTCTGTCTGGACAGTAACTCATGACATTGGACATCTGGACTGTCAAAAAAAGAAATAAAACAATGCAATCGTTAACCACGGGAACCTGATGGAATTTCTCAACACTGTAAACAAACCTTGGTGATCCCTGGAAGATCTACCAATGTCAGAGTGAGAACTGTGGGTGAAAAAATCTTCAGGTGAATTTACCATTTTCGGGCACTCACCTCCACCTTCCTGTTGCCTTGTCTCGCGGTCATCTTTCGGTGTGTAGACAAGCTGCAGTACGAGAGGTCTCCGTGTCACGATTCCTGTGCCCCGGGGTAAGAAATCTCGCCCCACCAGCGACTCTAGAACAGAACTCTTGCCGGAACTCTGCAACAATATCACCATTAGTATCAGGTAAATCTAGAGATCGAGCATGTTCAATAATCTGTTGGAATTGCATCACACAGGACGAAATCCAGATCAAAATCAACAATCCAAGAAGCTCCGAAAAAACCGGTGTCCACCTGTGTTCCAATGACCACGATCTGTGGCAGCTGCATTGTCTCCGACCCCACCGTATTGAAAACATCCTGCAACTTGTTTATCACAGGAATTAAGCTCTCCATGTCCAATTTCCTGCTAAGTTAACCACCAATGTCTTTCAGACCTTTCAAAATTGAAAATGTTGAAATCATGGACATTTATCCGTCAACCTCACAATCGAACACTTTCTTTATGTGGACCAGAGAAAGAAAATTAGAAACAGATCTAGATCTAGGTTTAGAATGAGGCACGTTTAGAATCTAGACATCACTCACCAAAGTTTAGATTGACATAAATCAATAAAAGAATAGGTATTTTATCCATATCTACATCTGTGTGAATTAAAAAACGCTGGACATGCTTTTTGCAAAAACTGGCTGTGCTGTACTTTATAAAAATCTACGGCTCCTTCAAGTAAGATTCGAAAAAAGAGAAGCAGCTTCGCCAGAGAAAAACAAATTAAAGTCAAAAATCTACGTCTAGATCGAACGAAACCCATCCCAATTTGGCACGAAAAGGTACGGGCTTTACTCCAAATTCTTTTGATCCACAAAAAGATTAGCCAAAAGCGAACGCTGCCTGCGTATTCGCTCGTGTAGTTTTGATTGGGCGATAATGGGAGAATTTCATGCGCGTCTGCTCCTACAGAACTACAGACCACCCAAACGGTTACCCCCGGAACTGACACTCCTCCAGCGCGTCCCCTTCTTGCACAGAAGCTGGATTTTTGGAAGCTGTAAAGCTCAGCGTGCAAAATCATAACGAATAGAGTGCGTCCAAACACCATTTGCCGTTTTGTATTCTCCCAGGAGATGGACGACAACACCGAGGAGTACTGCATCTGCAGGTCAACAGACATCAGCAGATTCATGATGTAAGCCGGAACAAGTTTTCATGACTCCAGTTTGATGATATTTCAATGTTTATTCCTTCGTAGATCTGGGCAAACCTTGGAAAGGGTCAGACTGCACTCCGTTCCGAAAGGTTTTGCCATATTTCTCCAGTTGGCGCTTGATGTGGAACCTACACGTTTCAAAGCGTCATCCTCAGCTTTAGAAGATTTCCAGGCCTTTCAAGTTTTTCTATGAGTTTCTTATGATTGTTGAAAGAACATTTGGATGTCAAAGTCATGTTTCATGTTTGCAGAGGCTGTGACAACTGCAATGAGTGGTATCATGGCGACTGCATTGGGATGACGGTCGAGCAGTCCAATTTCATCAAAATTTTCTTTTGCGACATTTGTAGAAGTAAGTGCATTGCAACAATCCCTCAGGTGTCACCTGTTCTGGGGGACAACCGTCAAAGGGCACTGATCCTTTTGGTGGTGTTGGGCGTGCAAAAATGGCCTGTAATGTGCGAACGAGGCAACCATTAGCAGAAAATACCCCGGAACTTAGATGTAGTCCACCTTGTGTGTTTTGGTGGGGCTGATCAGTTCAGCTGCTTGTGAAGCTATCTGGTGAGCGGAAGGACATCCAACTAGGAGAGCTGGGCCTTCAGCAGACAAAGTGCCTCTGATGCGAGGACACCACCACGTGTTTGGCAGTATTTGGTCATTCGATTTCTTTTCTGCAGAATAAGTGAACCAACAATGAAATCTTCAGACTGTGCACAAGACAGAATGTAGCTGTTACAAATGGATCTTTTGAGGAGACGCAGAAAAAAAATTAGTCGCATCAAAATGCGAAGTTTTTTGTTCTGGAGGTGCTTCAAATCCAACCCTCCTGAGGTGTTGCCGAAAAAAGAACACGGGCAGGAAATTTGTGCCCTTTTTGGGCTCATTCAGAACCCGAAAGTTTCAGTTTTCTACAAAAGGGAATTCTGGCTTGACAGTGCATCGCGCCAGGGTAAACCCCACGTGAAGGGGCAGAATTGTGTGCCTTGTGGTTGCAGAAAGTGGCAGCTCTTGTCAGCATTCGTCAAAAATGCATGTTGTTATCCTTGTGGTTTTGAACACAACTGCTTTTTCGCAGGAAGTGACCCCTCACTGAAAATAAAATATCACAAGGAAAAGTTGAGGGAGCACTATTCAAGCTCACGGAAACATGAAAAACACAGACACTCCAAGAAACACTCTCATGGTCACCGGGAGAGTTTAGTGATTGCTTTTATACTCAGACGTAGCCAGGTATGTATGAGCATTGCCATCAAATCCTTGGAGTATCCCTAAATTTGAACTGGAGTTTGGCCACAAAATGAGGCCATTCTGTTCGCCCTCACGTCTCATAGTGGGGGAAGAAGGATTAAGTTCGTGTACGCAAGTAGTTGTAGGGTAGTGCTCCAGTTTATCGGAAGATTCAAGAAGGCTACAAAACAAATCCGAGTCTTTGAAGTCAGCACATCTTGGACAAGGGTGATTTCCTTGGCCTTTTGGCATTGCAGTTTTTGGCTTTAGAGTCATTTCTTCTTTCCACTGCAGGGAGCGAGAACGGGAAAAGCGCAAGAAACGGAAAGAAAAGCATCGAGATCGAGACAAGAGGAGCAAACACCATAAGCGCGATAAACACAAGGATAAACACCGACACAAAGACAAAACAGTACAGCAATTAATTAATGAAGTTTGAGAATCATCAGAACTTTTTCATAGACCAATCCTTTCAATTGTTTCTTCATCATGAAAAGAACCATCTTGATTGCAATCGACACCATTTTGTGGCAGTCGGCTTTCACAGCCCACCCAATTTGACTACAATTTAACAATCCTACCCAGTTTTGGACTACAATTTGCAGCTGTGGTTGTCATTCATCCCAAAATTTTGACTTTTGATGCGACCAACCCCTCTGCGACACTCACCACACTGTCTGAATGTCAGGTCAGAGACTGAGACTTCGAGAATCCAAGTGTTCCGGAAAAAAAATGAGGCAAACAGGAGACATTGCGAAGTGTGGTCTTGACACTAGATGGACGGCAGTTTTTCAAAAGGGCAACTCTACTGTGACCTGGTCTACGATGAACAATTTGTTTTTCATGCAGCCAGAGATCAAGGTGGAAGACTCCTCGCCGGAAGGAACGCCGTGTGTGACGCCAGTTCCGGGAAGTCCCACCAACACAACAGCTGCTGCCTGCAAGTCGGAGTCTGCTGCATCGGCAAGAGGAGCCTGGTGTCCGGAACCTTCGCCTACATCTGTGTCAGCGCCACGTCAGGTGAGGCTGTCTGAGAGACGAACCTTGAACATGTGATGCAGCGAGAGCTGTTGGAAATGCTGGGTGTTTGGACTTGTTTCTCTGGTTGGTCAGTGGTGCTATTCTTGGAACATTATCTTTCAGCTTGAAGGGCGAAAATCGGATCATGAACAACCTTCACCGCTGCAGCGAGACGCCAGGCGAGAACTCGACGGGAGTGAAATGCGTGATGTCATTAAAACGGAAAAGTCTGAGATCAAACCTGTAAAGAAAGAATTGCATCATACAGAACCTGTTGTGGTGAGTTGCAAAAGTCTCACGAATCTCTTCTCTTCCGACAACGTGTGTGACCCTTTCCAGGCACGCACCTTTATTTGTATGAATTCGTGCTAGAAGCGACGCTTCCCTTTGCTTTCATGTTGGTGTCCTTGGCATTGTCACCAACACTGTGTCGTCCTGAATTCCTCCTCTCCTCTTGGTTTGACTTCACGCCTCTGAACTCCATCAAATGAAGGCTCCGAAACCCTTCCAAGTAAATACTTGGACCGAATACTACACCGAAAACGGGTGTCAAAGGTGTGCACTCAACAATCCCTGCCCCTATCTTTTTGTTCTGAGCACTGGACTAAGTTAGTGATGCACATGGCGCTGTCTGTAGGAAGCAGAGAAACCCGTGCCCGCTGCTGCATCGCGTGACTGCGAAAAATGCATCGCTTGTCTCCGCAAAGACGACTGTGGGTTCTGCGACAATTGCAGGGTGAGTTGACTAGTGTTTTTGTGTCATTCTTTTGAAAGTAAGTATCTCATGAAACGGACAAACATCTTTTTTCTGATTTGTTTTTTTTTTTTTTTTTTTGCGCAGGAAGCGAAGAAGCCGTCAGCAACAGTGCGAAGGAAATGTCGGCTGCGTCAGTGCATGAATCAGGTTCGTTTCAACTGGAGCTTTGCTTGCGAATTGATTGTGATCTGAGGTAAAGTAAAGTGGCTACACATTTGATCATTTTTAGACCGTGCGGCTGAAACTTGAGCGGCCTGTTTGAATCATGTCGTTGCTTTGGATGCACCCCTCCCCTTCCAAAAGGATTAAAAAAAACACTTTGCACAACCACAATGGCAGCGTGGCCTGGCTGGAAACTCCAAATTTTTCGATTGCATCCAACTGGATGTGCTCAGGAGTTATCGCGCCCAAAGATTCTTTCGGTTGGTCTGTATTTCTTTCGATTCACGACTTGTCTTTCCCATGTTGCAGAATTTGGCACAGACGTCTGAATGGGACGACTTGCCCACGGACGACGTTGATATCCCGTTGCCACCGTCGGCGTTAGCGAACCAGTTTGTCAAGGCGAAAACTACCCCAAACAAGGCAGGTCGCGCGCGGAATGAGTGTTTTTTGTGGTGTTCTAACCGTGATGATTTTCATCTTCACCTTCGGCTTGAATTTTCAAGACGTTTGTTCTAAGTACTTGGGTGTTTTCTGCTTTGATACTGTTTCAGTGGAGACTAGTCATCAGAGAGCTATCGCTCAATCATATGAAGCGATAACTGAAACTGGAAGAATGAATATTTGGTCATTAATATTGGTCGTAAAAGAGTGACACACACACGTTTGCAATACTCATGGTATTTGAATCGAATTTGCTGGTGAATCTTTTCACAGCAGCGCGGACGCCCCAGGAAAGACGCTATGATGGAGACACCGACCAAGCGCAAATACAAAAGGCGAAAACCAGAAACTGTAAGTAAAGTCGAGTAGAACTTCTAATTTCTAATTCCGGCAGAAAATTGGACGCGCGTGGAATTGGCTGATTGATGAAACGGGAAACAGAATTGTGAAGGGCAGTGAAAGGCCAGTCTACATTGCAAAACATCAAGTTTATCTTTCTCGTGAAAACGGTGCTTCCAACCAGGACGATGCGAGTCACACTGCCGTCGTTGTCGTGGACAGGACACCTCCCCCCCACACACACACATCTGACTCGACACAGCGCCGTTGTTCCTTTCCAGTTGCCGACACCGTCTAAGCGAAAGTACCGAAAACGACGCCAAGAGTCAAGTGACGAATCAGAGAACGGTTTGGAAGACGAAGTGACGCAATGCTTTGGGCCCGGATGTGTAGAAGCTGCTCGACCCGGATCCAAGTACTGCAGCGACACTTGTGGCATGCGGCTGGCCAAAGAGTAGGTCGCACTGTTTTGTCGGGGTTTTTTTCGAGGACACGCATTTGCTTGTTTACTATGTGCAATTGCTGACCAAAAGGTCAAGAGATGATAGGAGACAGCGCTGAAATGTTGCAAACGTCAAAATTGAGGCAACAGGGCCCGTTGTCTTGGAAACAGCGACAACAGTGAAAAAGTTTGACAAAGGAATACGCTCAAAAGACACGTCAAATAGAAAACATGTCATGGTTGGGCATGTCAAAAACTCTGATCTCTGTGTTATGGTTTCAGTCGAATAGTTGAGATTTTACCGACGCGTGTGGATCAGTGGCAGCGCAAACCATGTATTGCTGAAATAAAGAACAAGGAGCAGCTGGTTAAGATCCGAAAACAGCAGGACGAACTCAGGTAAAGCTCGACTGATTTGTCTAATTTGAAACCCTTTTGTACCCATGGCAAAAACATGGAAGGGATTTCGTGTGACAGTTTTGGCTGACAGGGGAATGATTTTTTTCTGCAGTAAGCAGCTGTTTGAGTTGGACAAGAAACACCGGGAAATTGATGCTTTGGTGGAAAAGGCGAGGCAAGCGACCGTAGCTACCGAGGAAGAGGTAAACAAAATGCTTTTTATGTCTGACTAAGTAATGGCCACTCTCCGGAGCGTTACAGACTTTACACACAATATGATTTTGCAGAAGCGTGCCTGAAAGCGGAGTGGCCTCAGAGAGTAGTGTGCGTCATTTCGTCGTTTTCAAATGCGGTGATGGCGTGGAAAGTGCTGTGAGAAATAGTTTATTTTACCAACAGACGGTGCAATTGTATTCTGCCATTCGTTCAAGGAAACTGAAGATGAAGATCCAGAGATGACTATTTTCTGCGTGACGTGTGGACATCAGTTCAGTCAGAAAGCGGCTGTGCGACACATGGAGAAGTGCTACGTAAAGGTATCGAACTGATTACCAATCACATTGAAGGTGAAAAAACAATGTCTTGGCATCTGATGCACTTTGGCCATTACTTTTCTGTGATAAAGAAAGAGAATTGGATTGTAGAATCTAAACAGGGCAGGATTGTTGGAGAGATGAATTCACAAACCTGACTGCAACAGAAGCACAATCAATCTTAGTTGGGGTGTGTGCCCGAAAGTCGCGTTCATGTGCTGTGTACGTTTTTCGTGGCAGATCGAAGGTCGGTCGTCTTATGCGTCGATGTTCCGTGCGAGGATGGAGTTCACTTCGTTGGTTTGTGACCACTACTCTCCGCAGCAGGGCACCTTCTGTAAGAGGCTGAAGGTTCTCTGTCCTGAGCACACGCGCGAACCGAAGGTACACAGGTGTTTTATTTTCTGACAAAATCTCGCATTGTCACGAATACGACGAGTTGTAGGGCCCAGACCAAAGTGCAAAGAAACTGGCATGCTGTTCAAGAAAGATTTGATTCAAGAAGAACTGTATTGATTGAGCCAGCAAATCTTTGTATCGAATTTCCTACTTGTAGCGTGTGGCCTGTATTTCAGTATTTGTGCTTTTGTAGTGTCACACATCACCCTAACGCGGCGAACTTTGCATAAAGCAGCCAATTTGTCCTGGACACATCACACGCGTGTTTTGCAGTTTTGTGAAATTTCGTTTGGCTTTCAGGTGTCACCTGATGAAGTGTGCGGTTGCCCTTTGGTGGAAGACCTGTTTACCATGACAGGGGACTTTTGTCGACTGCCGAAGCGCAAGTGCAACAAACATTTCAAGTGGGAGAGACTACGCCGCGCTGCCATAGACCAAGAACGTTTGTCTCAGGTTGGTGCAGTTTGCAGTCAACGGGCCAAAAGTTCTTCCTTCACCCTTGCCATCAAACGTCGATGGATTTGCTCTGGTCTGAAGATGCAGTCGTCTTAGAAGAACGTGGCACACAAAGATCTTCAGCATCCTTCGATTGCATTCCACGAGAACATCTTGTTTTTGCTTGAGAAGCAGAATTGTCTTTTCAGTCAATAAAAATTGTACTGTTCTCAAATTGCAGCTGGGAAAGCTGGAGGAGTTGTTGGAGCAAGAACGGAACATCAGATCGTGCATGGCTGAACGCGCGGGACTGCTTGGTCTCGTGCTGCATCAAACCATTGACCACGACCCAAACTCTGACCTCCTTGTACCGCCTACCCGCGAGGTTGGCGACATCATGAAGGAAACCAGCATGTAGTGACAACTCTTCAAGAAGAACTCGCAGTCAAAATCTCTCCACAGACAGACATTGGTCAAATCTAGAAGCTTTTATTCACAGACATCCAAGCGAGATGCGGTCATTTGCTTTTGGAGAATTTTTCTTGAGGGTGACGCGTAACTCTCGACATTCAGGTTGCAAAAATAATTCCGCACACATGTTGAAGGTCAAGATGTGGAGGGCAGAAACACTGCGAATGCACTGTTATTTCCACAACGGGTGGCACGTAACCGTCAAATATTTTACATCAAATTTGCTGCAATTTCAGTTGTGTGTGCATGTTTCTGAAGAGCACCGCCAAGTGACCAGTGAGGGCACATTGAAAAATAAGAATAAAATTACACTCAATTGAATCGTTCTGCGCTATTCCAGTGGCTAAAAGAGGAGGTCACACGCAGGGGAAGGAACAAACGGTGTCTCCTGGAACCTACCCCCTGCCTAAAGCATCACTTGTCTTTTGCTGTGCATCGTGATACCAAAAGGGCATCGCTTGTGCCAATCGTGAGAATGCCTTCTTGTCCGAAAGCACATGGTGCCTCTGAACATATGGACAAAAAACGGATGGAATAGCCCTCTTTCGCCCTCCCCCCCCCCTTGCGCCCCTCTGCAAACGGAAAGGTGGCGTTGTGCCTTAGAGCCTGAACCAGGCGCATCGTGGTGTCGTTTTTGTGCTAAAATTGGATGCGGCGCGGCAAACGCATTCGTTGTGGCGGATCAATTTGATTTTGGAAAGTCTGTGTTGGCGCCGCAAACATCCTAGGTCAAAAAACCAAACCATTGAACATTTGTGCGGAGGCAAGGACGTCACACGATCCGCAAGAAGTGATGACGTCACGCGAAAATGTAGAGACTTGTAAAGGTGGGCTGATTTTTTTGTCAGTTCTGAATCATAAAATCGGGTTAAAGTCCACAATTTTGCGGTAGATCTCCAACTAAATCTCGGTAGTAAGTTTTTCTCCATCGAGGCTTTTGTAAATTCCAGATCTCAAATGCCTGAGTGTCCAGATCTCTCTGTTTGGTCAGCTGAATAAATGTTCTTTTCACTTATGGATCTTAGATCTAGATCTGGATTTTGAGTTTCAGCTGGAAAAACACTTGTGTAAGATCTCGACGTCCAGATTTATATACAGAGTTAAGATTATGGATCATAAATTGGAGCGCCAAGAAAGCAGAATCCTTGCAGAGATCTGGAGTTGGGAGTGTGTGCCTGGTGTTCAATGCAGATCTCAAAAACAGATCCAGATTGAAGTCTAGATCTGAAGTGACGTGTCTCCGAAGGTTTAAAGGGTCTGGTAAAAATATATAATGCAAGTTGTTGGTTGACACTTCTGTACTTATGGGTAGATCTAGATCTAGTGGGGTGGGGGGTGAGTTGGTGACATTTCCAGGGTGAATGTGGTTGTGACTTGCCTAACTTTGGTGATGGAGAAGGGGCCAAAGCAAAGGTTTCATGGAGCCTAAACCAGGAGTTCCAAAAACTTCGTTTCACAGATGACAGCGAATGAAAAAAAATATATAGAGTCTATATAATTGATCTAGTTCTGGCCAATGTTTGCAAATTTACCCCGTCTTGTTTTGCTGGTTTCGCAGTGCAAACCTTCAACAAAGAAAGGGCAAAAGGTTCAGTCATTGGTGGGAAATTGACACTTCTACAAAATTTGCTCCAGTCACCTGACAGGCAACTTGATTCTGACATTCAGCAAAACATGGAAGGCAGAGATGTCCAAATACCAATCGAAATCCATGTCAGTTTTGGAATTGATCCACTCGAAAAGGTCAAAGTTTCGAGAAACCAAAGATCTGCCAGCAACTGCAGCTGGGCTCAATTCGAATCCAGATTTGTTCCAGAAGGATCTTAGTTGGAACTGAGCTGAGGTTTGATGACAGTTCAAGGGGCTGAAAGACACCGTACACTCGACATGGATTTGGTAAAAAAGCTGTTTTCTCAAATGTTTTGTTCCATGCATGCAGGCACCTCTAGCGGAGGAGCAAAGAAAGAGAGGAAAATCGATGCAAACAGTCAAAGAAAACTCACGTGTGAAGGTCGCCAGCATGTTGATCACCAGTGTTATAGGTTTCGAAGATCACCCATTGCATCATTTGGTCAACTGCCAAAAAAAAAAAGATGGCACTTTCAAACAAAGAGCCACACCTTGCCAGGGCGATGTTGCTCAAAAACCCAGCCGAGGCCAAATCACAGTGGAAACTCAGTGTTTTTTGTCGTGGGTTTTCTGCAGACAAAACGTTCCTGAAAGTTTGTCCATGGGGGCCACCTTCCTTACGCTGACAATTTGTGTGGCCCAAAATAAGGTGTGGCGTTGTCAACAGGAAAGCTTTGTATTTTTGCAGATGCCTTGACAAAAAAGCATTCTCACCACATCATTGATACTCTTTGAGCTCGATCCACTCCACTCCACTCCACTAATTACGCGAACGAAAATTTCAAGAAAGGACGCTGAACAGACAGAATGAACACATCGTCAGGGAACCCTGGTTTATACCCCACGACGACGAACATATCCGGGGCCAACAGACATCGCCTGGCTGGGATGGATTCATGTGGCACTCCAGAAGTTGAAACTGGAACCCCATCCAGTAGCAACATGTTCACAGCCAGTGATGACACGCACACTTGCACCGGTAAGGTGTTTGGTCCTTGCTGGGTTCATGTTTGGAAAGGGGCATCCAGGTACAGGAGGGTGGTGTCACACACCAAAGCTCTTCTCGAGCCTGAAGCAGCATGTGCTCCAAAAATTGCAGCGAATGAAATCTTACCGCAGTTGGGATGTTGGATTGTTTAATTTTCAAGGATAAAAAACTTGTTTGGCGATTTCTTGGACCGTCAAATCTGCTTCGTTCTCCTCAGCTGAGCGTTGTTTCTGACTGCTCTTTTGCAGACGACCACACGTGTACAGGGTACAGCACTGAGTGCTCAGATTCGGAGGCTGACGACTCAGACAACACGACTCAACGAGGCACTCGACACGCCGCCGAGATAGGTCATCTGCTCAAGAAAAGTTTGTCAAGCGTGAGTGCTGTGATTTTGACATGGTGCCTGTTTGTTTGTTGTGGTTGTGGCTACTGTTGGCTCCAAAATGTAACATCTCTTTCTGAGGGAACATACTTTCATTGTTCTTGCATTTCTCTAGGTCTCTTCGGACAGTCATTCCCATTCATCCGAGTCGCAGAACGTGTATGGGTCGGAGGACGATGGCGCTGGGGTGGACTTCCTCGCCGTCCCGGGCAGAGCGCTCGACAAAGCGGAGGAGATCGCGCGTCGGGTGTGGGAGGCCGGATGGGATGTGGTCCATCATCAGCATTTACCAAAGTGGCTCAGGTCAGTATATGGATCGCAGTTTCTTTCGCAGACAGGAGAGCAAGGCTAAAGGGAAGAGGAAGGCTGAGAAGATCCTAACAGATTTCAACTTTCTTGTTGGGATTTATGAAACTTGTTCACTTGGACAAGTCCCTTATCATCTGAAGCTGTGAGAAACGTGGCCTGCCGGTTTTTCAGTTGGGTTGGCTGACAGCGCAGTGGCCTTTTGGAGTCATGTACACATGTGTCATGGCCCTTGTGCAAGGGACTTCACCTCCGTCCCACAAAACGTCCTGCTGGGGAACTCCCCCCTCCCCCTTTACGTACGAACCCGACGAACTTTTTCGTTGATTCATCGTGAACTTGTGTAAATTCAAGAAGGATGACTTCTTGCTGCTGTCTGCTTGTTGGTGAAATGCAGTGTGTTGTTTGTAGGGACAATGATTTTCTGCACAAGGGCCACCGTCCACCACTTAACTCGGTCCTCGCCTGCTTCAAATCGATATTCAGAATTCACACCGAGACCGGCAACATCTGGACGCATCTTCTGGGTTCGTACATTCTCTTTTATATTGAAAAGTGAACTGCAGGCAGCACTCACAGAAAAGGCTGGTGCGGGTTGTGTTGAGCGAATGTTCACACAAAGAAAGGGGAGCTCGTTCCTTGCCAAAAGACTGTTTTGCGCTGCATCTTTCTCTTTGGTGGCTATCCAGTGACTCCTGCATTTGTGAGGGATCAAAGATAAAATGCCCTGTAAATTGTATTTCAGGGTGCATCGCGTTCATTGGCGTGGCGGTGTACTTTTTGACGCGTCCATCAATAGAGATCCAGTGGCAGGAGAAAGCCGTTTTTTCAGCCTTCTTCGCCGGTGCGATTCTTTGCATGGGCTTCTCCTTCCTCTTCCACACGATGTACTGTCACTCCGAGCGAGTTGGCAAGTTATTTAACAAGTAAGTTCACAAACGAGGGTTTTCGTCTGAATGTCTCGCAGTGTTGAATGTGTTAGAACCGTCAATGTTTTGGCCACGCAGTTTTCAGCCGTCTTCTTTTACTGATTCATCGGTGTTTGCTGAACCATGGGTGACTGGAAGATTTTGTTTGCAGGTTGGATTACTGCGGGATCGCACTGCTCACCGTGGGTTCTTTCGTGCCGTGGTTGTACTATAGCTTCTACTGCCGCCTTGAGCCTAAAGTGACGTACCTCGCACTCATATTCATCCTCGGCATCGTCGCTATCGTCGTGTCGATGTGGGATAAATTCGCAGAGCCGAAGTTCAGACCAATCAGAGCTGGTAAGTCTGTGCTAAGCTTCTGAAATGTTTGGTTCGTCTTTCCCCGGGATGTTATTTGGTTGGAGGCTGCTCAGTCAGTCCGGGATTCCATTTGGGACAAACGTTCAGATGCTCCCTGGTTCTTGATTTCACAGCTTCGATTTTCTTAAGGGACAGGCGGATTCTACAACTCTGACCAGTTCACCAGCTGTCAGTGCAGATTTGTGAGATTGTGTCAAGTGACTTGACTCCATGTACGTTAAATTTTCAGGCACATTTATCGCGTTGGGCTTGAGCGGGGTGATCCCTGCCATGCACTACACTGTCACAGACGGGATCGACGACCCAGTGAACCTCGCGGCTCTCGGCTGGCTCATCCTGATGGCTGTGCTTTACATCTCCGGTGCTATTATTTACGCTGTGCGCATTCCAGAACGGATTTGGCCCGGCAAGTTCGATATCTGGGTCAGTGTCTCTTCCTCTCTCTCTCTCTCTCGCACAAACGTACCACACACCTGTCCTTGTGTTGCAAATTTTCCCGAGAGTGCTCCTGGTTAACTGTGGTACATGTCTGTCATTTGTGTGGTTATCAAGTGTAAAAACTTTCAAAAGGGTGTAACACCGTCCGTAATCCAATCAATACGCACTTTGTTGCACTGGAACAGCCATCTTGGCATTGTTTTTCAGAGAAAAACTTTTTTAGGTCATTTACCATAACTATGGTGAAAATCACCTATAGTGGTCAT
>JAAUYG010125184.1_pt1 | contig 24009 bp, 9 predicted proteins | sample 7278091 | NCBI WGS metagenome assembly JAAUYG01 (sample SAMN14350201, study PRJNA611818) | marine sediment metagenome | isolation source: surface marine sediment (0.6m) | place: French Polynesia: Moorea | collected 2018-08 | reverse complement strand
GACCTTGGCTGACCTTGAAGGGTCAATTCAAGGGCCCTGATAAGGATGTAGTATATTTTTGCCAACCGGGATGCCCCCCTCGCGTTGCACAGCAACCGACTGTCTAGTTTGTGTTCTGTTTCTTTGCATACATGTACCAATATGCAGCTAGTACCGAAACTAAGCATTTTTCTGATGGTAGTATTACATGTGTCTGCGCAGAACAAACAACAAGAAACTCCAAAGACCTTGTCTATTAAAGCTGATTGCAGTCTGTATTATCATGTGTTGCTATTGTCCATCCTTGTCCAGAATTGTTTTAGTGGTCCCATCCATGGGACCATGGAAATGTGACTTTATATTGCAGGTGGTCTTAAAATAAATGTTCAGTAGCACACAAAAATGGACTTTGAGAGCTAAGTTATGTGGTCTTATAAACAAGGTGGTCGTAAGATAAAGGGTTGTAAAATAGAGGTAGCACTATAGTTTATGCATGTGATAGTTGATTAAGGCTACCAATTATGTTCTCTAATTTACATGTGTGTTCTGTTCCATGAGCGCGGTGTGGTTTTGGCACAATACAATCTATTAAACAAGTGATTGTTGATTGATTGCCCCAAAGAGATTGAAAAGACCTGCCGTGTAAATTCCGTATGTACATGTTTAGGTACTGTATGCTCTAAGAGAGTATGCGTGCACTGCCGTGGATATCATAGCACGACGCACACGCATCGCATTCCTCAACGTCCATGCAGCAGAGGAAGCCCTGCCACGCATCATTGAACTCATGGCGCAGGAACTCAAGTGGAGCAAACAGAAACAAAAGGTCAGTCAGCGGGGGGCATATTGAACTGGAATGCTTGGAAATCTTCACAGGTTGGTTTCCTGTGGCAAAGCAAACTGTACCAGGATCTTGTTTTTATTAAGGATGAGTGAACTTGTTTCAAGTTGCCTGCTGACTGTCTTTTTGCTCTTCCCATATTACTGAGTAGCCAGACTACAGACGATCATGTAGAAATGAACATGAAAATGTGATATACCCGGTGTATGCTTTTGTCATGTTTATCTGTGGTTCATACTCCTTAGTAAGGGCTATAAAGATGATAAAATACACATGCAGTTGTGGAAAAGAAACAAGATAGCTTTCAAGAAGGGCCCATCTTTCATGTTAAACATGTCACAGAAACTTTAGAAGAAACTCAGGGGGTTCGAAGCAATGCCTTATCATTAAAAATAAACAAGTACAGACATGTAATACACCATAGGAGATGCAGCAGTTGTAGTGACTAAGCCAGCAAGGCTGTTGGCGGATGCTGCACTTCAGGCGTATTTAAATTGTCAAAATTCAATTGCTCATGTATCAAAAGTTATCAATAGCACTACTCTATTATGAAGAAAACCTCTTTCCTGTCTGTCACAATTTACGTAGAAAATTTTTGGAAGTAGAGCTCTAAAGCTGCAAGGAATAAGCTTACGCTAGGACCCGCAATGCCAGTACATGTATGGCCATCATTCTGATTTCAGGAGCAATACGACCATTGTATTCAGTTTCTACGGCTGGAAATGGGGCTAGACCTGAAGGACGAAAGCAAACAAGTGCCTATCAACTTCACCAAGGATGAAATCAATACATACATCAGTCGCTTCCGTGCCTTGGACACTGGGAACAAGGGTTACATCACTGTTACTGACCTCAGGAGATACTTCAAGGTATGTTTACTGCCGAGTACTGATATAACAAATATCAATATAATAAACTTTTGGGCGCTTGAGAATGTGTCAGTTCATAATATTAAAAAATAATGTGTTTGATGGGTACATATATCATGTTTCGGAGTGCTTAGTTAATGTACTAGTATTTTCCAGTCGTTCAAGATATGCTTAAAATGTTAATTTATTAACTGCATATGATTAGAAAATTGCTTCTATATACGTTTTGAGGTTTTGGTGGGAGTTTTGTCTTTGATATGATGAAGTTGAATTGAATAAAAACATACTGGTAGTAATGTTCAAACAAAGCATACATTGAACTGTTTTATAGTGGACAATCTCATCTTTCTCAATGCTATAGTTTAGTTTAGTAATTTTCCAGTATACCGGTACTATTCTTATCTGACAAACCACGATCATACATTATTTGAATTACACTGTACATTTGTATATGAGATATGTACATGTACTACACAATTATTTGTAAATTGCATAACTTTGTTTATGTATGGTTGACAGTGGTACATGGACTTTTTTGCACGCCATAATTTATAAAACTTTAAAATTTAAAAACTGTAAAATTACTTTACATCTTATCTCAGAAAAAATGACTGTAAACAGCTATTCTGTAGAAAAATTGTCATTCGACATGCAGGGTCAAAAAGCATGCTTCAGTTCCCAAATATTTTTGACCGACTCAACACTGCTCAATGCGTAAAATGACAATATACCTGTTATGAATCCTGACTCCAGTAACATCTATTCTCAAGTTGTTCTTATAATTTAGTGATATTTTTCTGGCGTTACTGTTTGAATCCTGAGCCCAGTAACATCTATTCTGGAATTGTTCTTATAATTTAGTGACATTTTTCTGGTGTTACTGTTTGCACCGACAGAAATCTGGGGAGCATGTGGAAGAAGACCAGCTGCATGAAATTTTATCGGAGGTTGATCTCAACAAAAATGGCCAGGTTGACATGGGAGAATTCTTGCAGGTGAGAAATTTATTATTTTGAGGTAAATAACACTAAGTCATTAGCTAAACCTGTGTTCCCTGTGATGGGCGTATACACCTTTGATGGAACTTTATTTATTTTCTGGCTTTGTGTTACAAAAATTTAGGTTATTTCCTCATGTGTGTGTTAAAGTGATTCTCCCCCATGGTGGTGCATATCGGCTGTTCCATCCTGTTAATTCACCCCCTCCAGGCATGCTGGTTGCATAGATTCCCCTCCGCCAGATATACCCGTGTCTTAGCTCCCTAGTCCAAACACGTGAGTCGGCAATTCTTAGATGTCACCTGCCATAAGGATGTGTTTTCTGCACCTTGTCACTCTATAGTTGTCCTTCAGCGCTTTGTGCCAGTTAACAATGCATATACACCTGCACTGGGAGCCAAGATCTGGCAGCTAACCAAGATAAGATTCTGATATAATGCTTTAACAGAGGTTTTCCATGAGCATCTTTGACTTATCTGTTGGTGTACCGGTAGTTTAATGTCTCTTTCATCAGTTCTGCTAAGCTGAGCAATTGTATTTTAATGCTAATGCTGTAGAACCCTACATTAAGACGACCCTAGAAATAAGACCACCCAGAAATAAGACCACCCCAGACATAAAACCACCCTACCCTAGAAATAAAAGACCACCCAGAAATAAGACCACCATAGAAATAAAGACCACCCCAGAAATAATACCATCCTAAAATTTGGACGACTTATTGATGAACCAAAGTTACTTACCCGTGCTATATTATTTCAGAAATAGGACCACTTTGGCCTTGATCATAGGTAGTCCTAATTCCTGGGTTTCTCTATACTGATGTAGTAATTTCCACAACATCCATCCTTCCTATGTTAAAGAAGAAAATTCTGTTACATGAGACAAAACTGCAGCATTATAAGACCACCCTAGAAATAAGACCACCCCAGAAATAAAACCACCCTAGAAATAAGGCCACCCCAGAAATAAGATCATTTTCCTTATATCGCTTTACTAATACAGTGGTCTCTGCAATTTAAGATGCCTTCATTTAAGGATTCTCTCTGTTTTAGGACAGGCCATCATTGAAACCTCTCGTACATTTTCAATATAAACATCACTGCATTTTAAGACCACCTTCAATTTAAGACAATATTTTTCTGGCTGAATGGGTGGTCTTAAAATGCAGGGATCACTGTAGCATTCGGAATTCCAGGGCTTGTATCTGAGCTGCTCGACAGTATTCTTCTCAAAATCATGATGCTCTAACAAGCTTATGGTGTTGGCAATTACCCTAGCAACCGCCCAGCTGACATTTTTATGCACAGGAATTCTTAAACCTTGAGGAGTTTTGCTCCTAACTGTTGTTTCAGAACTTTGTGGATTATATATGGGGCAGTGAGATGCCATGTAGAGCTTTGTAATAATCAGAACTAACTAAACACTGGATGTTCTGCAGAGTGTGTTAAATATTAACATTATACTAATATTCTCCTCAGCACCACAACGATGGTGCCCATAGTTCCATATATTCAATTTTCTTTAACATGCTGTACAATTGCTTTGTCAAATTTGTAATCGGCTTTACAACTTGGGTTTAACTGTGCTACAAACAATAAATGAATAGTTTGTATAAATAATTAGATAAGCAAAAAGATCAGAGAGCATAGCATTATCATGTATATTTGATTTTATCATGACAAACTGGAAACTTTTTGATTGAGGATTCAATTCAAACTGTTTTTTTTTTTTTTTTGAGTAATTTAGTGAATGTGGTAAATAGCAGTGGTAAAAACTCCGAAAATACCAGATTGCTGCATGCTGATGTCTTGAGATCATTAATGTTACCATATGAAATCAGTTCACAGATGCATCTTGCCTTCTCATTCAGTTGATGAGTGCCTTGCGTACCGGTGCCGTTTCCTTGAGTCGCTTCGCGCGGGCTGCAGAACTGATCGAGCAAATGGACAAAGCCATTCCCATCAACCGTAGCGGGGGTGGAGTGTAAACGCCAAACTCATCAATGTTCCATTCAAGCATAACCATCGGTCAAGTACAGGATAGGGGACATAGTTATGGATGGCTGCCTGAAAAATTTTTCAATGTTGTCTTTAGCATGAAAACTGTCTAAAAGGATGAAAATTTGTGAAATGCAGAATACAGCTTAGAAATTTTTAAAGTAAGACATAACCGTGTACAAAACATGCATATTATCATTCCATGAACATCTTTTCATGTTATTTTTGTAGCGTAAAAATTGAAGAAATGAACAATTGTGAAATACATAATCCCACCTGTATGTTGATAAAGATAGAAATGTTCACGGGATGATTTGTTTTGAGTTTTTCACAGTTAAATATCGTTAGGTGGTTTATTGTTTTGTTTTATCGGGGCTTTTAAATCCATGGATACTTGGTTTGTATTAGTTACTCGACATCGTTGAGTGATAGATCTGTAAGATTAGATACCTGTACTGTGCTGAATAAAAGCAGTGACACATTCAGCTGGTATTTAAAAATGACATAAAAAAATACAACATGCTGCAGCCATAGTGTCGCTTTCCTCTGTTTGTGCATATATACTGGGATACCATATAGTGATTGCTACTGACAGCCATATACAGTGTTACAATGCTCTTTATGTGAACTGCTTCTAGTTGTCAAAACTACAAGAAATGTGCTCCTTATATCCGCTAACCTTAGCATCGGTATGTTACAGTATTTTTTATGGTTCGCTGGTTTATATTTTTCTACCAATGCATGGCTTTTTTGTGTGCTTTTGTGCATGTCCTCTCATCTGACATAATCACATGATTGGCGTTTGAAGCACAAAGGGTGGTAGGTAGACTTTTAAAACATTTTTTTCTACCCATTTATTTGCCTGGGTGATGTGGGGTTCCTATGGAACCAAAACAAAATGATTTGGTGTTTTATGTAAAAGACTGAAATTTATCCTATAGATAGAATTTGATTTATCCCTCGCCTCTTCTCAAATATGGTTTGCCATATAAGCGTATTTGTTCAGTGTATTGTCTTGTATGTTGTGTGTGGAACAACTTGTCACATATTTTGCAAACATTACATGTACCATGTACATGGGGATATGTAGCTAGAATAAATGAGGGCATATTTAAATTGGCTTGTGCATGAAGTCTGCTGTATACACATGTCAGTAGACAAAATGAACTAAGGCTGGAAATAACTAGAGGCAAACCCCAGACAAAAAAGTCTTTCTGGGCGTATTGGGAACTGGGTATATCTGACTAATTACTCGAGGGCAGTGTAATGCCGCATTTCAGGAAAACTCTCTACAAATGTATTGAATTAATAATGGAAATTGTGCTACAAAGTTTGGTCTGTGGGTCTGATGAAACTTTTCTTGCACCTTACACATGTTAACGTGTTACAGTAGAATCTGTCTTGAAAGACCATCATATTGGCCACAAAAATGTGGTCTGTCAAGATAGGTGGTCTTTGGTGACAGGTTCAATTATATTGAAATGTAGAATTGGAATATACATTTCTGCCCAAATGTATAGTCTGTCAAGACAGGTGGTCTCTCATGGCAGTGGTCTCTCAAGACAGGTTTCACTGTACTCTATCAAAATGCTGAACTTTACAATTAAACTACTGTATCCAGTAGTTCCTCTAATTTAAGACCACCCATGGGATCAAGAAAACGTGGTCTTATATTGCAGGTTGTCTTCAAATACTAGTAATTTACCACAGAACATTGTTATTTGGGACCAAATTAACATGATCAAGTCATCACGGATGCTCTTAATAGGTTGTAAAACAATAAAGGGATCACTGTATTAGGCTATACAAGACTGGTTGAGTGAAAAAATTCATGAACAAATGTACCAGTATTACGGATTGTAGTGTCACCCAACATATATATCTCGGCATTCATTGTCAGTAATGTTTAGGGCAACTTCTTCCTCAATTAATTGAATCATTGCTCACTGAGAAAAAAGAAGCCTGCGGGTTTGGTCTTACATTTACCGATACTCACACGCTGATGTCAACATACTTTGTTCTACGGTTCTGATGTGTATATGTAACTCCAGACTGACAAGAAATCGGTTGCCAAGAAACGCAATATGCTCTTTAACACATGTACAGTCCATTCTGTTAGTTTTTCTTGGCAGGAGATGGAGAGGTTTCATTTATTATTGTTATCCTTTTACGTATGCATCTCATTGCCATATTTTACAGTGTTTCTTGTGATCGCAGCTAGCATCCTAGTGCTAGCTGTACAGTTGTGGATCTTGTGGCTGAAAATGGCAGCTGCTAAACCTGCTGACTGGCTGCTTGAATATGATACCAACACAGTGGAACCTCAGAATTAAGACCAATCAAGGGACCGTTATAAAGTGGTCTTTTTAACTGTGAAGTCTTTATTATTTCTGAGGGGTCTTAATTTGGAGGCCTCTGCAAAATGAGCTTCTACCGTATATCGCGTGTCTGCTAGCATTTCCATAGGCATAGGCTAAAGAGAAATGCCATGTAGCTCGGACACTTTCTGGTGCTGTGAAGTATAATTATAAGATATTTGCCAAAGGCCATATTTTAGGAAGAATTGGAATCTTGGGTGCACATGGATGAGGGTGGTGCACTGTTGTTGCATTTTATAGCCACAAGCTCAGTGTTTATAAAACATTGCAAATGTAAAATATATCTGAGAGAAAAAAATGGTTTCTGGTCGATGTATAACATGACTCTAAACAATATTTTCTGCAGCATTTCCTGTTGTGGTTCTAGGACAGCTCCAGTAAGGAAAAAATTAAGCTGCAGGAAATGTCTGTGCATGTAGTTCCAAAATATATGCGAACTATAATAATTTCAAGCAACATAAAACATCTTCAAGTAGAGATTTGTGGATATTGAAAAACTACTTTGGATTGACAATTCAAGGCAAGATATCTTTATCTTTTTTTTTTCTTTTTTTTAACAGTCCATATATTCACCTGTACGGATTTGAGCAGTACTAGTAAGTTGCCACAGGCAAGTGGTACCATTGAGCCTGGCTGGGTGTGTGTCTTTCCTAGTACATGTACTGGGTATTACATCTCGGCTGTTATGTAATATTGTGCTATTGTTCTTCACACATTCTGTATCATTAATTCCAAACACATTCTATTTATCATCATATCCACTCCACATAGCAGTGTTTGTTGTGTGAACTTAACAAATGCTTCTTTAAACTGCCCATTTTGCAACATGGTGTTCAGCATAGCTTTTAGTAGCAAATTGTTTTTGCCTGGATTCTTGACCAGTGTTGGTGCTTTTACTTTCACTCCTACTTTAGTATTTTTTTTCCAACAGAATCTCAAAATCAATGCAGCATTTGTTTCTTCATGGAATAACCTGAAAAAAAAATAAAAACATCGCAGCAAGACCATATTGAATAGCATTTAGATGTGCTTTAAAATGCAAAGAGTATTTAATTTAAGAAGTTTGCTCTTTTACTACATGTACAGTCTTTGTCAATAAAGAAAAATAAAAAGGCAGAAATAAACTGTCAAATTTTCCAGTCACCGTCTTAAGTTACGAATTGTTGTGTCACAATGATAAAGTTGAATACTTCATTCTGTATCTTAAGTTTATCTGCAGTGAAGTGTATTAATATTAAAGTACAGTAGAACCTGTCTTGAAGACCACTCCATTTGCCATGAAAATGCGGTCTGTCAAGACAGGTGTGTCTTCGGTGATAGGTTCACTTGTCGGACATAAATTCTGCCAGGAATATGTATGTGGTCCGTCAGGACCAGTGGTCTCCCACAGTAGTGGTCTGTCAAACTATGTTTAACTGTATATCCTCCTAGCCACTCCCATACTCACAACATGCATGTAGTCTAGGTGCTAAACCATGTAAACGCAGTAAAATGTCTCATACCCCAGATTAAAGTGGCTTGTTGTCTCAGTGTCTGGATCTCCACAAATATTTTATTTTCTTTGTTGTTTTGTGATTCCACTTTCTCCTTGTTATTATGTGACTGTTACTACTTTTAATGTTAATAAAATGTTTTTTTATTGGAATCGGATTTTGTCTTGAACCCTGTGAAAGTCTGGATACCCTCTTTTTATCGGCGGTCCCCTTCTAACGGAGGGAGGGGGATCAGGCTTAAAGATGGCTTTCGGACGCTCCAGGTGACATCGCAGACCGCAAGTTGAATTGGTACGTGTGTGCAGGTGTAGGTGTGATGAGTTAATTTGGACCTGTATTATAATGCGTCAAACAATTCATGAATTTGCGCCAGGCAGTTTTGGGGTGCTAATGCACGGATTCAATTTTGCCTTAGAACACATCTTCTGACAAATAATTCTGTCCACATTTTAAGTGGAGTCCTTTGGTGAGAGTAAGATCTTTAAGACCCTCTGGGAGTTAACAACTACAGTGGTCCCTTCATTTTAAGACCATCATAAAAAAGTGATCTGAAATTGAGGATTGTCTTAAACTGGATATTGATATTGAAATTTGCCAGAAAACCTGGCTCCTCAAGCTGTTTTACTACTTTTTCACACCTTTCTGATTTGACCTGACATAATAACATGGCTTGCGGGGGGGTGGGGGGGGGGTGGACAAGCGCAAGCCATGTCGGGTCAAATCAGAAGCCCTTGAGTTTGACCTTTCAGGTTCATTTAAGTTCAAACCTGATCGTGCCATTGGACTCCCCATATATGATTCCTATTACTTTTTTAATGGTCACATATATGGCCTAACTTAGCTCCTTTATGAGATATAAGAGTTTGAAATCTGAGTGACCTTGAATTTGACCTATCAAGGTCACTCAAAGTCTAATGCAATGGTGACACTGGACTCCCCATATATGGTTTCCTTTTAATGCTTAATAGTAACATATAACTTGGCTCCTTTCTGAGATACAAAACTTCAAAATTTGAGTGAGCTTGGTTTTGACCTTTAAAGTCACTCAAGGTCAAAAGTGATGGTGTTATTAGACTCCCCATATACAGTTGCCTATTAATGTTTCTTCAAGGTCAGATCTAAAGATGGAGTTGGACTCCCAATATATGGTCTAACTCTGCTGATATATGAGATAAAAGCGTTTAAATTTTGAGTAACCTTGAATTTGACCTTTCAAGGTCACTCAAGGTCAAATCTAATGATGCCATTGCACTCCCCACATAGAACTTCCTATTAAGGTGTAACAGTAACCACATGTCTATCTCACCGTTTAGCTGTCATAGGGACTTCAATTTTTTACTCTATCTGTTATCATGGGGGCAAAATTTTGGACCCCCCACCCCCACTCTTAAAAATTTTCACACAAATTTCAGACAGACACTCGGGAAGCTACAAGAGCATTGCAATAAATCCCTGTCTGGGTTAAACAATGCATACTGATCCCTGAATGGCCCTGAACATGCTAGGGGTAAAATACACAACCGACAGTTAATTGTTTCCCAAAGTGACTCTTTGGACATTAACATTGAAGAATGAAAAGAAGAGGAACAATAGAAATCAACATGCAGAACATGAAAGTTTTACCATAACTAAGACAGGATCTTGGAGCTCTTCCCGAGCATTTCAGCAATCACTGGCTTTCGTCAGAGGTGCTGACGTCCCTTACATCCTACAGCAACACCCCCCAGGGTGTCAGGGGGCGCACGCGTCCTGAAGTCACCACCCCTGAAGATCGGATCTAATGGTGCAGCTAGATTCCCCAATATATGATGTCCTATTACTGTCCAATAGTAACCACATGTCTGTCACCATTTAGCAGTTATAGCCACTCCAAAAAGGTTCTCCTATCTCTGATCATTAGGCCAAAATTTCGAAGCACCCACGACACTTACCACAGGGCGATTTTCTTAAAAATTGAATGGTTTCCTCCCTGTGTCAGAGGAGGCCTCCACCAAAAAGTTGTTTGGTTCAATAGTTTTGGGGATATTTTGAATACAGACACATGGACACACAAGCAAGGTCGGACCCCTCACAACAAAGCTGGGGTGGGGTTTACTTGGTTCCAAAATATATACTGGTACATTTAGATCTGGTACTTGATTAAGAAGTAATCCATATTGCAATCGAATATAAATTTAGTATTCATACTCCAGTGATATTAATGATCCTTAGCATTAGCATGAATAATCCTTTAACTTGGCGATCTTCAGTAAATGCAAGAAATCATGGAATAAAAAGCCCAGTTTAGAGAAGTGGAAAGTGACTTTTATTACAAAATACAAAATAGAAAACACATCTCGACAAACTTGGTCATGGACTGTACAAAGGTACAGAATTCATCTTTCACACTGCATATTACACTATGCATACATACTCAAGAAGTGCGACACAGTCTCCACTGACTCAGTCTCCACAGTATAGTAAGTATATACGTGATATATGGCACTCCATAACGGAAATCATTCACACTATATTTTACAGGTATCCGTCAATCTTAGATTGTGGTCAAAACTTTGTTCTGGCATCACATGCCAATGTAAGCCATGCAATCTTTGATTGTCATATGACACTGAAATCAAAAAGGGTCGTTTACTGAAAAATTAATATTAAAATAACCCTTAAACTGGTACATAGTGAACCATAATGCATTTAAAAACAAACTTGCAATGCACAGCAGAACATACTTGTAAGTTGGTATTAATTTGGATTTCTTCTCCATTAATGCCTGTAAAGGCATGTTTTAAATGGTTAATAGTTTTTCAACAAATAACAACACAGGCGCAGCCCAGTTTAGCGTAAAGCGTATTACCCATTTCTCCTTCATTCTGAATGAATAAATTTCAACAGAAAGGGTCAACCTTTAAACTCATTATCAAAGCAGACGATATGCCCAATATGAGCATGTTTGCAAAATTTTAAAATTTCATCGGAAAACAGAACAGAAATTCAACAACAGTTTCACAAAACAATACAAAAGCGACATAATTATCCATTTTGAGCATGTGTAACAACTTCATTTAATTTTTAGGTTGTCCAATTACAAGTGTCATAATTAATATTGGGAGAATTTAGTCACCCGGAATAAGACTTTACTTTGGACCAAGTCCCAAGATTGCATGGAACTTTAGAACCAAGAGATGTCTGGGGACGTCGAGTAACTTGGAAAAACTTCAGAATTGTCATAGCATGTATCAACATAACTCTATACAGCAACATCCATGCATCAACATGGCATCGTCAAATTCACGAACAAAATTAAAGGAGTCAGTCAAAAACACACAACATATGCCAAGCTACATGTGGCATGCTTTGCATTTACAATGCCTTCAAAGATGGCTTTAGTACATGAGTACTGTGGAAAAACACCAACATGAGAAAAATAACCACGCTAACACCCTCTAGAGACTACAGTAATATGCTGTCTTGGCATCCATGCACTGAACGGCAAATAAGTAAAAATATGGCACTTTGAACATGAAAGTATGTAACACGAGACACCAAATGACAATTATGCCCTAATTATAGAATTTCCTCTCGACATCATAGTCACACATGAGCACATTTTTTGTAAGTCAACAAAATTACCAAATAACAAATGCTCATTGCTAACTTTAAAATGCAAACTTCTTGAATGTCAAAAGTTCACAAGTACTTTGAAATACTCTAGTTCCTAAAACCGCTAGTGGTGTAATACTATACATGCATATGGAGGAACACAAAACTGAATAGCTTACCACACTGGGTGGTGAGTGTGCACTGCGCATAACTTATTTGGCTATCACCCCAGTTCACGGACATATACTGGGAAATAGGTATTTCCTGACAAAAATAGACATTATGCTTCTCTCTGATATACTATACAATGTACATCTACATGCAAAGACCACACATATCGTCATTGCACATGTTCTTCAAACATTAAACATATCAGTTGGGTAACATATCCGCAGCATATACGCCGATGTGGCAATATTAAAGTCAACCTGAACACAGCAAAGTTTGTCACATTCCCGGTGCTGCGGAAATATTGCTCAAGTCTTCCTGTGAACCATTGTGGTGTCTAAATGACAAATTGTGGCTTCCATATGAACAGTCTGCATCATCAGATGGTTCCCATATCTGTAACGTTAGCGTCAGATACGGAGAAATTTTCAAAGCACGAGTCGCTCAAGGAGAAACCTTCCCCACCATAACTGTGAGCCGACTCGAAAGATGACGACGAAAGACGTTTGCCTTCTCGGGAATCGTGCCGGTGCTCCTCACGCAGCATATGAACGGTACGATTTCGAGGTGGGGGAAGATTATAAGCAGCAGAAACCTGTCCGTTGTCATGGAAATCTCGATAAGGCAGATCGTTACCAGTGGGATCGGATGGGTATCTGCGATATTCCTGATACCCGGTGCGACCCAAGGGAAGAGTACGGGATTTGGAACTGTACGACATATTGGTTCTGCCTTTCCTCCCATTTGCTCCACCCTCATCTGCCGAATGATTGTTCGATGACGGAAAGTCATCGAGAAAGGAGAAGCATGCCATGGCTTGTTTTTCCTCATCCCCATAATGAGAAAACAGCTGCTGGAAGTCGACACTTGGCCGAGGGTGAACAGCATGACGAACTGCGCCCTTCTCTGGAAAAATACAACATGAAGAAAAGCTTGAAAAGCTTGATAGTATTTTTATTATATTCTCTCTTACTGCAAAACTTAGAAATTTATTCAAGCAGATCTTTGAGATCAAAAGAATTAATATACATACATCATGTGACTATTAAGTAAATGTATAATTTATTACTAAATTATGCCCCTGTTTAGCACCTGGACAAAATTAATGACTACAATTTCTCTCTTTTATCAATACTTGTACTATATTTATAATTTCAAATTTTTATTGGCCAATATTTGTCACACAATTCAAAATGTAAACTTGAAAAATATCACTAGATAACAATGTGTAAATACATATACTGGTATTGAAATATAGTACATTTACACGTGGCACATGTCACAAATGAAAGGCTATGCCCTTACTTCTTCGACTTTTCCGTCGAAACCTCTTGGCAATGGAATCTCCGAAGCAGTCAGACGGTCGCACTGTTCCATCCTCAAATTCATCCTCGCCCTCCTCACTGCCAGAGCCAATCATCTCGTCCAACAGGGTCGCCCGCATCTGGCAAGTCGGGCAAGAATTGAAAGCTGTTAGATACAGCAGAACAGGTCAAGGGGGAATTTTTTTTGAGGTGGGATAGGGGCGAGTGGGGGTGGATGAAAGAAAAGCCAGCAGTTCTCGGAGGTGTGTATCCATGAGCAGGGGGGTAGAAGGTGTAGGTGGAGGGATTTGGGTGAGTGGTATCCACCCACCAAGATCAGAAAAGTTTTAAAAGAAAGTACATAATTAAATCTTGTGGTGGTAATTTCAGGAGGGATGCCCATAAACTGCCACCGCAAGTCTTAACCCTCCCATTTGTCAGAACGCTGTGTTTTTCCCAAATGTGTGGTCTGTGTCCTGTTTGCATCAAATGGCATGACCATTCATTAGTGACATATTTTGGCCAGCTCACACATGTAGCACTTTAATCCTTAGCATAAGGCATAGCTTAAAAGTCAGGGGTAACTTTTAAAGGTCTAATCCAAATGCAATACACTCGATAATTTGACTGCACATACCATCTTTTCTAATATGCAGTTCAAAACACATACCAACCAGCAAACATGGTTTGGAGGTATATTTTTTAGAGTAACACCTGCAATAAAGCACATTTAAAGATATGTCAATCAACGATGATTATTTCGCACTAACCTCTGGGTTGATATAGTCAACTTCTGGTTGTCCGCAGAGCCTCGTTTTGGTTTCCGGCCAGACTCCGTGTTCCGAAACTCTGTCGAGCTCCTCCATTTCAATGGAGCACGCTTGGATATTGTTGTTAGAATTTGTGTTTCCAAGGTGACTCTCTCCCTTGTAGCCACTGCTACTGCTTCCAACGCCAGCCATCGCCCCTTCAGTGTTGGCCCCTTCCTCTAGCTCCAATGACGATAAACTGCTTCGTAGGTCACTGACTGTTTTGGTTAGATTTTCAATCTGTCTTGTGATCTCGTCGATCTCTTTCCCTGTGTCCAAAGACTTGGGACGATCCACACCGAACAGGTTAGGATACCTGACCTCCCCTTCTGTTAAAGTGGGACTGCCCGAAGACACATAGCTGAGGCTGCTGCAGCTGGTGCCATTTGACAGAGATTCGTGTAATGGTGGGGGTGACAGGTGACTCGGGGGAGAGAAGTTACAAGGCATGGAATAACGGTTGGTCTGTGGTGTGCGGTAAGGAACACAGTGGTGTTGGGGACCGATGAACTTCTGCGAAATCCTTCGCCCTTCTGAAGTGCTCGACTGTGAGTCTGACAGCTGCGAGAGTTCACTAGGGGACTGAGAACTGTGGGCTTCCATAGAATCCCTGCCATGCGAGGTCGATGCCGATTCCAAGGAGCTTAAGGGTGTGGGATCCGAAGTCTTCCTCTCGGCGGCAGAGGGTGGCAATTTCTTCGGAGTCACACACTGACCAGTAGGCGGCGTTCTCTCACTGGCGGCATTCCATAAAATCCATGACTGACAGGAAAACCAAAATAACTTTGCATGAAACGAATGATTCGCAACTGCAGAAATCTCTAGTCGATGTTTTTAAAACTGCTTTTCCAAATGATTACTTTTCTGAATGATTGCAAGACTAGGTTCTGTAATATAGTTACAGCTTATTCATGTTTGTATTGTCTCAACTCTATTGTATCAACTTTTTTTAGACACGAATAAATACTACTACTACTACTATAGAAAGCAACAGTGCAGAATTTGGCAAAGACATGAGAAAAAACCATCAAAACAAGTGATTCATGCACTGTCATATAACGTCTACATGTCACATACATTTTTGTTCGCTGAAATTCATTTAAATACGTCACACGTGAATGTTTCACAACATGAAACGACTGTTTCAACCACTTCCAAGCCTAAAGCCTTTCATGCACTGATAAATGACTGTAGTTGATGAACTTTGTCAAGGTCAGGGGAGGGTTTCTAAAAAACTCTCAAGTCAAATCTGAACTTAAGCATGGAAAAGGCAATGGTTACAAAGATCACTGGTGGACTGGAGTTTATTATTTCCAGACTCCCGGTTTGTCTGGAAACTAGCTGCATACCACTAAGCTATAAAATAACCGATTATACCTTTTCTCCATTCGTTGAGGGTTCCTCATAAAGACGAAATTTCCGCACATCAAATGTCGTGTCGGCAGGAATTGGGAAGGATTCCGTTGGGCTGTGAAGCACGTGTTTGGCATCGGCACCGATCGCTTCTGGTCGCTGATTTGGTGCCTATAATACAGGATGAAATATATCAGCTTAATCTGCTCAACAGCAAATGCATTGTGCTTTTGAAATCCACTAGTCTCTCTTTATTATGGTCACTCCATATGGCCAGATTAAAGAGGTGGCCTTTGATGAGAGAGGAAGCTAAATGCAGTAGTCATGGTAGTAGTGGCAAAGATTTTTGGCTACTTTACAGATGGTGGTCTCTGTTGAGTGACCACTGCAAGAGGGCAAATGAGAATTATGAATGCTAAATACATTTGTATCTATAAAATGCATTTACATTGAAGAAAGATAGGTTTGCACAATGATCTATGGAGCAGTCAAAAGAGGAAACTGGTGGAGTCAAATACATGTATATATATATATTACTTTCTCTATAGATGTAATAGCTCTCACTATACCGGTACATTGTATATATTTTTCCACGATACATTTGTCACATGTGACACTTTAACGGTACGCTGGCACACACCTCGCCCAAAGCTCAACATGTCACTGCTGGTGATAAATTTAATCTGAAAGTCAATTCTACTGGTACATACCACATTTTCACTGCTTGTATAGCCATTTTCTGATCCTTCTGCACACAGCCTCGTGCCATTCTCAGCCTTTTGCAGCTTCTCTTCAAATATCGTATCAGTTCCGCCAATACTGAATCCCTTCCCAGACATCAGAGGCATTCTGGGATAGGTTGGCTCTGCCTGCACATAGCCTACAATGCATTGGTTCTTCTCTTTGTGAGATGGCGCTGGCCACTTTCTGTGAATCTTATGAAGCTGTCCCGTGCTCGAATGCTTCTTTTTATCTTGAACTTTGGCATTTTGTGGGACCGTAGCAGCCATCTCAGTTGCCATTGCACTCCCGACCACTGCGCTCTGGTCAGCCTTAAGTTTCTCAATGACTAGCTTTGCCAAACTGACATTCTGAAACTGACATTCATTAAGCCGGCTGTCAGAAGAAGTCCGTCTGATTGAAGGGGCTGAGCCCTTGGGCCTCAATCGGCATCCATTTTGATGAATGTGGATTGCGCAATCACTCCGACTGGATGGAAAGGGCTTCGATGTCAGCTGGTGAATATTTGGCTCTGATGAAGACTTTGGTATCCTTGGCCGATTCCGTTTGGTTTCTTTTGCATAGGAATCATTGACATAGATTGGATCCTGAGGTGGCATGATTGGAGTTGTGTCACATGACACAGGAGTCTTTTCTGGAGAGCTTCTGGAGTTTTCCACACTGTTCAGCGACCAGTGAGGATCGAGTTCCACATAATCTCCATAGTCATTTCTCTGCTGGGCTTGTGTCCTTTCTGGCAAAACAGATCCAACTTCACCCGCTGACAGCTTGCGCTGGTATGGCTGCTGGGAGCCATACTGGATTCCCATTTCCTGAAGGTTTTCACTTCCTGATTGGCTGAATTTATTCTTTATGTCATCCATATTCATGTTTGTCCTCAAATGAGGTTTACTGGAGGATTTTGATTGATGTTTTGGTTCGGGTCTCACCAGCTTGCCAACAGACGAAGCTGCTTCACCTCGATTGCTGGATTTTCCCGGGCTGCGACTGGCAAGCGAAGTTGGAGTTGGTGGGTGACCAAGTCCGGCAGTCCGACTGCCATCGTGTGGCACATTTGCTGAGTATGACATCACTGAATTACTCGAGTAACCATCGTCCTTGATCAACTCACTACCCGACGATGTGGACGAAAAGCTCTGCTGCATGGCAGAATCTGGGCTGCTGGTCACCTGACTCCTCAGAGAAATCTTTACGTCTTTCGATGTCTTTGTGCTACTCTTTTCACGTTCCGCTGATGGCGTCCGTGATCTAATTTTGCGGGAAGCTATGGGTGGTGTTGACATGACGGGCAATTTCTTCCCATGGACATTCAAATCGTCAGCTACCTGCACAGGTTCGCTCTTTGGACTTGGGATCTCTAATATAACATAGTCCCCAGGCTCCCTCTGAGGACCAGGAGTCAACGGTTGTTTCAGTTTCAGCGGCTTGTCAGAAGATGCACTAGATGTTGATGTACATTTTCTCCCTTCCTGGCTCTTTTTAACACCATTCGGTTTGGGTTGGGATATAGCATTAGTAACTGCAGCATTTTCCAGTGACTTTCTAGAGCTGCTGGTACTGATCTTTGGAGAAGCATCTCTCTTCTTCTTCGGCCGTGATTTTTTCCTGTCATCGTCATCTCTGCTCGAGCTTCTCTTTCTTCGTGTCTTTCTTTTCTCGCGAGGTTTGTTCTGTTTGGGCAGTCTCTGGTGTTTGGGTTTCCATGTTTCGCTGGGGAGTGCCATGCAGTGGCTGGCGGGCTTCATGGCGATTTTTGGAGGAGGTGGTTTGGGTTCGACTACCGGTGGAGGTTCTGGGATGCTGGGAGTATCATCGCTGCTCGTGGTCTCATCGACATCACTGCTATATTCGCTGCCAGTGCCAGCGGAAGTCTCACTGCTGCTACTACTGCTATAATCCATACATCCGCGTAGTTCAGGTCTGCCACGACTGCCTACACTACAAGGACTTGCACTTCCACTATGCATCCCAGCAGGAAGAAAAACATCGTTCTTTGGACTGGGAGTACGACCAGGACTGCTGCTGTTGCCATGACTGCAGGGCCCTAAATCCAGCGTGTTAGGGCGAGAAACTGATGATCTTGGAATAGGGGGCTTGTGAACGATCACGCTGCACTGAGTATTCAGTTGAACCTCCTCTACCAGGGCTTCTGCACCTTCCGCCATCACAGGAACCTGAAAGTCACTGATGTCAGGGTCTCCACGACATTCACAAGTCAACACTTCATCCATTCCTGGGCTGGTTTGGGCACTGCTAGATTTGACTTCGCCCCCTGTCGGAGGAAGCTCCGCCTCCTCAGCCTGACTGACACCTGAAAGCAATGCCTTTTCTCCCTTAGAAGCACCATCTTGAGTAAACTCTCCATTGGCCAAAATATTCACTTCAATGTGGCCCTTAACTTCAGTTTGAACACCAATTCGGAAAGGTTTCTTCATTTCCTTTGTGCTCTCCTCATCCGAATCGCACCCATAACGAAAATCGTCAAAACTGATGCTTTCTTCCCGTGGTGTTTCCATGTTCTCCAGGCCTCGTTCCAGCAATTCATTCAGGGACACCGTTGAAGCCCCGCTGAACTCCTTGGAGATTGGACGGATGTACCCTGGACTTGAGTCGCTGTCTGAATCCCCAAACAGAGCATTCTGAAGCTTGTCTTCTCTGGATTCCCCATCGCGGAAAGCATCATGGAAAGGGTCGCTGAGTTTAAGAAGGTCGTTGCCTGGTGACACGACAAAGCCTTCCCCACCACAGCTTTGACTGGAGAAGCTGTTTAGATTATTCATTTTCTGCATTTTGTTGGTGAGGGCAGTGAGTGCGTTCAGAATGTCTTCTCTTCTCGCTCGAACCGACGGAATCCCGTCTTTGCCTTCTAGGATTAGTGAAGTGTTAGCCATTGATTCTCTGCTAGTGTTAGCACAGTTACCCTCAGATGGTTTTAGAGTCACATTCGTCTGGACGTCTTGCCTACTTGCAAACGCCGCTGTAGGTACGAAGGCACTTTTTTCTGTTGGGAGCACTTTCGGAGTGTGGTGTACCCGTGGACTTCGGCCATCGGCAGGAAATTCCGTCTCGATCTTAGCGATCGCGCTTTTCAGCTTGTTGCTGGCGCCATCACCGCTGGCATGTGCAGACCTGGTTATCAACTCCAACTGACCCTTCAGGGCACTCGACAGAGTATCTGATGTGGATCCTTGGCTGTCCAAGCTGGCTAACCTCCGACCATGGCGAATAGCGTTACCGGTGTTTGCCTGTGTAGTTGTTGCCTGGCTCGTGCTTCCACATGATGACTCAACACTTTCTGACGTTGATTCCAGCCTCAATCTGGTTCTCTCTGGAGCAGGAACCTGCAGCTGACTGGATCTGGTGTCTGGAGAAGCATCTTTACCCATATCCATAGTTGCGGGTGACACGATGCTGCTGGTCGGGGAGTGGCCTGGCAGAAAGAGTTTATCACGAAGCCACGGCGGAGGTGAACTTAACTCTGGCTTCCCTAGACAATCTTCTAGGTGACTCTGAAAACAGGGAAAGTACCAGGACTCTGAAAGCATCAGCATACAGAAAATAAAAGATTCAGAAGTAGTTGTAGTACCAACACCAGCACTAATACTAACAGTAGTGGTTGCAGTAGCAGCTTCAGTGTCCCACTACAAGTAGTAGCATTACACATAGCAGGCCACAGATGCTAGTATCAGAAGTGCTTTTAACAGAAATTACAATTCTAAAGCTGAAAAGTATCAAGTTTGTGCTAAAAATTAAAATTTTGCATGAACAACTTCACTAAGAGGCTTTTTTTATTTAATATTAAATATTTTATATCCAAAATTAAGCACTTCTACATTTACACAGAAATGACAGACCCTTTATCACCATTCAACTCTACAAATTTTCCTATAAACCGTATCAAGTTTTCATGCATAAAAAAGAAGATACTAGTTAATGATATAATCATAATATACACTCTGATGGAATTTTTCACCTTTTTAAAATACCAGCTGTGCTATACAAGATATGCATAACTACATGTAAACATACATGTTTTTGTATTACGATGTACCAACCTGTTCAATGTAGTCACTGCACATGCTCTGTAGGGAGCTGGCATTGACAATGGATGAAAATGGACTAGCACCTTGGTCCTGAGCTTCCCCAGTATTATGCGGATTAGCAAGGGTTGGACGGCCATTCACGAAAGCCACCTGTAATAAAAGGAAGCTCTGTGCAAATGTTCACATACAGATGCTGTACTAAGCCATCGATATTGTTCTATTGCATATCAGCATGACTCCAGTGGTTCTTGCGACATAAAGACTCCATAATTTTAAAACTTCCCTGTATTGTTGCACAATTCTTTGTTGGTCCCCATATAGGTATCAGTCTGTACTAAACTGCCATTATAAGCTCAGAAGCTCTGCGAGCTTATCAAAACTAGCACACTGAAGTGATCCCCCCACCCTGAGTTGCAGAGCAGTCTACAAAGATGCAGAGATGGTACCAAAACATACATGCATGCATTATGATCAATGGGGTTTCGGGTGGGCCTTGGGCCTGACAAGTAGACAAATGGGATTGACCGTAGCTGTGTCCACATTATCACTGGGGCCATTGTAAAAAAAAAATAAAAATAAAAAAAATTAGAACTTAGGATCAATAATCACCTTGGCAAACAGTATTTTCCATTCCTAAATCACTTTTGCACTTTAGATTTTTTTTCTAGAAAATAACTCCAGAACTCGAACACACTACATTTCCATCATACATCAATTGCTGTAAATTATTCGCAAAAAAATCTTAAGTCTAGAAACTGGCCTCAGATTAGTAATTGCTTTGGGAATCCTCCTTTTTTTCATGCTTAAGACCATATTTAGAACTGACAATTTTTTTTCTGATTTTTTTATTTTAACATACCTCTTCTCTTACCTGAGTTTGTGGTGGCAGTCCTGCAGGGTTTACAGACCCTGAGACTGAAGTTGTGCTACCGGGCGTGGATGTAGGCGGCATCCCCGATCTCCTCACGGGAAGAGACTCGAAAACAAACAGCAGTGGGCAATTACACGAAATGTAAAAAAAAAAATTAAATGAAGGTTTTAAACAAAATTTCAGCAGAAGATTGTAGACAATTGAATTGATAAGGTCCGAGATGCCTAAAGGACTATATTCAATTAAGCAGGCATTTTTATGGTTGTTCTATTCTTTTTCACCTCTATGTGTCTTATACCGGCCAAATCAAACTAAGACAGTGCCAGAACAATAAAATACTCAAGTTCTCGTTTAAGTTCGAACTTAAGCACTCCTGATCAATCACGTAACTGGTGACTTGAAATATTTCAAGGTAAAGTTTAGACCTGCCATTTATCATGTCTTTCCTTTGCCAACCAAAGATTACAAAGTTATTTAACTTGAAGTGTTCGCTTCCGATCTCTTGTTCACTAAATCTCAAGGTTGTTACTTTGCATCCAGAATTTTTGCGAATGCCAACCCAGGTTCCTCGTCTTACTTTTCTTTTCCCTCTGTTCCAGTGACATTGCTAGCATACCTGGAGGACGGAGTCGGATGCGTATCTAAGCTTTTGCTGAAACATTTGGTTAAGCTGCCTGTTCTGTCCTTCCAGGTCCATGACTCGCTTCTGAAGTTTGGCACATTCTTCTCTCAGCGTCTTGACATAGCAACAAAAAAAACCCCCATAAATTAACCTCGGCACTACTATATTTTAATGTGGAACAAATGAAAAGGTTCAGAGTACCGCTGTTAAGTAAATTCCGTTTTTGAAGCTTGTCAAAATACAATGAAATATGCAGCATGTAATAAAGTGTTGGGTATTAAAACAGTGATGGTCAAGATACTTTCTTTGTTTCCTTTCTGTTACGATCATTTTCAGGGTCCTCCCTTCTGCCTGCATGTATACAGCTAGTTCATTAAATGCGGTCTTGCACCTTATTTATTCCATGCACTTTACAGTCTACTAGACTAAGGTGAATGTCTACAAATTTGCATGTTGCTTAGTCTGCTTGTATGTTATTCATATTAAACAATTTGAAAATAAAGCTACTACCACCACTTGGGTAAAATATCATTATGCAACGTTCACCAATTTCAGACATCAGGTGTTCACCCATTTCCGCTAACCTTTTGTGAGAGAAGAGCCTGAACCACCTGGTTGGCAATTTCATCTAGGCACTTGTCATACTGATGACGCTGATTCTCGTTTTCCAGCACCAGCGCCGATTTTTCGGTTTCGAGCATCTTCAATCGCTCCAGGAGAACCTTGGACTTGTCTTGGCCGTCGGCTTCCGGCTGTGTGGTCTGCAGGGGCTGCTGTAACCACGGAAACAGAGTAACACATATAACCCTGGCAGGAACAGCGATTGATTATCTTGGCTAAAAATTTAATACACAGCTTAACAAAATATCGACTTTTCTTTAACTTTGGAAGATGGATAAAAAATCTTACAACCAACTACAATGTAGTAGTATGTTTGTGGCTATACATATCTGCTTGGGGTGGTTAGGCCCCAGGGTTCAATTCACAACCACATCAAACCAAAGACCTTAAAATAGAGCAATTTTTGTTTCCAACATGATTTTCATAGGTCATATCCCAATGTAAACCACAATTCACTTACTTGCTCACTTGATGGATAGCTTATGTCAAAATCTCTGTGTTTGTGTAGCAACATAAATTTAGTAGTCGCGTAATGTATGTGGCCAAAATCTTTTCATGGTCACAATCATGTAGTTTCCAGTAATTTATTACATTATAACTCATAATGTCACATCACAAATGACATTAAAACCTCTAATACGTTAAAGATGAATTAACTGAGTGACAAACTAAGTTCCATGGATCACCCACATCAATCTATGCAGTCACTGGATATTGAAGCCTGAATGGTGAGTCTATGATGAATGATGAAAATCAATACATGTCCACATGCCTACAACACAATTCATTACACCTTTCCGAGAGCCTTATTCACATTTAGGATTCAGTTCTGACTTATAAATCATTTGGGAAGACATTCGGCCTTGAGCTTTTTTCACTTACCATAAGATTACTGAGAGTCCATGGAACTACTTTTAACAGCGTCATCATCAATTTGTTTATGGCGTGAATATAAGTACGTCTTGAAGAATGTTTTTGTAGTGATGTAACGTCCTTAGTTTTTGAGACTGACAGAATATACTGCCTGTGTGAACAGAAATTAATATGCAACACCAGCAGCAGAATACATGCCGGTTGCTTACATGAATCAGAAAATAGGCTTTACGAAGTATGGCAGAGGGTGCAAATAAAACTCCGCAAAGTGTGAATTTGTTCTTGTAAACCTATGGTAGTACAATGGCAGTATACTTCTGTATTTTGTTACGGGAAGATAAAAATCCCCCCCAGGTTCCTTTTGAATAGAGTTCCTGAACAAATAACAGAGACTAATGTATGAAACCAAATTTATTATTAAAAATAAGCTTCAGAGTGGAAATTACAATATT